>Ga0302324_100010927_pt1 | contig 18714 bp, 12 predicted proteins | sample Palsa_T0_1_FD_201949 | JGI IMG/M metagenome (GOLD analysis project Ga0302324, IMG submission 201949) | Peat permafrost microbial communities from Stordalen Mire near Abisko, Sweden - Palsa_T0_1 | ecosystem: Environmental > Terrestrial > Soil > Palsa > Peat permafrost | place: Sweden: Abisko...
CCGTCGCGTTGCGTGCCCGGTTGTGCGGACCGCTTGTCCCAACCGATGCGTTCCGCCCCCTGCTGATAGCATTCTTTCAGGTATTTACTCGACCAGGGCAGGTTTCGTTCCGGGTCCGTCTCCGTATAATTCCGGAGCCGCAATTCGATCGGGTCGATCCCCAGTTTATAAGACAATTCATCGAGGGCCGATTCCAGTGCAAACGACCCTGTCGCCTCCCCCGGACCGCGCATCGGCGCCGGCACCCCGACATTCAAGGCCACCACTTTATAGCGGGTATTTGCGTTGGGACTGGCATACAGGAAACGCGACACGTTCACCGCATTTTCGGTAAACTCTTCGTAGACTGCTGTCTGGGAATGCGACTCATGCGTGATGCCGGTTAATTTCCCATCGGTCGAAGCGCCCAGGCCGATTTTTTGTATCGTTAGCGGCCGATAGCCCACCAGGGTGAACATCTGCTCCCGGGTCAGTGTCAGCTTTACCGGACGTCTAACCAGCTTCGCCGCCTGCACCGCCGCCACTTCATGCGGCCAGGTCCGCAAGGACGACCCAAAGGCGCCGCCCACAAATCGTGAATTGATCTGCACCTTTGCCGGGTCCAGACTGAAAGCATTTGCTATAGACCGTTGCGACCCGATCACGCCCTGCGACTTTGTGTACAAGGTCACCTTATCGTCGCTATCCCAAAAAGCGGTCGTCACATGCAGCTCCATCGGGTTGTGCATCTCGGAGGGCAGCATATAGTCCTGTTCGACGATCACCGGGGCGTTTTTATAGGCATCCGCCTCGCCCCGTACATAATCCTTGTATCGCCCCTCATTGGGCACTACGCCTTTGTCAAAATTCTTATGAAAATCCGTTTCAAACGGTTGCGCCTGGTAGGTTGTCTTTATCAGGGTTGCCGCATAGGTAGCTCTTTCAAAGGTCTCCGCCACCACCAGCGCAATCGGCTGGCCGTTAAAGTGAACCTGGTTATCGTTGAACAATTTCAGCCCGCGGACGGGTTTTGCCGCACCCGGCTGGTAACCGGGCACTTTTGGCGCATTGAAAGGCGTGATCACCGCCAGGACTCCCGGCGCCCGCTGCGCCGCCGTGATATCCATTGCCGTGACCGTGCCGTTGGCAATCGTCGCCGGTACCAGCACGGCATAGGTCAGGCCGGGCACCTTATATTCTCCCGAATACTTCGCACCGCCGGTGACTTTCAACCGGCCATCGACGCGGTCCAGCGGATCACCTATCACATCTTTTCTCATGCTGATGCGGTTGTCAGCGCCTGAACAATCGCATTCGGCGCCATGGTTAATTTAAATTTATTGTATTGATAGGCCTTCGCGTCCTGCATGGCAATCCCGGCCGCCTGCCTGAACGTGGCCAGGTCTGCCGGCTTTCCTTTGAGGAATGCCTCGGCCGCGTGCAAGCGCCATGGCTTATGCGCTACCCCGCCCATCGCCAGCCGGGCGCCGGTAATCGTGCCGCCCTCCATATCCAATGCCGCCGCCACCGATACCAGCGCAAAAGCATAAGACGAGCGGTCGCGGATCTTTAAATAATGTACATGCCGGTTGAAGGCCAACGCGGCCGCCGGCAGGTCCACCGACATGATCAGCTCGCCTCTTTCCAGCGTGTTGTCCTTTTCCGGGCGATCGCCGGGCAGGCGATGAAAATCTTCAAATTTTATTTTTCGCTCTCCCCTGGGTCCTTTCACCTGTACTACTGCATCGAGGGCGACCATCGCTACGTTCATATCGCTTGGATTGACCGCGATACAGTGATCGCTTGCGCCAAACAGCGCGTGCATCCGGTTATACCCCGCCAGGGCGCCGCAACCGCTGCCCGGCGAACGCTTGTTACAAGGCATTGCCGTGTCGAAAAAATAATTACACCGGGTCCGCTGCATCATATTGCCGCCCACCGTCGCCATATTTCGCAACTGCGGCGAAGCCCCCGCGTTGATTGCCAGGGAGAGCAGGGGATAGTCCCGCAACAGCAGCGGATGATCCGCTACTTCGCTATTGGTTGCCAGCGCGCCGATGCGCAGTCCGGTCGATGTCTTTTCGATGCCTTTCAGCGGCAGCCCGTTTATATCCACCAACCGTTCCGGCGTCACGACACCCATCTTTATCAGATCGATCAGGTTCGTGCCGCCCGCCAGAAAATAGGCATGCGGTTCTTTCATCAGGGATTGAATAGCTCCTGCCGCGGCAAAAGACCGGGTATATTGGAATGGGTTCATAGTTGGTTGCTTTTGACTTCCTGTATAGCTTTTACGATATTCGAATAGGCTCCGCAGCGGCAGATATTCCCGCTCATAAACTCGCTGATCTGCTCCCTGGACTGCGTCCGTCCTTCCTTTAGCAGGGCCACCGCCGACATGATCTGTCCCGATGTACAGTACCCGCATTGGAAGCCATCGTGTTTGATGAAGGCTTCCTGCATGGGGTGGAGGCGGTCGCCGTCGGCCAGTCCCTCGATGGTTGTGATCTTTTTCCCTTCGTTCATCACTGCCAGGCTCAGGCAGGAATTGATCCGTACTCCGTTCACATGCACTGTACAGGCTCCGCATTGTCCGCGATCGCATCCCTTTTTCGAGCCTGTTAAATCGAGGTGTTCGCGGAGCAGGTCGAGGAGTGTCACTCTTGGTTCCACCGTTACGCTATGCGCGACCCCATTCACTTCCAGGTTCACGGTTATCTTTTCGAAAGCATCCGCGAACTTTTCATCCCATTTATTCTCCGCCGCCTTTATGACGGGGCCCGGTGTCAGGGCAATGGCGGATAAAAGGGAAGATTGCTTTAGAAAATCGCGGCGGGACCCGCTAAATACGTCTTCCTCCTCCGGGAAATCGTCTGGAATTTTTGACATACGCTGCTAATTATTATGAATTCAACCTGGGATAAATAGAGGGTAGCCGGATGTTAGAGGATAAGCGGATTCACCTCTAATTTACGGCTTTCCGGGCCAAAAACCAGCGAATCCGGATGGGGGGTGCTTTTAATGGAGCAAACACTGCCGGACGGCGGGGGCGGGTAGATGAGTGGAACTATTTTTGTATCTTTCCTAAAATTGCGGGCGATGAAACAATATATTCTGCTGCTTTGCTGCCTGCTATTTGTCATGGCTGGCTTTTCGCAAAAGCTCTTTTTTCCCAGAACTAACTATGCGGACAGTATAACACTTGAAAAAAGCATCCGGTCATTATCCAAGGAAGTCATCGCCGGATATCAGGAAGGGGATAGTTCGACTTACACAAAGAACCTGGGCTATTTATTCATCGCAGCGAAAGAATATGATAAAGCAGATGAGCCATTCAATAAATACGCGGCCCTTAAGCAGGTGCCTGACTCTACTTATGACATAATAGAAATGGCGGCAAGGGTATATTGCCAAACGATGATGGAAACCCCTTTTCACGAAGGGACCTTTGAACAAATTTACCGTCAAAAATTTACTGCCATCTACTCAAAATGCAAAGACTTATTTCCGAGGTTATATGTTGATAAATCTTATACGGCTTATCCGGGGGAATACGATATCGAATTTAAAGATATGGTGAAAGGGCTGCGCAATAAGGACAGCCTCAATATAAACAACGCAGTGAACCTTTGTATTGCTTATGCGCGCAAGCTGGTCTATGCTGAAACCCCTCTCCGTATTGGTAAAAGCATTTTAGATACGCTTGAAGAGAGCAACTATACTATCCAAAAAAATGTTTTGCTGAGAATGCCAGATGGCGGGCATATCAATATTACCATCGTTAGAGACAAAAAAATGCTTACAGCGCAGCCTGTTGTAATGAAATACAATATTTATTCCGGATTCGATATATATACGGGTATGACAATCGCAAATAATGGTTTTGTAGGCGTAGTTGCGGATACGCGGGGCAAAACGCTAAGCCCCGATGCGGTCGAACCCCTTGAGCACGATGCCGACGATGCCTATTATATCATAGACTGGATAAGTAAACAACCCTGGTGCAATGGCAAAATCGGGATGTATGGCGGCAGTTATTTAGGCTTTAGCCAATGGGCATCCGTAAAACATTTGCACGCTGCCCTTAAAACCATCGTGCCCCAGGTAGCTGTCGGGGCAGGCATAGACTTCCCTATGCAAAATGGCATTTTCATGATTTATAGCCTTCGTTGGCTTCATTATGTGATGGATACAAAATTTGCAGATGATGATGGCTTTGGCGACGATAAAAAATGGGACAGCTTGTTTGGGAATTGGTATAAGAACGGTAACAGCTTCCGCAGTTTGGATAGCCTGGAAGGAAGGCCGAATTACATTTTTCAACGTTGGCTGAAGCATCCGGGCTATGATAGTTATTGGCAAAACATGACCCCGCAAAAGCAGGAGTTTGCTAAAATCAATATCCCTATTCTGACCGTTACCGGCTACTGGGATGACGATCAGCTCGGCGCCATGTATTATTACAAACAACATAATTTATGGAATAAAAAGGCCAATGATTATTTGCTGATGGGTCCATACGATCATGGTGGTTCACAAGGCCGGCCGAGTAAGACGCTGGAAGGATATACCATCGATAGTGTCGCCGCTATTTCCATCTCGAAGATCGTCTTTCAATGGATGGACCATGTTCTGAAAGACAGCAGTCGCCCCGCTATTTTAAAAGACAGGGTAAATTTCGAGGTGATGGGTAAAAACGAATGGCTGCATGTATCGTCGCTGGATAAGATGCATAACGATTCGCTGGTCTTCTATTTGGGAAATGTAGCCGGCAGTGACCAACGCTACCCGCTATTAAAAAACAAGCCGGATCTGTCGGGTGGTATTGAACAGACGGTGGATTTTAAAGACCGGACCGATCTCCGCTTTAAGGAGGGAGACATCGACGCCTTTGAGAAATTGATAGACAGCGTATTAATCCCTGAAAAAGACAAATTATTTTTTATAAGCGATCCCGTAGAAAAACCCATGATCATCAGCGGGCAGGTAAAAGCATCGATCAAGGCAAGTATAAACAAAAAAGATGTCGACCTGATCATGGATTTGTACGAGCAAACGCCTGATGGAAAGTTCTTTGCCTTGAATGAAAATATCCAGCGGGCCAGCTATGCCAATAACAGAGGGCAAAGGCAATTACTGCATCCCGGCGGGTCGGACACGATCAATATGACCAATACCTTTATAACCTGCAGGCAGTTGCAAACAGGCAGCAGGATAATCGCTCTTATTGGTGTCAACAAAAGTCCTGAGTGGCAAATTAATTATGGGACGGGCAAAGAAGTGAGTGACGAAACAATGAAGGATGCAGAGATACCGCTTAAAATAAAATGGTTTAACAGCAGCTATATTGAATTTCCGATATTAAAATAAGAGGAGGCTCTTTATTTGCCGGTGGTATTGCGTTTTAGCGTGGCATGCATGTTGCTACCCATAAAAATCATGTCCAGGCCGATGGAGTCACAGCGGGATAATATTTTCCGGTATTCACTATGCTGTCGATAAATTATTAAGGCCTTATTATCCTTTCCACTACGGCCTCCCTCAGATTCCTGCTTACCGGAATTTTGGAGTCCGCTATCCGGAGTGTGCTGCCTTCCACAGCGGAAACCTTGTCGAGGGCGACGATAAATGATTTATGTACTTTCATAAAATCCCCCCCGGGCAGCAGTGCTGCCATGTTCTTCAATGTATCATACACCATAAACTTTTTCTCATTTGTATATAAAAGCACATAATTATCTGCCGCTTCCACGAACAATAGGTCCCTGAAAAAGATCTTCTCGTATTTTCCATTCGACTTCACGAAGAAATACATATCGGAAGCTATGGACGGGCCCGGAAGGTCGGCGCCGGTTGCCTGCTGTCTCAGCGCATAGAACTCCTGCGCTTTGCAGCAGGCTTTGAGCAAGCGGTTAAAATCAACCGGCTTGATCAGGAAGTCGATCACATCCAACTCATATCCCTTTAATGCGTATTCGGAATAAGCCGTGGTAATAATAACCATGGGTGATTGACGGAGGGATTTAATAAGATCCAGCCCGCTGAGTCCCGGCATCTGAATATCCAGCAAGATAAGGTCAGGGCGAAGTGTCGCCACCAGTTCCATGGCCTGGTAAGCATTCTTCCCGATACCCACCAGTTCTACAAAGGCAATTTCTCTCAATTCTTCTTCCATTCCCTTCCGGGCCATCGGTTCATCATCGACTATTATACATCGTAGTTGCATTGCCAATTATTAAAAGTCACAAATTATCCAACCCTTATGCGCAGCGTCGATTCATAAAAAGAAGCTTTCCGTCCCGTGATCAGCTCATGCCGGCCCGGGTATACAATCCGTAGCCTCCGTCTTACATTCTGCAAGCCGATCCCACCCCCTCCCGAATCCGGATCAGGACCTTCAACGATCGAATTCCGGGTATGAAGCCGGAAAGTATCACCTTCCATACAGCAATCTATAAATATGACATTTTGTCTATCCGGAAGACCTGCGACATGCTTGAAGCAGTTCTCGATTAAAGGCATCAATAAAAAAGGGGCAATAAAAAACCCCTTTATTTCATCCATCTCCCCAAAACTGACCTTATAATTGTCGTTCAGTCTTTCCTTTTGCAAGTCAACATAGGAGCGGATGAACAGCAACTCTTTTTCAACCTCCACCAAGACACCGTTACACTCATACAACTGATACCGGAGCATATTGGAAAATCGCTGCAATGTCTCCCGGGCTTGCCCGTTGGACCGGTCTATTTTGTAATAGACGGTATTCAATGCATTGAAAAGAAAATGGGGATTGACTTGTTGCTTCAATAATTCCAGCTCAGACAAAGCCTGCTCTTTCTGCATCCGATCCAGTTGATGCTGCGCCTGTAGCCGACTAATCGCCAGCTGAACAGCGGCGCCTACCGAGGAAATAAAGAAAACCATGAAATAGGATCCAAAAACGAGGTCCGCCCAAAACCAGTAAAAATAATGATCCTGGTAGTGTGCAATATCTTTTTGATAGCCGGATAGGGACCTGCCTAGGAGGCGAAGCTGAGACAGGATGATCAGTGTTCCGGCCGACAGCACAAGCGCCAGGAAGAAGGTACAGAAAAGCGGAATCTTTTTTTTGTCAGTCAGGCGGGGCAGCAAAATTTCCACGGTAATTAACAAGGCCCCCATCGATACGAGCACATCAATCGAGGTAGACAGCAATGCCAGTGGGATAACCGGCATGCCTCCTATTTTGAAAAGGAACCAAAATAGAAAAAAAAGCAAGCCGAAAGTCCCATAATATAAATATCGGTTTCGCATCCATAAAAATAAGCCTACGGCATTAAAAACGGGAATTCTGCGGGCGAAATGTCATTTTGCCGGGGTGAAATGCAAAGATCATGGGATTGCCCGGTAATCCTTTCGTCTCGCCTAACTCTTCCCTGATCTGTTCCCTTGTTACCTAGCTTTACAAAAACAAAGATCTATGGACAGAAACAAATTCATCCGCAGCACAGCCGGTACGCTCACCGGCCTGTTCTTTCTCCGGCAGGCGGTACAGGCCCAGCAAGATCCTCCTCCTTATACGATCGACCTGGTAAAGGAATTCGTCATTGCGGGGCATGGCAATTTTGTCAAAACCCAGTCCATGCTAAAAGATCATCCAAATCTCGTATTTAGTAAATTTGACTGGGGAAACGGTGATTTTGAGGCTGCTATAGAAGGCGCCGGGCATGTCGGCAATAGAGAGATCGCCGAATTCCTCATCGATAGCGGGTCAAGGGTCACCTTGTTCGTTTTAACCATGCTTGGGAGGACCGAACTGGTAAAGCCCATACTCGAGGCCTACCCAAAATTGATTTATGCCTATGGCCCTCACGGGTTTACCCTTTTGCATCATGCGAAGGTCGGCGGGAAAGCGGGTGAAGAGCTGTATGCTTATCTACAAGAAAAGGGTCTGAAAGAGGACTGGGTAAAGATCAGATAGGCTACCTTACTGAAAATATCGTTCGTGAAGCTACTGATCATCGAAGATGAGCGCAGCCTGCTGAAAAGTATCGTGCAATACTTTAACCAGGAGAAGTTCCTGTGCGAAACCGCCATTTCGTATGAGGAAGGTATCCGAAAGATAGAAGACTTTCAATATGACTGCATTATCCTCGATATTAATTTACCCGGCGGCAGCGGCCTGCAATTACTAAAATACCTGCGCCAGAACAAAAACAAGGACGGCGTCATCATCATTTCCGCCCGTGACTCCCTCGATGACCGGATCGCCGGATTGGACATCGGGGCCGATGATTACCTAACCAAGCCCTTCCACCTGTCCGAACTCAATGCGCGGGTCAGGGCGCTGATCCGTAGAAAAAAGGCGGAGGGCGCCAGCTTTCTGGAACTCGGCAACCTGAAAATCGATTTACCGGCCAGGGCAGTCCTTTTCGCCAACCAGCTCATACCCTTAAGCAAGATCGAGTACGATCTGTTGCTGTTCCTGATGACCAACAAAAACCGGGTCGTCAGCCGGCAGGCTATTGCCGAGCATATTCATGACGGCCCTTCCGAACAAGTTCCCTCTACCGATTTCGTTTACTCGCATATCAAAAACCTGAAACGAAAACTAAAAGAAAAAGGCTGTCAGGAAATCGTTCACACCGTCTATGGCTTAGGCTACAAACTGTCCCTATGAGCAAAACCCTCCAACAAAAAAATACCCGTTATTTCCTGATCTGGCTGCCGGTCGTGCTGCTGATCGGCACCGGGTTATTTTATATCCTGATGAGCACCCATGCCCATCATATGGAAGAAGAGCAGCTAGAGCTCAAACAAGAAAATATCTGGAACGCGTTACTGACCAACCGGGAGTCCGTGGCCTCCCATATCACCGGCGAATATGACCTTTTGCCAGGAACGCCCCTCCATGCCGATCTGTTCAATACACTACGGGACACGAGTATTTATTATCCAGCCAATAAAGAATGGGTGGCATTCAAGATACTGACCGGGCAACGTCTGCTAAAGGGGCAGCCCTATGAACTGACCACCTATATCTCTTCCAAAGAAATCACCCATCTGATCATTAAAGTCTTTATAGCCGACGTCTTTGTCTTTATTTTATTATTGGTCGCCATCGTTATCATCAACAGAAAAAGCTCCGGTTTATTATGGAAGCCTTTTTATACCACCATGAAGGAAGTGAACGAATACGATATCATCAAAAATCAATCCCTTCAACTGGCGGAACAAACCGGCATCCGCGAATTCGACCAACTAAACCAAGTGCTGATGCGGCTCATCGGTAATGTAACCCTGGCCTACAGTAATCAAAAACAATTTGTGGAGAACGCCGCCCACGAACTGCAAACACCCCTCGCCATCATCCGGTCCAAACTCGACCTGTTGATCGATTCCGCCGAACTTACAGAAGAAACCGCCCATTTGCTCGCCGACATCACAGCCGCCAATGACCGCCTTAGCCAAATGAACAGGAATTTGCTGCTGCTCACCAAGATCGACAACCATCAGTTTCCCGACCAGTCCATCATCAACCTTTCCCATACCCTGGAAAAATTACTCGCCTATTACCAGGACTACTATGACGGGGGTCCTCTTGATATAAAAAAATCCATCCAACCTCACATTACGATAAAAGCCAATACCTCCCTCCTTGACATCCTTATCAACAACCTCATCAATAACGCCTTTGTGCACAATATCCCCAACGGGTGGGTCCATGTCAGCCTCACCCCTCAAAAACTGACCATTGAAAACACCGGCCATCCCATCGATGGGGGAACAGACCGGCTATTCGAACGCTTCACAAAAGGCAGGGAACAATCCACCACCACGGGTTTAGGGCTTTCCCTCGTACAACGGATCTGCCTCATCTATCCCTTTCGTTTGCAGTATAGTTATTCGGAAAATATCCACCGGATCACCGTGGACTTCCTATCGGTTTAGGCTTACAAAATTCATCCTAAATTGATTTCTAGCTTTGCTGGCGCTTCGAAAGCCAACATCTTTCTATGTATATCCCCAAATCTATTGTGTTTCTTTTATCCATTACCCTTTCTGCCCTTTGTATTTGGCCAACAGGCGCTCCTGCCCAACAAAGGACCCTTTCTATCCGGGACGTCCTGGCCCTCGTACAATCCGGTCAGCCGCAGTTGCAGGCCTACCGTGAACGATCGGACGCGACGGGCTACAACGTCAGCCTGGTCAAAAACAGCATCGTGCCCGACCTCACCGCGGGGTACCAGGCCGGTTATGCCACCGATAACAATATCACCGGCATGAGCTATCCCGGATTGCTGATGCCCCTTTCCGGGCCGGTATTTTCGGGCAGTTCCAACACGCTGATCCCCGGCACTGCCCTGGCCGCCTTTTTGCAATGGACGCCCCTCACCTTTGGACAACGAACTGCCGCCGTCGAAAAAGCCGCCGCGCAATTCAAGCTCGCCGGTAACAATTACGATAATGCGCTGTTCCAGCAACGCTATGCCGCGATCCTCGTCTATCTTGACATCATCTACCTGCAAAAGCTCCAGGCCAGCCAGCAGGTCAATATCGACCGCACACAAACCGGCCTGCTGCAATCCCTGGTCCTGACCAAAGAAGGATTGCGGCCCGGTCTGGATAGCGTACAATTTCAGGCGTTATATGCGCAGGCGGTCATGGAACGCCTGGGTACCCAACGCCTTTACCAATCCCAGGTGCTCGAACTTTGCCGGCTGACCGGCCTGCCGGGCATCCCGGACGATCTTGCGTTTTCCGACAGCTTGATGGCTGCACAATTGCCCATGCTCCCGGATACTTCCGGCGCCTTTACGCAAAACCCCGCCTACCAATACCAGCAGGCGCAGGTAGCCCTCAGTGCTGCCAACCTCAAAGAGGCAGAGCGGGCCTGGCGACCGAAGCTGGACTTATGGGCCAACGCCTACTCCCGTGGTTCCGGCATAGCCGCCGACGGCAGCGTCGACAAAGCCGATGGCTGGTCCCTTTCGCGGAACAATTATGGGGCCGGGGTACAATTGAGCTTCCCCATCCTTGCCTTTTCAAAAGTCAATATCCAAAAGAAACAATACCGCTCCCTGCTCCGGGCGGATCAGGCGCAGTTGTCCCAGGTATCGGTCAACCTGCAACGACAGGTCGAGACGGCAGAGTCCAACTACCGGCAAAACCTGCTGATCGCCGCCCAGGCGCCTGTTCAATTCAAGGCTGCGCGGCTTTCCTATGAGGGACTGCGGCTGAGCTATCAAAGCGGGCTGGTGGATTTTACCCGGCTCACGCAGGGACAATACCAATTGCTGAATGCGGAAGTCATGGAGGCCAATGCCTACTTACAGGTATGGCGGTCGCTGCTCGATATCAGTGTATCAAAAGGGAACCTCGACCTATTCACCAACCAATTGAAATAATTACAGCCCACGACCATGAAACTAATCATTGCAGCACTGCGGCATCCTATCACGATCCTGGTAACGGTGATTGCGATTTTGTTCTTTTCTTATCTGGCCATCCGAAATACCAAAATCGACATCTTCCCCCGTCTCGGTCTGCCCACCGTCTATGTAGCCCAGCCTTACGGCGGCTTGTCGCCGGAACAGATGGAAGGATTCATCACCTCCTATTATGAATACCATTTTCTCTATATCACCGGCGTTAAATATGTGGATTCCAAAAGCATCCAGGGCGCCGCCCTGATCAAGCTGGAATTTAACGAAGGCACCGATATGAGCCAGGCCATGGCCGAAGTCGTGGGCTATGTTAACCGGTCGAGGGCTTTTATGCCGCCCGGCACCGTGCCGCCCTTCATCACCCGCTTTGACGCCGGTAGCGTCCCTGTCGGGCAGCTTGTCTTCAGTTCCGACAGCCGTTCCCTCGGAGAGATTTCCGATCTCGCGTTGTTCCGCGTCCGCCCCATGTTCTCCACCCTGCCCGGCGTCTCCGCACCGCCGCCCTTCGGCGGCAACCAAAAGACTGTTGTCGTCACCGTAGATCCTGAAAAGTTGCGCGGGTATAATCTGTCCCCCGACCAGGTCGTTCAATCCCTCGTCAAGTTCAACAGCATCACCCCTGCAGGCGACATCAGCATCGGTGACAGCACATATCTCACCCCGCAGAACAGCGTCATCGAGAACGTGCAGGACCTGCAAAGCGTTCCCCTGCAACTCGGCAACGGCCCCGCTGTCTATATTCGTGACATTGCCACCGTCAGCCTTGGTGCAGACATTACGACCAGCTATGCGTTGATCAACGGCAAACGCTCCGTCTATATCCCCGTCACCAAACGCGCCGACGCCTCCACCTGGGACGTCGTACAACGGGTGAAAGCCGCGCTGCCCGATATGCAGGCCGCCATCCCATCGGATATCAAAGTGACCTACGCCTTCGACCAATCCGGCTATGTGATCAACTCCCTGAAGAGCCTGCTTTTTGAAGGCGGCTTGGGCGCGATCCTTACCGGCCTCGTCGTCCTGCTGTTCCTTCGGGACGGTCGCAGCGCGCTTATCGTCATTATGACCATCCCGCTGGCTCTATTATCCGCAACCACTTTATTATACCTGTTCGGCCAAACCATCAACATCATGACCCTCGGCGGTCTCGCCCTCGCCGTAGGTATCCTCGTCGATGAAGCCAGCGTTACCATCGAAAATATTCATCGTCACCAGGAAATGGGTAAAGAGAAAGGCCACGCCGTTGCCGATGCCTGTATGGAGATCGCCGGGCCCAAACTCCTGATCCTGCTGAGCATCCTCGCCGTCTTCGTGCCTGCCATCTTTATGACCGGCGTACCCCGAGCCATGTTCCTGCCCCTTTCCCTGGCTGTAGGCTTCGCCATGATCGCCTCATTTTTGTTGTCCCAGACCTTTGTACCCGTCGTCGCCAACTGGATGCTGAAACATCAGTTGTCCGGGCGCGGCGGCAGTGATGGCAGCGGGGGCGGTGGTGGGGGTGGTAGTGATGGCCGCGCTGGTAGCCGCGGTGGTGGCGGTGGCCGGGCTGAAGGGGGCGCCTTCGACCGCTTCAAAGCCCGTTATATCCGCAACGGTGAGCGCTTCCATAGCCGCTATGCCCTGGTCACCGCTTTGTTCGTACTCGTCGCCGTCGGGCTTGCAGCCATCCTGTTTCGCTTCACCGGCACCGAACTTTTCCCAGGTACCGACAGCGGGCAGGCCCAGGTGCGGCTGCGTCTGCCCGTCGGCTCCCGCTTCGAGCGCACCGAAGACGCCACCCGTAAACTGCTTGCCCTTACCGACAGCATCGCCGGCAATGGCAACGTAGACATTACCTCCGCCTTCATCGGCACCCAACCCGCCAGCTATCCCGTCAACTATATTTATTTGTGGACCGGCGGCCCCAACGAATCGGTCACCCGGATCAAACTAAAACCCGGCGCCCTCCCCATCAACGACTTCCGGGAACGGCTCCGCGCCGCTGTCGCCAAAAATATGCCCGGCGTGCGGCTATCCTTTGAACCCGGCGACATCGTAGAACAGGTTCTCAACCTTGGCAGCAACAACCCCGTCGAAATAGCCGTCGTCAATCGCAACCTCGATGAGGGAAAAAAGACCGCGCAAAAATTATTGCAAAGGCTATCCGGCATCCCCGAACTGCGCGACCTGCAGATTGCCACGCCGCTGGACTACCCCGCCATTAAGTTAGACGTAGACCGCGTCCGGGCAGGGCAGTTGGGCATCTCCGGCGACCAGGTCGCCCGCTCGACTGTTGCCGCCACCGCTTCCAGCCGGTTTACGTCCCCCAGCTATTGGCTCGACAGGACCACCGGCACCGCCTACCAGGTCCAGGTGCAGTACCCTTCTTACCGGATGAACAGTACCGCCCAATTGGAAGCTATTCCCGTCTCTTCCGGCGATGGCGGTCACACGCGCTACCTGGGCGAACTCGCTACCTGGAAACACATCACCGTTCCCGGAGAATATGACCGGCTCAACCAGCAACGCTATATCACCATCACCGCCAATATCCAGCCCGAAGACAAGGGCGGGGTGTTCAATAAAGTGCGTCAGGCCATCGCCGATATGGGCAAACTGCCCAGTGGAGCGAAGATCTTGCTCCGGGGCCAATCCGAACTCCTGGATCAAACCCTGCAAAGCCTGCAATTTGGGCTCATCGTGGCCATCGTCGTCATCTTCCTCGCCATGACCATCTACTTCCAATCGTTCCGGGTGGCCGTCGTTACTATCTCCGTCATCCCCGCCGTCGTCGCGGGAGCCCTGTTGCTGCTGTTCCTCACCCGCAACACGTTGAACATCCAATCCTATATGGGCACGATCATGGCCGTGGGCGTCGCCATCGCCAATGCCGTATTGTTCCTCACCAATGCCGAGCAACTGCGCAAGTCAGGAGCATCCGGATTCAACCTGACAGCGGCCGGCAACCGGCTGCGTCCTATCCTGATGACCAGCACCGCCATGATAGCCGGCATGATCCCTATGGCCCTCGGTTTGTCCGAAGGCAGTGACCAGACCGCGCCGCTCGGTATTGCCGTCATCGGCGGTCTGGTCTTTTCCGCGTTCAGCGTGCTGTTCTTCCTGCCGCATGTCTATCAGTGGGTCATCGGCCGGAAAGCCTACAAGCCCGTATCTTTATACCCCGACGATAAAACCTCAACCACTAATGATCTTTAATATGTACTATTCATTCTGCTCCCGTTCATTGGCCTTCGGCACCGCGCTCGTGCTACTCACCGCCTGCGGCAACTCCGGGAAAACGGACCCCGCAACCACCGGCGCAGCCGTATCGGGCGCTGCAGCCGCATCGGGCGCTCCCGCATCAGCCGCTCCCGCTGCGGACACTGTCCAGGCCTTTGTGCTAAAAGCGGATACCCTGAAAAAAACCGTCGAGCTGCCCGGCGAACTCATCCCTTACCTGCAAACCGATCTTTTTGCCAAGGTCCAGGGCTACGTGCAGGTCATGAAAGCAGACATCGGCGATAGAGTACGCAAGGGTCAGACCCTGGCCATCATCGACGCTCCCGAAGTCAATACCCAATTCACGCAATCTATGGCCGCGCAGCAGGCTGCTAAAGCCAGGCTGACCACCAGCGCCGATCAGTACAACCGTTTATACCGGGCCTCGCAAAGCCCTTCTCCCGGCATCGTCGCCCCTGTGGACCTCGAAAATAGCCGCAACCAGATGACGGCCGACAGCGCTTCTTACGAAGCCCTGCGCCAGCAATCCAAAGCCTACAAAGAAGTCTCCGGCTATCTCTATATTACCGCACCATTCGATGGCGTCATTACCGCCCGCAAGGCCGATCCAGGCGCCCTCGTCAATGCCAATGCCATGCTGCTCACCGTCCAGGACAACAACACCCTTCGGCTGCGCGTAGCCGTACCGGAGATTTATATATCCGCCGCCGGCAGTAATAAAAATCTATTCTTTAGCGTAGACGCGTATCCCGAGCAACGCTTCACCGGCGTCCTCACCCGCAAGACCGAAACCATCGACCCGGGCACCCGGACCGAACTCTGGGAATTTGACGTTGACAACAGCAAACACCTCCTGACCGCCGGCACCTTCGTTTATGCGAAAATCAAATTGGGTCGCAGCACGCCGTCCTTTGTCCTGCCCCCTTCAGCCATCGCTACCACTCTCGAACGTAAGTTTGTCATCAAAGTCAAAGAAGGGAAAGTGCAGTGGGTAGATGTGCGCCAGGGCATGACCACCGATGCCGGCATCGAAGTATTCGGCGACCTGGCCACCGGCGATACCCTGCTCGTAAAAGCCACAGATGAGCGCAAGCCAGGTACGCAGGCCTATTGGAAGTTGGGGATGGGCAGATGAGTTGAAACCTTAAAATTGTATCTCATGGATCGCAGAAAGTTTTTAAAAGCAGGAGGCTCCGTCCTACCCATTGCGGGCCTTCTTCCTGCAGGTGTCCTGGAACTGATCGGAGTAGACGCCGCCCCGTCTAAAAAAGACCTTATCCCTGTCGCCGGGTTAATCCCGTTCGCCAAGTCCGCTGTTCCCGGAGCATTCGCGGAACCCGCCGACTACACCCTCCGTATCGGCATCGGCCTGGTCGAAGTGGCACCCCAGCATATCATTTCCACGACCACCTACAATGGTCAATTCCCCGGTCCCCTCCTTCGCTTCAAGGAAGGACAGCGCACCGTCGTAGATATTTATAACGACACAGACCGTCCTGAACAATTTCACTGGCATGGCCAGTTTATTCCCGTAGACGTCGATGGTGCGGCCGAAGAAGGAACGCCTTACATTCCCGCCCACGGTATGCGCCGGGAAGTCTTTATCCCCAAACCAGCCGGGCTGCGATTCTACCATACCCATATCCTTGCAGGCGCCAACCTCGCTGCCGGGCAATACAGCGGTCAGGTAGGACCCGTGTACATAGAGCCCGCCACGCCTATCGTCCCCGCCACTCCTTATGACCGCGAAGAATTTATCGTGCTCAAAGAATTCGATCCCTATTTCATGCGGGGCGGCGACATGGCCATGGACTTTTTAGCCGGCAAAGAGATTCCCGAATTAAAAGCCATGCAGGAAGGCGCAGAAAAAGAGCATCCCAAAACACCCAAAGGATATGAAGTTGGGTACAAAATATTTACCGTCAACGGACAGCGGCTGGGTCACGGCAAACCCATCAGCGTCAAACGCGGCGAACGCATCCTTTTTCATATCCTCAACGGCAGCGCCACCGAAATCCGCAGTCTAGCGCTGCCGGGACATACTTTTAAAGTCGTCGCGCTAGATGGCTTCCCCGTTCCCCATTTTGCCGATGTGCCCGTGCTCTGGATCGGCACTGCCGAGCGCATCTCCGCTATCGTAGAAATGAAGAATCCCGGCGTCTGGATCCTGGGCGATCTCGCAGACGACGACCGGGGTAATGGTATGGGTCTTGTCATCCATTATGAAGGCCATTCCGGCAAGCCTCAATGGATCACCCCCAAACCCTTTACCTGGGACTATACCCTCTTCGGCGAACACGACACCGCCGCACCCGAGCCCGACGAAGTCATCGAAATGATTTTTGCTAAACAACAGGCCGCCGACAAGGGTTTTAACCGCTGGACCATCAACAGCATCGCCTTCGACATGATGAATATGACGCCTATATTCCATGTGAAGGAAGGCAAGCGTTACCGTCTGCGCATGCGTAACGCCTCCGACGACATCCATCCCATGCACCTACATCGCCACAGCTTTGAAATCACAAAGATTGGCGGCAAGCATACCTCCGGTGTCATGAAAGACGTCGTGATGCTCGGTGGTTTCCAGGAAATAGAAGTCGATTTTATCGCCGACAACCCCGGCCTCACCCTTTTCCATTGTCATATGCAGTTGCATATGGACTTTGGGTTCATGGCCCTGTTCGATTATATATCATAACGAATGGGAATTTCGGTGATGACTACAGCCACTGATGGAATTTCCGGATAAACCAATTCTTCACCAGCTGCGTCAGCAAACAATACACCAGCAGGATACCCACCAGCCAAAAGAAATAGCTCCCGGGTAATGGTTGTAATTTCAGGCCCGCGGCAAAAGGTGAGAACGGTATATAGATCCCGATGGCCATAATCGCGGTGGTCAATGCCAGCACGGGCGCGGTGGCCCAGCTTTGGATAAAGGGGACCCTCTTTGTGCGGATCATGTGTACGATCAGCGTTTGGGATAGCAGCCCTTCGATAAACCAACCGGACTGGAATAAGTTTTGATGTTCGGGTGTGTTGGCCTTGAAGATCCTGTACATCACGAAGAATGTCGCATAGTCGAAGATCGAGCTGATCGGCCCGATAAAGATCATAAACCGGGCGATGCCGCCTGACTCCCATTTGCGTGGCTGTTCGATATAATCCGCGTCCATCCTGTCCCAGGGTATCGAGATCTGTGAAATATCATAGAGCAGGTTCTGTACGAGGATCTGTACCGGCAGCATGGGCAGGAAGGGGAAAATGGCGCTTGCCCCCAGCATGCTGAACATATTCCCGAAATTGCTGCTGGCCGTCATCTTGATATATTTGATGATGTTGCCGAAGGTTCGCCGGCCATAGATCACGCCCTTGCGAAGGACCATGAGATCCTTTTCGAGCAGGATAATGTCGGCGCTCTCCTTTGCGATATCGACGGCGGTATCGACGGAAATACCGACGTCGGCGTTCCGCAGGGCGGAGGCGTCATTGATGCCGTCGCCCATAAATCCGACAGTGTGTCCTTTGACCTGTAGTACCTTTACCACGCGGCTTTTCTGTGCCGGGCTCAGTTTGGCAAAGATGCTGATCTCGTCGATGCGGGCGGTGAGTTCCTCGTCGCTGATCTTTTCCATTTCGTTGCCGAGGAGGATATGTTGGATGGGGATGCCGACGTCCTTGCAGATCTTTTTCGTAACGATCTCGTTGTCGCCTGTCAATACCTTTATGGTCACCCCCAATTTATGGAGCGCTTCGATGGCGGGGCCGGCCGTGGGCTTTGCGGGGTCGAGAAACCCGATAAATCCTGCTACGATCATGCGGCTCTCGTCGGCGATGGTATAGGTGGGGGGCTGTTCGTCAAATTGTTTGACCGCCACGAGCAGGACCCTGAGGCCTTCGCTGTTGAGCTTTTTTGTCGTTTCCAGTATCGTATGCCTGGTCGTCTCGTCCATCGGGATGATGTCATCGGTATCGACCTGTAATTTCTGGTCTTCGCCCGGGTCGAACACATGGGTGCAGAGGTCCAGCATTTCCTCGACCGCGCCCTTACAGATCAACAGATGCCGGTGGTTTTTTCCCAGGATCA
>Ga0302324_100010929_pt1 | contig 18713 bp, 18 predicted proteins | sample Palsa_T0_1_FD_201949 | JGI IMG/M metagenome (GOLD analysis project Ga0302324, IMG submission 201949) | Peat permafrost microbial communities from Stordalen Mire near Abisko, Sweden - Palsa_T0_1 | ecosystem: Environmental > Terrestrial > Soil > Palsa > Peat permafrost | place: Sweden: Abisko...
GGTCGATGCGCTGTCGTTCATCGTGGCACGCGACAAGGCGGCCTCGCGCGGCCGCGCGTTGACCGAGAAGCTCAAAGAGCTGATCCCGCGGCAGATGTTCGACGTGCCGATTCAAGCGGTGATCGGCGGCAAGGTCGTTGCGCGCGAGACGGTCAGCGCGATGCGCAAGAACGTGCTGGCGAAGTGCTACGGCGGCGACATCACCCGCAAACGCAAACTGCTGGAGAAGCAGAAGGTCGGCAAGGAGCGGATGAAGCGCGTCGGCCGGGTCGATCTGCCGCAGGAAGCATTTATGGCCGTGCTGCGGCTCGACGAGCCGTAGGTCGCCCGCCCGTGCAGACGCCGGTGGTGTACGTTGCTACATCGAACGCGGGCAAGCTGCGCGAGATGGAAGCGCTGTTCGTCGCCGCGCCGTTCGTGCTGGCGAGCTATCCGGACTACGTCAGTCCGGCCGAGGGCGACGCCTCGTATGCCGAAAACGCGGCCCTGAAGGCGCGCGCGCTGCACGCCCAGCTGCGCGCGGCGGGGCTGCCGGCCTACGTGCTCGCCGACGATTCCGGGCTCGAGGTCGGAGCGCTCGATGGCCGCCCCGGGGTCCTCACCGCGGAATACGGCGGCTCCGATGTCCCGTGGAGCGAGCGGCGCGCGCGGCTCCTTGCGGAACTCGCCGGCGTGCCGCCCGGCGAGGCGCGCAGCGCGCGCTTCGTATGCGCGCTGCACCTGATCGACGACGTCGGACGCGAGTTGGCGACGTACGGCGCGGTCGAGGGTGAGATCGCGTAAGAGGAGCGCGGTGAGGCCGGCTTCTCGTTCGATCCGATCTTCCTGTATCCGCCGCTGGGCCGCACCTTCGCCGAACTCACGCCGCGCGAAAAGAACCGGGTCAGCCACCGAGCCGTCGCCGCTTCGTCTCTGCGGGCGATCCTCCGCAACGAAGAATCACCCGGCGACTAGGATCCCGCGCGAACGCTCGCGCTAGCCGTGAAGGGGTTCGCCGCCGTCGGCATCCTGCTCGCCGTCGAGGTCCTCGTCGGATTCGAGACCCGGATCATCGGCATCGCCGAACTGTCCCGTCTCTTCATCGGGGATGTCACCGGGTTTCGGACGGTCACCGCCGGTCTCTTGATCAGAACTCATCGTGGCCCCGTTTCAACGAGAACGCATGAGGCTCAGTTTTTCGGATCGCCCTTTATCGCGAAGTCAAACGCGATTCCCACTGCGGGCGGGTAATCTGATAGCGGACGAAGCGCCGGCCGTCTTCGAGGTCCTCGCGGTCGAGGGCCATTCCGCAGCGCTTCATCACGGCGACGGACGCTGCGTTCTCGGGGTTGGCGCGCGCGAAGATGCGATCGCGGCCGAAGTTGTTAAAGCCGTCGGCGAGTGCGGATAGCGCCGCTTCGGTCGCGTATCCATGACCCCACCACTTGGGATCGAGCATATAACCGACTTCGAGTTCGGCGTCCGCCTCGAGCGACGACTGCTCTCTGGGCCAATCGTCGAGCCGTTTGAGGCCGCAATGGCCGACGACGATGCCGTCCTCACGCCGCTCGATTATCCGAAAGTGCGGCCGTCCTGCCGCGGCCCGCGACATCTGCCACGCGACGAAGACGCGGGCAGCCGTGTCGTCAAGGGCCGCCGGCGTGCGCATATTCTTCATCATTTGCGGATCGGCCATCCAACGCGCGAGAAGCGGAATGTCGCCTTCGGTAAAATCGCGATAGCGTAGCCGTTCGGATTCCACGGCCGCAACGTTCGCCGCCGCCGGCCGAGGTTCAGGCTCCGGCGGGCGCGGCACCGGAAGGGGCTTCAGGGGCGGGTATAAGCCGGCCATGCGTGCGATCATGATCGACCGGTTCGGCGAGTGCGGCTCCGTACGGGATGTCCGGTTCCCGAACCCGGCGCGGACCAGGTACTGGTGAAGATCGGGGCGGCCGGGGTGAACCCGATCGACTGGAAGATTCGTGAGGGTACCCGCGGCGAGCGGAAGATGCCGATGACCCTGGGTCAGGACTTCGCCGGCACGGTCGAGCAGGCGTCGGGCCGGTTTGCCCAAGGTACGCGCGTCTTTGGAATCGCGCGCACCAACGGCGCCTTTGCGGAATATACGGTCGCCCTGCTGAACGCGCACGGCGAACCGATCGCGCCGATCCCCGACGGCGTTACCGATGTCCAGGCGGCCGCGCTGCCGACGCCGGGGCTGACTGCGCTCGCCTCGGTTGAGATCCTCTGCGTCAAGGCGGGGACCACGATTCTGATTCACGGTTCGACCGGCGGCGTCGGCTGCGTCGCGACGCAGCTCGCACATCAGCGCGGCGCGCACGTGATCGGCACGATTCACGGCGGCTCCGCGGACTACGCCCGGTCGCTCGGTGCGGATGAGGTGATCGATACCGCGAAGGCCGATCCAATCGCTGCCGTTAAGGCGAAGCATCCCGACAGGGTCGACGTCGTCCTCGATCTGGTCAGCACCGATAAGGATGCCAACGGGAAATTCGCCGACGTCCTGCGCGCCGGCGGTAAGCTTGTGACGACGAACCACGTTGCCGACGAAGACTTCTTCAAACAGCGTGGTCTGTCAGCAGTCAACGTCGTGATGAACCAAACGCCGCAGTCATCGCCAGAAGGCTTGACGCAGCTCGCGCAGATGGTCGCTGCCGGAAAGCTCAAGCTCAACATCGCCGGTGAAAAGCCGTTTACCGAAGCGCCGGACGTTCTCGATCAAGGAAAGGCCGGCAAACTCCACGGCAAGTTCGTCCTACAGATTGGGTAGTTGTCTTCGGCGCCGGGGTCAAATCGTGCACGGCTTGGACGCGTCCGCGCCGGTGAAGAACGTCGCCTCGTCCGGATAGAACGCACCGCGCACCGCGAACGCACCGCCACCTCGGCGCTCCCAGAAGATTCCGTGCCGGTGCAGGATGCACGTCGTTTGGTAGGGCTGGGGCGTTCTATCAACGTCACGCTGCAGTCGAAGATCTGCGGCCCGGGTATCGCCGTTCGCACCCTCAACTCCGGTCTCGGTGCGGACCTGAAAGTACTTCGGTGCCCCCGCGCGGACGAAATATGCGGAACGTGTCGAGCAAAGGACTCGACTGTCGACGAGAAGTTGAACCATCCCAGCCGCGACGGAGATTCCGAGGCGGTGCGGGGTCGCATCGTCAAGCATGAGGCCCGTATCGCGATGTTCCGGGGTTCCGTGCGGTACGGACCACGAGACCGCCGCATGCTGTTTGTAGTCGAAGCGCTTCCAGCGGCTGATCTCGATCTGGACGAACCCGTTGTCCTCAGCTAAGGGCCCAAGTCGCATTCCGCTGTCGTACCATCCGCGCTGCGCCGAAAGCGGGACCGTGAAGAGCGCGTCCGCGCCGTAATTCGATTGCAGGCGACTGTCGCCAATGTAGAGGTAGGAGACGCCCTCGCCGAGATCCGGCTCGTTGTCTGAATCGGCCTTCGGGTTGGCAAGCAAGGGAACGGAACACTGCCAAGGCACGGCCGCGGATGTCCCGGGCGTCGCGGCGTTCGAAGCGCCGGCTGCTGCGGTCCCGGCGAGGATTGCACCCAGTGCAACTACCGAGAGCGCGCGACACAGAACGAAGACTCTCATGTCGTGAAATCAATGTCGCGGCTCCCGCGGGCGGCCCTGCTCCGTCGTTGAGATGGCCAGTGGGCCGGGAACTCGTGGCGATCTCACCGATACTCCAGATTATGCCGTTCGGTGGCGATCCGAGGTTTCTCATCGAGGTCGACCGCGCGCGGGCGTTTCGGCCGCCGCCGCTGATCGCCGGAACGATCGCAAGTGTTTTGGTTTTCGCCGTTGTGCTGCTCGTTGCGAGCTGGCTTGATGCACGTAAGCATCAGTCGCCAGCCAGATCGGTCGGACTGCGGATGATCGCGCCCCTTGCTATTGAGCCCGCTCGTCGTGATTGAGATTCGAGAAAACTGGCGCCGCGGTTTGGGCGCTGGAGACAGATGGAGAATAAAGAAGAACCTCGCCGTGTGGCGAGGTTCGAATTGGTGCACCGCGTCGGACTTGAACCGACAGCCGATTGATTAAGAGTCAATTGCTCTACCATTGAGCTAGCGGTGCAACGTTTGTACGTTACTCTGGCGGGACTGATCCGACAAGACCAGTCCCGCCCGAGCCTTTTGTGCGCCCGGACAGGATCGAACTGTCGACCAACCGGTTAAAAGCCGGATGCTCTACCGCTGAGCTACGGGCGCCCGAGAACCTAACTTCGCCGCAGCGGCCAAAATTCCGCATGTCGGAGGTCCTGAAAGTGACACCGGCCCGGCGCGTACGCGTCGGACCGGTGTCGCGGTGGGTGGCTGACCGGGATCGAACCGGCGACCTCTGGAATCACAATCCAGCGCTCTAACCAGCTGAGCTACAACCACCGCGGCTGGCTCTAGTCGGACGTCCTCCGCCTCAACACCTGCTGGAGAGCATGCGGATTCCCAGCCCTTCGTTCCGTAAACGAACGGAGGGCGTCTTCCATTGCGTTGCGCGCCCGCACCTTGTGTCGCGTTGCGGCCGTCCGCCTGCGGTGACAGTTCGCGCAGCGGACCTCGCATTTCGCGATTTCCTCCGCGATCCGGTTAGTACTCCAAGCCCGAGCTATCAGTGCACTCACCGCGCCCCGCTTATCCCCGTGAACGTGGTCAAATTCAAGTACGACGATATCGGACTCGCCGCAATCGACGCACGGGTGCTCCGCAAGATAGTCGTCGACGAAGCGCCGATTCAGCGCGCGGTAGCGACGGTTATGCGCCGCAATCCGGTCGTGCAAGAACTTTGTAGAATGCCTGGCGTCGTAGGCAGCGCGATAAATGCGCGTGCAGTCTCGGCAGATCGACTGCCGCGTACCCATTGCCTTGACGCGAAAACCATATTCCTCAAGCGGCTTCCATTCGCCGCATCGCCCACACCGCTTCATAGAAGCGATGATAACGGCCGCGTATGCCAACAGTACGGCACACAAATGGTGCGCAGGTTGCGACGGCACAAAGTGCGCCCGGCAGGAATCGAACCTACATCGTTCCGCTTAGAAGGCGGATGCCTTATCCGTTAGACCACGGGCGCACGTGGTCGGGACGACAGGATTTGAACCTGCGACTTCCGCGTCCCAAACGCGGCGCTCTACCAAGCTGAGCTACGTCCCGTCGGGGCCATCTTATCATGTGCCCCGGGGTCGGGCCTTTCGGTGGCCGGACCCCCCCGGGCGAGGGGCGACCCGCCGAACAGAGAAGGGCCTCCGGACCCGCATCTGGAGGAATTTTTCACTGATGAAGCCCTCGCGCAGCACTTTTCTTGCCGGCGTCGCCGGGACGGCCGCGGCGGTCGCTTCGCCAACCCTCGCCGTGGCCGCTGATTCCACGATGGTCGCGCACGCGACCCGCGGCATGACGTTTACGACGCTGCGTGACCACGGCGTCGACCACGTCGGGATTCGCACGGCAAACGGGATCGTCGATGTCGCCGCCGCCGCGGCGGCCCTCGGCGTCGCCTCGCCGCCGCACACGCTCGACGACGTCGTGGCCGGCCGCGGCAACGTCGCGGCTTTGCCCCACCTCGTCGCCAAGGCGCCCGCGAGCGCCGTGCGCAGCGAAGGCTCCGTCCAGTACGGACCGCTGGTCGGCTCGCCGCCGAAGATCGTCTGCGTCGGGCTGAACTACCGCGCGCATATCGCCGAGACCGGCGAGAAGGCGCCGCCCTTTCCCGACCTCTTCAATAAATTCAACACCGCGCTCAACCGCCACAACGGGACCGTTTCCGTGTCCACCGTGCCGGCCCAGAAGTTCGACTACGAGTCGGAGCTGGTCATCATCATGGGCAAGAAGGCCCGCAACGTCAACGAGGCGGAGGCGCTGTCGTACGTCTTCGGTTACTCCTGCGGGCACGACTTCACCGCGCGCGACGCGCAGATGCGCGTCTCGCAATGGATGACCGGCAAGACGCCGGACCAGTTCGCGCCGCTGGGGCCTTGGCTCGTGACGGCCGACCAAATCCCGGATCCGCAGACGCTGCAGATTCAAACCTGGGTGAACGACGAGCTGACGCCGCGGCAGGACGCCAACACGGCGCAGATGATCTTCTCGTGCGCGCACATCGTCGCGTACACGTCGACCTTCATTACCTTACTCCCCGGCGACGTGATCTTCACCGGCACCCCGCAGGGCGTCATCACCGGTTATCCGCCCGACAAGCAAGTCTGGCTTAAGCCCGGCGACCGCATCCGGACGACGATCACAAAACTCGGCGAACTCCGCTTCGCGCTGACGTAAGCGGTCCGTCCCGGGCGGTGCGATCCCCGCCCGGGGCGAATCCGTCGAGCCAGACGGGCATGTGGCGGAATCGGTAGACGCGCTGGATTTAGGTTCCAGTGGGGCGACCCATCTGAGTTCGAGTCTCAGCGTGCCCAGCTTTGGCCGGCGTGCCAAGGGTTGACTGCGCTTGCGGGCCTCGGTACACTCCGAGGGTTGGCGCCCGGCCCCACGGAAGGGCGACCGGCGCGCGCGGAAGTAGCTCAGCGGTAGAGCATCGCCTTGCCAAGGCGAGGGTCGCGAGTTCAAATCTCGTCTTCCGCTCCAGACCTGATGAATCGACGGCGGGCTCCGTGCCCGCCGTCCCCACTTCCGGAGGTTGCCCCGTCTCGTGCCCTCAACGCTGAAACCACTCGACCCGACGCAGGTCGAGCTCGAGATCAGCATTTCGCCTGAAGAGTTCGACGCGGCCCAGGACGCTGCGTTCCGCACGCTCTCCCGCAACGCGAAAGTGCCGGGTTTCCGGCCCGGCAAAGTTCCGCGCAAGGTGTTCGAAAATACCTACGGCACGTCGCGGATCGTGGAGCGCGCGCTCGACGATCTCGTCCCGGCGAAGTACGCCGCCGCGGTCGAGGAGCACAAACTCGAACCGGTTGCTCGTCCCCAAATGGAGCTGCTGCCCGAGAGCGAGGGTCAGCCGCTGCGGGTCAAGGCGATCGTGCCGATTCGGCCCGCCATCGAGCCGCACGACTACGAAGGCGTCGAGATCACCGAAGTCGCCGAAGCGGCGACCGAAGACGACGTCGAGCGGACGCTGGAACAGATGCGCCGCGATGCGGCCACGCTGGTACCAGCCGACCGCCCGGTGCAACTCGGCGACGTGGTCACGCTCGATTTTGCCGGCAGTATCGACGGCGAACCGTTCGAGGGCGGGACGGCGCAGGGTCAGGAAGCCGAGATGACCGAGAGCAATTTCGTGCCCGGCTTCGTCGAAGGCATCGTCGGCATGCGCGCCGGCGAGAGCAAGGATGTCGCGGCCACCTTCCCCGATCCGTACGCGAATGCCGAATTGGCCGGCAAGGCGGCCGTGTTCGCGGTCACGGTGCACGACGTCAAGGAACGCGAACTGCCGCCGCTCGACGATGAGTTCGCGGCCCGCGTTTCATCCGCCAAGACGCTCGAGGAACTGCGGACGGACGTCAAACGCCGGCTCGACGAGACGGTGAAAAGCAACGCCCGGCGCCGGATGTCGAGCGAACTGCTCGACAAGGTCGTCGCGCTCAATGAGGTGCCGCTGCCGGCGGTGCTGGTCGAACGCGAGATCGACTCGCTGATCGCCGACATGCAGCAGTACCTGGCCCGGGCCGGAATCGGCTGGGACGACTACCTCGCGCAGGCAAGCAAGACGGCCGACGAGGTCCGCGCGGAGTACCGCAGCGAGGCCGAACGGCGCGTCAAGACCACACTGCTGGTCGAGGCCATTGCAAAGAAGGAAGGCATCGCGGCGACGCAAGCGGATGTCGAGGCCGAGCTGGATGCCCTGGCCGCGCAATACGGCCAGCCGCGCGCGCGCATCATCGAGGCGCTCCAGTCCAATGTCGGCGCCTTGGTCGACGGCATCGTCCGGACGAAGACGATCGAGCGGATGATCGAGCAGGCCAAGCGCATCCCCGCAACTGAACCTGCATCGGCCTAGGTCAGGGAGGGCGCGATGGGACATCTCGTACCGATGGTCGTCGAGCAGAGCGCACGCGGGGAACGCGCGTACGACATCTACTCGCGCCTCCTCAAAGAACGTATCATTTTCGTCCACGGACCGATCGACGACGGGATGGCCTCCCTCGTGATCGCGCAGCTCCTCTTCCTGGAGCGCGAAGATGCCGACAAAGATATTGACATGTACGTCAACAGTCCGGGCGGTTCGGTCACGGCCGGCTTAGCGATTTACGACACGATGCGGCTGATCAAGCCCGACGTGGCGACGATTTGCGCCGGCATGGCCGCCTCGATGGCGTCGATTCTGCTCACCGGCGGCGCGCCCGGGAAACGCTTTGCGCTTCCGTACGCCAAGATTCTGATCCACCAGCCGTGGGTGCAGCAGGTGGGTGGGCAGGCCACCGATATCGAAATTCACGCTCGCGACCTGATCGCGACGCGCAGGACGCTGGCCGGAATCTACGAGGAAACCACCAAGCAACCCGTCGACAAGATCCTCAAGGACATCGAACGCGATTACTATATGACGGCGCAGGAAGCCATGGATTACGGGATCGTCGATCAGGTGTTCACGAAAGAAAATCGCTCCATCGCTCCCAACACCACTCCCAGCCTGTAGGTCTGCATGTTTCGCTTCGGGGACGAGAAGGGTCAGTTGAAGTGCAGTTTTTGCGGCAAATCGCAAGAACAAGTGCGCAAATTGATCGCGGGCCCGGGCGTCTACATTTGCGATGAGTGCATCGAGCTCTGCAACGAGATCATCGAGGAAGAGCTCTACAAGAACGTCGACGAGAATCTCCGGCTGCGGAACATTCCGAAGCCCAAAGAGATCAACCACATCCTCAACCAGTACGTGATCGGCCAGGAGCGAGCGAAGAAGTCGCTCGCGGTGGCCGTCTACAATCACTACAAGCGCGTCAACGCCGGCGGCGTGAGCGGTACGGGCGCCGAAGAAGTCGAGCTGCAGAAGTCCAACATTCTGCTGGTCGGCCCAACCGGCAGCGGCAAGACGTACCTCGCGCAAACGCTGGCCAAGATCCTTGACGTCCCGCTCGCCATGGCCGACGCCACCTCGCTGACCGAGGCCGGCTATGTCGGTGAAGACGTCGAGAACATCTTGCTCAAGCTGATCCAGGCGGCCGACTACGACGTCAAGCGCGCGGAAAAAGGGATCGTCTACATCGACGAGATCGACAAGATCGCCCGCAAGAGCGAGAACCCGTCGATCACGCGCGACGTCAGCGGCGAGGGCGTGCAGCAGGCGCTGCTCAAGATCCTCGAAGGCACGACCGCCAACGTGCCGCCGCAGGGCGGGCGCAAGCATCCGCACCAGGAATTCATCCAGATCGACACCACCAACGTGCTGTTCATCTGCGGCGGTGCGTTCGACGGCCTCGAGAAGATCATCGAAGGCCGCGTCGCGTCGAATTCACTGGGCTTCCGCTCCAATCCGGAGTCGAAGAAGGATCAGCGCTCGTCCAAGCTCCTGCAGCAGCTGATGCCCGAAGACTTGCTCAAATTCGGGCTCATCCCGGAGTTCATCGGACGGCTGCCGATCGTCGTGACGCTCGACGCGCTCGATGAGCTGGCGCTGCGCCGCATCCTGGTCGAACCGCGCAACGCGCTGGTTCGCCAGTTCCAGAAGATCATGGGGATGGACGGCGTCGAGCTGACCTTCACCAAAGAAGCGCTGATCGCGATCGCCATCAAGGCGCAGTCGCGCAAGACCGGCGCCCGCGGCCTGCGCTCGATTCTCGAAGAGATCATGCTCGACGTGATGTACGACCTGCCCTCGCTCTCCGGCGTGAAGAAGTGCGTCATCAACAAGGAAGTCGTCGAGAAGAAAGAACAGCCCGCGCTGATCTTCGCCGAGCGGCCCAAAGACCAGAGCGCCTAGGGCTTAGGCGGCGGAGCCGCCGCCCAGCGCCGCGGTGATACGCGCGGCGGCCGCCGCCGGCGTGTCGGGCGGATCGACGTGCACGAAGAGGTGCCGGTAGTTCGACGTGCCGGGCACGAGATCGATAACCAGCACGGCGTCTTCTTTTTGGAAATCGAAGAAGACGGTCTCGCCATGGTAGCGGAACGTCCCGGCCAGCTTCAGCGGCCACGCTCCGGTCCCGAGCAGGCGCAGCGATTCCCAGAACGAGGGCGGTTTGTCGGTCGAAGCCCGCGTGATGTTGGTGAGCGGGATCGCGAACGATCCGTGAAACGCCCACAGCGCCTCCCAGCCCCCGAGTTCGAGGTGCAGGGTGTCGTTTTCGATGCGAATCGTGGCCATGCGGTCGTCTACCCTTGCCGCCGGCTTGGGTTTCGGTGTAGAACGGGCCCATGCAGACGCAAACCGCGAAGTTGATTTTGACCAGTTCCGTCTTCCGCGATGGGGAGACGGTCGCGCAGAGCGCGGCCTTCGACGCGATGGGGTGCACGGGAGCAAACCGCAGCCCCGATCTCACCTGGTCGCCCGGGCCGGCGGGGACGCAGTCGTATGCGATCACGGTTTGGGATCCCGACGCGCCGACCGGCGTCGGCTGGGTGCATTGGGTGCTCTTCAACATCGCCGCCGAGGTGACGGCGCTGCCGGAAGATGCCGGCAGCCGCAAACGGGCGGGTGTCGGCGCCCTGCACGGCACCAACGATTTCGGTCAGCGCGGCTACGACGGGCCGTGTCCGCCGCCCGGCGATCCGCCGCACCACTATCATCTGGTCGTCTACGCGCTCGACGTGCCCTCGCTGCAAGGGCTGGACGATTCGACCTCCTATGCGAAGTTCAAGTTCGTCGCGCGCGAACACGTGCTGGCGACCGGCGAGATCGTCGGACTCTACGGCCGTTCCGGCTAGCGCGAGCCGCCCTCAGGCCAACCGGAGCGGCGTGAGTGCCGCTAACGCACGCTGGGCAGCGGCGCGAATCGCCGGGTCGGTTTCTTCGCTCACCACCCCGTGCAGATGGGCGTGCGCCCACGGCGTGTCCAGCAGGGCCAGCGCTTCGACGATCGCCATGCGCGTGGCGGCGTCGCAGCGCGCAGCTTCGGGGGCGATCCGTTCCGGCCAGGTCGGCTGCGGCGGTACGGACGCCGAGGGCGTCGGGCAGGCCCGCGCCCCCTTCGGCGGGTACCAGCCGCGCGGCCGTGCCCAGCGAGCCGGCGGACGCGGCGCGACCGGCGGCGCGAACGAGACCGGCGGGTCCAGTTCGACCCTTTGGGCGCCGAACGCCGCCAGTGCGATCAGCCCGACGCCGGCCAGCGCGAACAGCACCGGAACCGACAACGTCGTCATCACGGCGCGGCACGCGACGCGCGGGCGGCGACGGCCCCCAGGAGTGCCTCCCGAGCCGCGTCGAGAGCGGGGTAACGGCCGCTGGTGAGCGCGCGGTCGAACGTTTCGAGCGGCGCCTGCGCGCACGCGCGCAGCACCTCGTCGAGTTCGTCCGCATAGCGCGCGACCGCACCGGCTGCCGCGTCGTCGTCCGACTCCGTCGGCACCAGCAGCGTGAGCGTTCGCAGCGCCGCCGGAGCACCTAGCGGTGCGGTGGTCAATACGGTGCACGCCGACTGCGCCGCTCCGCGCTCGACGCGTCGCCGGACGCCGCTCGTCGCCGCCGGCCCCGCCTGGGTTCCGCTCGCCAGGGCATCGAAGAGTTCGCACAAAGCGAGCCGCAAGGCCGGATCTTCGATGTCCTCGGCGGCGACCGGAAAGCCGGGGATCCGCGCCTTCACGAAGAGCCGGTCGAAGACGTCGCGCAGCGCGGTGCGCGCGGCGTCGAGAACGCCGGCCAGCGCTGCGTCGCCGGACAGCCAGCGGTCCGGAAACAGCGCGCGCAGCGCCAAGATGTGCGGCAGCAGTCCGGGATCGTCGTTGCGCTGCAGCAGCCGCCGCGTCGCGTCGTGCCAGTCCGGACGAAAGGCCAGCGTGACCGCGTCCGGCAGCGCCGGCTCCGCCGCAGCGGGCAGCGCGACGGTGGCGGCCGGAACATCGGCAGCGCACGCGTCCAGTTCGTAGGCCGCGGTCGTCAGTCCGTACGCGTACGGATCGCGTCCGCTGACACGGACCTGGAGCGGCTGCAGGCTCCGCCGTTCGCCCTCCACGCAGAGCGAACCCGAGATCGTGAGGGCGCCGCTCGCGGGCATCGCCAGGGGCAGCTGCGACCAACCGATCTCGACGTGCGTGCCGGCGGCGATCCGGCGCAGGCGCAGGCCGCGGTGCAGATGCGCCGGGCCGCCATCTTCGGCGAGGGCGCGCCGGTCGACCGTGGTCGAGCCGACGACGTAGGCGCACGCCGGGTCGGCCTCGATCTGCACCACGAGTTCCTCGACCGCCTCACGTGCGTCGATCGCCAACCCGACCTGCAGGGGCGTACCGTATGCGACCTCGTCGGCCGCCGCGAGCGATGCCGACAGATCCGGCGGCATGACCGCCGGTGCCTCCTCGAGTGCGAGCCAGATGCGTTCGCGCAGCGGAAATGAAAACGCGAGCCGAGCGCAGTCGTGCGCACCGTCGCGAGCCACCACCTCGCCGCGCACGTCCGGCATCCCCTCGGCCGCTGCCGCGAGCTGCAGGTGGAGGTCGACGCACTGCAGCGTGCGCGCGGCGGCGCGAACGTGCACGCTGCCGGCCGTCGCGAACTCCGCTTCGAGCGCGATGGAAAGATCCTGCGCGGCGTCACCGGCGTTGAACACCTCGATCGTCAGCCGGGCCTGCCCATGCGGCTCGACCCAGCGCGGCGCGTCGGCGATGCGAAGGCGAAGGTCGCGCGTCGCCGGTGCACTGACCGCGCCGATCGCGCGACGTTCGCCCGCGAACACCTCGATCGTCACCGGCGCGGCGTTCGTTGGGCACGCCACGGCGAACGCGATCTCGATCGTTCCGCGCGCCGGGACGCGCGCCAGGCGCAGGCTCAGCGGCGAAGTGCCTTGCGTTATGTGGACGGGCGCGCCGGTCGCAGCGCGTGACGCGCGCAGCGCATACCGGACACCGTCGATGCGCAGCGTCGCACCGGCGACACGGAGCGGCGGCGGCAGAAGAATCGAAACCGGAACGTCCTGGGCGTCAGCCCAGCCCTCGTTGCGGATCAGTGCGAGCACATCAGCGCGCGCGCTGCCCGGCACGATGCGCAGCTCCGGTTCCCCCAGCAGCGGCTCGAGCGCAACGCCGCTGCGAACCGGGAGGTGCAGCGGCGCTGCCCCGCGCGCCGCGACGTCGCACTCGTCGGCGCACACCGTGCCGAAGGGGGTCTCGATGCGGGCGAGCAGTTCGCCTGTCAACGTCGCGCCCGGTTCGAGCCGTGCCGACCGTACGCATTGCGGACCGTCCTCGTCGAGCCTGGAGCAGCCCGCCGGTGCGCGGATTGTAAGCACGACGTCGTGCGCCGGCCCGTCGCCTTCGTTGGTAACCGTCGCGATGACGCGCGCGGTCTGGGCGTCGACGCGTTCGACGTGCGTGCCGCTCGCCGGCCCGTCGAAACGCGCGGGCGTGCGCACGCGCACCGCCGCGCGATTGGTCGGATACGCGGTGCCGCCGTACACGACCAGGGCCTGCGCCGCCAGCTCGGTTCGGTCGTCGAAGCCGCGGCCGACACGGGCGCGGAACGTGGCCCGGATCTCGTCGCCGGGAGCGACCCCGCCGAGCTGAACCTCGAGGGGGTCGAGCGGCTCCATTCCGGCGGGCAGCACGAGGCGCAGCGTGGCCGGATCCGCGTTACCGCTGCCGCGATTCCGCAGCCGGAACGCGAACGCGACGATCTCCCCGGAGCGGGCCGAACGCGGCTCGACTTCGAGCGCGTGAAGGCATCGTTCGTGCTCCTCGATCATGTCCCCGAGGGTGCCCGCCGGCCGTCTGATGATGCCCCGGCGCTCGAAGGGCGCTTCGGCCGTCGTCTGCGAAGGAGCCTCGATGATCGACCACGCCGCCCTGCGGCGCATCCCGCTGTTTCGGGAGTTCGGTGACGAGCAGTTGGACGCGGTGCGGGAAACGATCGCCGAGCGGAACTTCCCCAAGCATCAGTTCATCGTGCGCGAAGGCGAGCCCGGGGATACGTTCTTCGTGATCGCCAGCGGCTCGGTCGCGGTCTGCCGGGTCGCATCCGATGGCCGGGAAACGATCCTTTCGATCCTCAAGGAAGGCGATTTCTTCGGCGAGATGTCGATGTTCGATTCGTCGCTGCGTTCGGCGTCGATCAAGACGCTGACCGAAGTGCGGGTAGGGGCGGTGCGTCGCGACGACTTCCTCAACCTGATCGACGCCAACCCGCAGATCGGGCGGCTGCTGGTGATAGAACTCTCCGACCGGCTGCGGGCGGCGAACGCGCTCATCGCTGCCACGACCTCTCAGGACATTCGGGCCAGGCTCGCGTCGCTGCTGCTCAATTTGGCCGACCAATTCGGCGAACGGGTCGAGAACGGAACCCGCATCACGCTGCGTTTGACGAACCAGGAAATGGCAAACATGATCGGGACGACACGCGAGACGGTGAACCGCACGCTCAACCGGTTCTGGGACGACCGGCTGGTTGACATGCGCACGGCCCACGTCGTCGTCACCGAACCCGAGAAACTCCGCGCTATGGTGGGATAACGCATGAAAACGCTCCTTTCGGCCGCGGCTGCGCCGGCGGTTGACGCGCCGCCCGCACGCCCGGGGGCACCGCCCGGCATCGAGATCGCGTGTACGGTCAACGGGAAGCGCGTCGCATTGACCGTCGACCCGCGCGCCACGCTGCTCGACACGCTGCGCGAGACGCTCGAGCTAACCGGGACGAAGAAGGGCTGCGATCACGGGCAGTGCGGCGCCTGTACGGTGCACGTGAACGGACGGCGCGTCAACTCGTGCCTGTCGTTCGCGGTGATGCACGACGGCGACGCGATCACCACGATCGAGGGCCTGGGAACGCCGGACCACCTGCATCCCGTACAGGCCGCGTTCGTCGCGCAGGACGGCTACCAGTGCGGCTACTGCACGCCCGGCCAGATCATGTCGGCGGCGGCGCTGCTGAACGAACCGTGCGGACCGGCAAACGCGGACGTGGCGGAACTGATGAGCGGCAACATCTGCCGCTGCGGGGCGTACCAGAATATCGTCGCCGCGGTGCAGTCGGTGCGGCAGCCAGGCTGAGGCGATGAACCTTTTTACCTTCAGCCGGGCGGCCAGCGTCGCTGACGCGCTGCGCGATGCCGGCGCGGGCGCAGCGTTTGTCGCCGGCGGCACGACGCTCATCGATTTGATGAAGCTCGACGTCGAGACACCGGATGCGGTCATCGATATCAATCGCCTCCCGCTGGCCGAGGTCGGAGCGGTGCCCGGGGGCGGCCTGCGCATCGGCGCGCTGGCTCGCAATTCCGACGTCGCGCATCACGCCGCGGTCGTGCGCGACTATCCCGTGCTCGCGGAAGCGTTGCTGTCGGGGGCCTCGCCGCAGCTGCGCAACATGGCCACCACCGCCGGAAACCTGCTGCAGCGGACGCGCTGCGTCTACTTTCGCGACACCGCCTCGGCTTGCAATAAGCGCGCTCCGGGCAGCGGCTGCGCCGCCATCGGCGGGTTCAACCGGAACCTCGCCATCCTCGGCACGAGCGAGCACTGTATCGCCTCGAATCCCTCCGACCAAAACGTCGCTTTGACCGCGCTCGAGGCCACGGTGCAGATCACCGGTGCCCGCGGCGAGCGCAGTGTGCCGATCGGAGAGTTCTACCTGCTGCCCGGCGATACGCCGGATTGCGAGACGGTCCTGGAGCCCGGCGAGCTGATCACCTCGGTCACGCTGCCGCCGGCGGCACCGGGAGCGCGTTCGACGTATCTCAAACTGCGCGACCGCGCGTCCTACGAGTTCGCGCTCGCATCGGCGGCGGTCATCGCGACCGTCACCGGCGGCACGCTCGAGCGGGTCCGCATCGCAATGGGCGGGATCGGCGCCAAGCCCTGGCGCATCCGCGACGCCGAGCTCGCGCTGGAGGGAAAGGCGGTGACGCCCGACCGGCTCGCCGAGGCGGCGCGCATCATCCTCGCCGACGCGAAGCCGCAGCCCGGCAACGCGTTCAAGGTCGAACTGGCGAAGCGCTGCCTCGTGCACGCGCTGACGCTCGTGACGGCGGAGGCATAACGACGATGGCAAGCCTGCTCGGTCAAGCGCTGCCGCGCATCGACGGTCCGCAGAAGGTCAGCGGTTTCGCGAAATACACCTCCGATCGCCGGCTCGAGAACATGGCCTACGCCGTTGCCGTCGGCAGTACGGTCGGCGCCGGTCGCATCGCGCGGCTCGACGTCACCAAAGCCCGCGCGGCCGCGGGGGTGATCGAGGTGTTCCATGCCGGGAACATCGGCAAACTGTACAAACCGTCGCCCGAAGCCGGGATCATCGACGAAGCCCGGCCGCCGTTCGCAGACGACGCAATTCGATACTACGGTCAGTACGTTGCGCTCGTCGTCGCGGAGACGTTCGAAGCCGCGACGACGGCGGCGGCACTGATCGAGGTCAAGTATCTCGAGACCGCCCCGAATGTCGCCCCTGAGCTCAAGCCCGACGATGAGCCGAGCGAGGTCTCGAAACGGGGCGATCCCGACGCCGCGTTCGCAGCCGCGCCCGTGAAGGTCGATCAGACCTACGTGACGCCGGCCGAGACGCACAACCCGATCGAATTGCACGCGACGGTGGCGGTTTACGACGGCGAGATGTTCACCATCTACGAAACCTCGCAGGCCGTCACCAACACGCGCAACGTCTTGAGCGAGATTCTCGGGCTTCCCCGCGAGAGAATTCGCATCCTCATGAAGTTCCTGGGTTCGGGCTTCGGCGGAAAGCTCTGGCCCTGGACGCACGGCACGCTGGCGGCCGCCGCCGCCCGGAGTCTCGGACGCCCGGTGAAGCTGGTCGTGACCCGCAAGCAGATGTTCGAGGCTGTCGGCCACCGCGCGCGCACCCAGCAGCGGGTCCGCATGAGCGCCGAACCCGACGGCACGCTCACCTCGCTGCAGCACGATGCCGTCAACGATCATGGGATGCTCGACGACTACGATGAGAACTGCGGCGAGGCGACGCCGTACTTCTACGGCACCGGCAACCTGCGCGTGACCGGCGCCCAGACACGGCGCAACATCGGCTCGCCCACCGCGATGCGCGGCCCTGGTGCCGTACCGGGACTCTACGCGACCGAGTCGGCCTACGACGAGCTTGCGCTGGCGCTCGGCATGGATCCGGTTGCGTTACGGCTGCACAACGAACCGTCGCAGGACCAGGGCTTGGGAATTCCGTTTTCGTCGCGGCATTATGCCGAGTGCCTGACGCTGGGGGCCGAGCGGTTCGGCTGGTCGCAGCGCACGCCGGCGGTCGGCTCGATGCGCCGCGACGGAACGATCCTCGGGTGGGGCGTGGCCGGTTGCTCGTGGCTCGCTGCGCGGTTGGGGGCGGAAGCGCGGGTCGAACTCCTCGCCGACGGTTCGGCTCGGGTGCTGACCGGCACGCAGGATATCGGCACGGGAACCTATACGGTGCTGGCGCAGTACGTCGCCGAAACGACCGGGATCCCGCTCGAGCGCGTCGTGGTCGAGCTCGGCGATACCGAACTGCCGCCCGGGCCGATCTCCGGCGGCTCGATGGTCACGGCATCGATGGTCCCGGCCGTCTTCGAAGCCGTGCGCAAGGCGATGAAATCGGCAGTCGGGCTGGCGACCAAAGGCGACGCTGCGCCATTCAAGGACGTGCCCGCTGACGAGCTCGTCTTCGCGAACGGCCGCATCGGGCGCAAGGATGCCCCCGCGGGCGCGGTACCGTTTGCGGACGTTCTGCAGGCCGCATCGGCAGCGTTCGTGTCGGGCGCGGGCAAATCCGAAGGCTCGTTTGGGGACCCGCATCCGAAGTATTCGCTGCACTCCTACGGCGCGCAATTCATCGAGATCGGCTGGCAGCCGGAGATCGCGCGGCTGCGGGTCCATCGGATCGTCACGGTCGTCGACGCCGGTCGCATCATCAACCCGCGCATGGCGCGCAATCAGATTGAAGGCGCGCTGATCATGGGCGTCGGCATGGCGCTGTTCGAGGAAACGCACTACGATCCGCGCTCGGGCGCCCCGATCAACAGCAACTTGGCGGATTACGTCATGACCACGCACGCCGACGCGCCGCAGATGGACGTGACGTTCCTCGATTATCCGGATACGGAGCTGAACGAACTGGGCGTGCGCGGCGTCGGTGAGATCGGCTTGGCCGGCGTCGCGCCGGCCATCACCGCGGCCGTCTATCACGCGACCGGCGTGCGGGTGCGCGAGCTGCCGGTCACGATCGAAAAACTGCTCGTCGAAGCGTAGGCAGGAGCGACTCGCCCGCGCGCTGGGCGGGTACCGCGCGCAGTATGACGCCCGAGGCGGCGCTGGCGGCCGGGTTCGCCTCCGGCGTCTGCGTGCTCGGCATCCCGGCGGCGGTGGTCGCGCTTCGTCTTGCAGCCGGCGAGCGCAGGCGCACCGCGGCGCTTGAATCCGCGCGCCGTCGCGAGGCGGAAGTCGTGACGTCGGCGCGGCGTTTGGCCGAGGCTGCGCGCGCCGGCCGCGCCGCCGTCTATGACGAGATAGTGGCCGCTGCCGCGCGTGAGCTGCCGCAGGCCGACGGCGTGCTGCTCTTCGTCGAGCACGAGGCGGTGCTCCGCTGCGTGCAGACGCTGGGGCCGCGCTACGCATACTTTGCCGGGATGGGATTGGCGCGCGGCGACGCTGCGTCGCTGCCGGCTCGCGCGCTGAACGCCGGGCATCGGGTGCAGCTC
>Ga0302324_100010931_pt1 | contig 18711 bp, 17 predicted proteins | sample Palsa_T0_1_FD_201949 | JGI IMG/M metagenome (GOLD analysis project Ga0302324, IMG submission 201949) | Peat permafrost microbial communities from Stordalen Mire near Abisko, Sweden - Palsa_T0_1 | ecosystem: Environmental > Terrestrial > Soil > Palsa > Peat permafrost | place: Sweden: Abisko...
TTGTCGCCCTTAAGATAGGTCGCCAGCACATCGACGCCGAGTCGGCCCCAGATGACGGGATTGAGCTCGACCGTCATGGCGATATTGCCGTCCTTGACCGCGCGCAGCGCCGGCGGCACGCCATTCATGCCAGTGACGATGGTCTGCCCGTTGCGATTGGCGGCAAGTACTGCCTGCATCGCGCCGAGCGCCAGATCGTCGTTCGCCGCATAGATCGCCTTGAGGTCGGGATTAGCGACGAGCGCATCTTCGGAATTCTTCAGCCCACGCTCGCGCGTGAGCGGACCGTCGGTCTTGAACACGATCTGAATGTCCGGATATTTGGCCATCGTCTCGGTGTAGCCCTGCGCGAGATTGCGGAAGGTCGGCGCGCCGCTTGGACCGAGCAGCATCGCCACCTTGCCTTTGCCGTTGAGCTTTTTCGCCGTCCATTCGGCGATATCGCGGCCGACCTGTACTTCGTCCATCGCAACATGCACGGTCTGGTTCGGCGAGGTCGAGCCGCGGGCAAGCGAAACGATCGGAATTTTGCCGGCAGCCGCCGCGTCATAGGCGGCGTTGACGCCGACCGCGTCGATCGGCGAAATCAGGATGCCTTTGACGCCCTTGGCGACCAGATCCTGGACGCCATTGATCTGTCTCAGCTTGTCCTCGTTGGAGGAGACGGTCGCGACGTCCCAGCCGAGTTCGGTGGCGCGGGCGCGTATGCCCTTGAGCATGCCGATGTAGAACGGGTTGTCGTCCTGCGGCAGCGATACCCCGATTGTTGTCTTGTCTTCAGCATGCGCTGGGGAGGCCGGCAGCAGGAACGACGCCGGCAACAACAGGGACGCCGCCAGCGCCAAAGTGCGGAATTTGAACATCACGCTTCTCCTCGGTCAGGTGCGCGAGCGTAGCCGATCAGCGGCAGCGGCCGCAATGATGACCGCGCCGACCGCGACCCGCTGCCAGTAGGAATCGACGTTCAGGAGGTTAAGGCTGTTCCCCAGCACGATCATGATGAAAACCCCGATCACGCTCTTGTAGAGCGTCCCTTCTCCGCCGTGAAGCGAGGCGCCTCCGAGCACTACCGCGGCAATGGCGGTCAATTCGTAAAATTCGCCCGCCGTCGGCTGACCGGATTGCAAACGTGCCGCCAGCATCACGCCGGCGACGCCGGAGAGCGCACCGCACCACACATAAGTTGACGCGACGATACGCCCGACCGCAACGCCTGAAAGATACGCGGCCTCCTTGTTGCCGCCGGTTGCATAGATGCGCCGCCCGTAAGGCGTCAGCTGCAACAGCGCCGACAGAGTGACGAGCAGCAAAGCAGGCACCCAGACGAGATAATGGATCCCGAAAAGCCGGGAATTGCCGAAAGCGATGAACGCAGCCGGTAGCCCGTCTTCGCCGCTTACCGGTGCGCCGCCGGTGATGATGTAGACGACGCCGCGAACAAGAACCATGGTCCCAAGTGTTGTGATGAACGGATTGACGCCGAGCATTGCGACGACGAGTCCGTTCGCAAGACCAACCCCGGCGCCAGCCGCGATGCCGGCAACGACTCCGGCAACAATACCGAACTTGAGCATCGCCATCCCGGCAATGCAGCCGGACAGCGCAACCGTCGAGCCCACGGAGAGGTCGAATCCGCCGCCGACAATGACGAAGGTCATCCCCATGGCGATCACCGCCATGATCGACGATTGCACGAGGATATTCGTCAGGTTGAGCGGCGAAAGAAAGCGATGGGTCAGGAGCGCGGTCGCGACGCCGAGCGCAATGAGTGTGATCAGCGGAGCCTGTCCCGCCCAGTTCGGCCGTCTGGTTTTGTCTGCAGCCGTCATGCGACGATGGCTTCGTGCAGGCGCTCTTCGTCGAGGCGGTCGGCACGGTCGACGCGGGAAACGACGCTGCCGTGACGGAGCGCCAGCACTGCGTCACACAGGTTTGCGAGTTCGGACAGATCGCCCGACGACAGCAGCACGCCGCCGCCGCGCGCGGCAAAATCGCGAAGCAGGGCGTGGATTTGGGCCTTGGCGGCGATGTCGATGCCTTGCGTCGGTTCGTCGAGCAGCAGCACGTCGACGCGGCGCGCCAGCCATTTCGCCAGAATGACTTTCTGTTGATTGCCCCCGGACAGTGCAGAGACTTTCAGCTCCGGACGCCGCGGCCGAATATCGAGGACTTCCATCAGTTCGGCCACGAGCCGGCGCCCGGCGCCACCGTTTATCCAGCCGGCGCGGCGAAGCCGGCCGAGGCTCGGCAACAGGATATTGTCGCGCACGGATTGATTCATGATCAGTCCGAGCTTGCGCGACGGCGGCACCAGGCCAATGCCGGAGTCGATCGCGGCAATTGGATTGTTCAGGCGGCAAAGGCGGCCGTTGACGCGGGCCGTCGTCGCCGCCGGGGCAAGACCGAAAAGGCGCTGCAGCACCTGCGTGGTACCGCTGCCGAGCAAACCGGCAAGCCCAACCACTTCGCCGGTGCGCAAACGGATCGCGTCGGTGCGGGTCTCGGTATCCTCCATCAGGACGTCGCCAGGCGTCGCCCGTTTGATGATTTGTTGCTCCGCCGCGCGGCCGGTCATGGCCTGGACGAGATTGGCGGCGTTGAATTCACCGCGCCGGACCAGCGCCACCACGCGCCCATCGCGCAAAACCGTACAGCGGTCGGCCAGCTCCACAATCTCCTCAAGACGGTGTGACACATACACAATGGCGGTGCCCTGACTTTTCAATCGGCGCAGAACTGTGAAGAGCCTCGCGATCTCGCGATTCTCCAGCGCGGCAGTCGGTTCGTCGAGAATGAGCACGCCGCAGCGGCGGCGCAGCGCCTTGGCGATGGCGACGATCTGCTGTTCGGCGAAGCCGAGCTGCCGTACCGGCAGATCGGGGTCCGGCGTAAACTCAAAAAATCCGAGTTGCGAACGGGCATCTTCACGCATCCGCGCGTGATCGACGAACGCGGTGACGCCGAATAATCGCCGCACCGGAACGTCACCGAGCGCCAGATTTTCGGCAATCGACAGCGCCGGCACCAGCTGGAGTTCCTGCGGGATAGTGACGATGCCGGCCGCGATCGCGTCGTGCGGGCTCGACAGGTAGCGTTCGCCGCCGCCGATCGTGACGTGTCCCTCATCCGGTCGAACGACGCCCCCGAGGATGCGCACGAGCGTCGATTTGCCTGCACCGTTCTCGCCGACGAGCGCGTGAATCTCGCCGGCCATCACCTCGAAGTTGACGCCGTCAAGGGCCGTCGTCGCCCCGAACCGTTTTCGGATGGTCTGGGCGCCGGCCGCTACATCGTTCATTGCAACCACGTTTCGCCGGAGGTGCGCGAGCGTATTACGTCGCGGCAAAAGCGGTCAATGTCCGTCAACCGCTCGAGGGCCAATTTCGTCCCGCGATTTTGCTGGTGTGGCGCGCCTGAACATCAGGCGGCTGGCACTCAACCTACCGTCGCAGCCTCTGGGCTGATACGATGGAGCCCAATTTGACGTTTCGACATCTTCGGCCCGGAGCAACCGATGCGAAGATCGATGAGGCTTGGTGCGCGGCCACTCGAGCGTCGGACCTTACTTAAGGGCGGTCTGGCGTGGGGTGCTCTTGAAGTCGCCTCGCCTTTTTTGATCCGCGCCCGGGCCGAAGAACCGGTGAAATTGGGAATGGTCGAGCCGCTCACCGGGGTTTACGCAGGCCTCGCTGAAGCTGAAATTTCCGGCGCCCAACTTGCGATCGAGGAGATTAACAGGGGCGGCGGCATTCTCGGCCGCAAAGTGCAGCTCCTCGTCGCGGATTCGTCGAACGACATTGCGGCAGGGGTCGCGAAAACACATCAACTGATCGACCACGATCACGCCGATTTTATTGTCGGCAACGTAAACTCGGCGGTCGCGCTCGCGACGATGCGGGTGACGGCGGAAAAGCGAAAGCTCCATATCGTGACTGGAGGTCACACGGACGAAATCACGGGTAGTCAATGCAGTTGGAATGTCTTTCGCATCTGCAAGACCACCACGATGGAAGCCAACGCAATCGCTGATAGTCTGGTCGAAAAATTCGGCAAGAAATGGTACTTTCTGACTCCCGATTATGTTTATGGTCATGCGCTGCAAGCCGCTTTCGAGCGCAAGCTTCGCGATCATGGTGGCATGTGGGCGGAGGACGTCCTTCCGCTCGGAACGGTTGACTATTCCCGGGCCCTGACGAATGCAGGAGCCTACCGACCGGACGTCCTCATCGATCTCATGGGCGGCGAGGATCAAGCGAACAGCTTGCGGCAGGTCGCGCGGTTCGGGCTCAACCAGGACATGGCGGTTGGCGGCGCATTGTTCGAACTGGAAAGCATCATGGCCGTGTCCGACGCAGCACGGATCGGCTGGTGGACCATGGAATGGTGGTGGAATCAGCCTGACGTTCCCGAGGTCAGGGCGTTTGACGAAGCGATGCGGCCTCGAACCGGTAGAGCCGCGAGCGCGCGGAATTGGTTTGGCTATGCCGCAGTCTGCACGCTTGCGCGCATCGCCAATCAGGAAAAGTCGCTGGATTCCGTTGTTCTCGCTCGGGCACTGCAGGGATACACGTTGTCCTCTGATCTGGCGCTCGGACCAGATCGGGCGTTTTTCCGCGACCGCGACCACCAGCTGATGAGCACGATTTTTGTCGGCGAGGTTCATCCCCCGCGGGATGGTCCCTTCGATGTCTTTACGGCTCGCACGATCGTCAAAGCCGATCAGGCTGCGGAGCCGGTCGACACGAGCGCGTGCACGCTCGCATTCCCCAACTGAGTTTTTTCTCCGCGCCTCACGACAGCTGTGCGGGCGGCCCCGGACGAACCTTCACTTTGCTGCCGTCGACGAGATCGACCGGCGGATTGAGAATCACCTGATCGCCGTTCTTAACGCCGGCGCTGACTTCGATGGTCGTACCGAAATCGCGCACAACGGTGATGGGGCGAATGCGTGCGACCCCGTCCTCGACCACGGCAACGCTAAGACCGTTGCGATTAAAGATGATCGCCTCCGACGGCACAACGAGCGACGGCGTCTTGCGCGGTATCTTCAGCTCAACGTTGCAATAGACCCCGGGCGACAACGCGTGGTCCGGATTGGGTACGTCGATCTCGGTCAAGAGCGTACGCGAGCCCGGCTGCAACGCGTCGGCGATGCGCGTCACCGTTCCCGGAAAGTCGTGCCCGGGCATCTCGGGCACGCGCACGACCGCCGCGGTTCCAGGAGCGACGCCGAACGCTTCGTCCTGCGGCACGTAGAGCTGGATACGCATCACGTCGCTGTGCATCAGGGTGAACATGAACGTGCCGCTGGTCGCGTCCGCCTGCACCAGGCTGCCGACATCGATGTTGCGCTGGGTAATGACTCCGTCGAACGGTGCGACCACGCTCTGATAGATTTTCTGCTGATTCAACACCCGCAGTTGCGCATTCTGCGCGGTGATGTTCGCGGTAGCGACCGCGACCGCGGCTTCCCGCGCCTCAAGGGTCAGCCGATCGGTGTCGCCTTGCTGCTTGGTGACCCAACCTTGTTGGACGAGCGTTTTGTCGCGGTCCCAAGTGACCTGTGCGAGATCGCGATTGGCTTCGGCCTGTTGCAGCGAGGCCTGCATCTGCGCAAGCGTTCCCTCCGCTTGCGCGATCTGATGCTCAAGCTCCGGCGCCGTAATCTCCACGAGCAACTGGCCGGTTTTGACGCGGCTGCCGATATCCACCTCGCGGCGGGAGACATACCCGCTCGCCCGGGCGTAGATGTTCGCCTGCTCGAACGCTTCCATCGTACCGGGCCAGGATACCGACATCGTGCTGGCGCTGGCACGCACCGGCGCCGCCCGCACGGTGGGGATGAAATCGCGGCGCTGCTCCGCCGTCGACATCACTTGCGCATGGAGCTGGTAGTGCTGCCAAAAGCCGATGCCTAATGCTCCGCATAGCAGCACCAACACGCCAACTGCCAAGATCCGGCGCCCACTAGGCCCCTTGGCGGCGGCATGGCCGGGCTCGGTTGCGGGGCGGCCGGGCTTGCGGTCGCGCGGTTCTTCGCGCAACGGGACGCCGACGTCTGGTGCCGCAGGCTGTTGAAGGTCATTCATTGTGGGTCCTCCGCGAACACCCCTCGCGCGGGTTTGCCGTCATTGCCTTTGCGCAGCAAGGCGAACAGGTATGGCACGACGAGCAGCGTGGTTGGCGTTGCAAATAATAGGCCGCCAATCACGGCGCGGGCCAGGGCCGCATTCTGCTCCTCGCCGGCGCCGCCGATCGCCATCGGAATCATGCCAACGATCATCGCCGCCGCAGTCATCAGCACTGGCCGGATACGGGTGCGGCCGGCGGAGATCGCTGCCTCGAAGGCCGACATGCCGGCGAGCTGCTGCTCGCGGGCAAAGGTCACGAGCAGAATCGAATTCGCCGAGGCCACTCCGATCGCCATGATCGCCCCCATGAGCGACGGTACGCTCAACGTGGTGCTGGTGATATAGAGCATCGTGACGATGCCACAGAACGTCGCTGGCAGCGCCAGAATGACCACGAACGGGTCGCCCCAGTTCTGATAATTCACCACCATGAGCAGATAGACGAACACGGCGGCGAACAGAATGCCGATGGCCAGATCGCGAAATGCGGAGTTCATGCTGACGATCTGGCCGACGACCTCTATTCGATTGCCCGGCGACAACTGCTTCTGGTATTCGGCTACGATCTTGTTGATGTCGCCGGAAATGGCGCCGAGATCGCGGCCCTCGGCATTGGCGTAGACCTCAAAGATTGGCTGGATATTTGCCTGATTTGCGTTGGTCGGAACCGAATCGCGTTTGAGGGTGGCGACATTGCTGAGTAGCCCCGGCACGGGATTTCCGGTAGATGCCGTGAACGTGCTCACAGGAGTGTTTTTGAGCTCGTTGAGCGAGGACACGCGGTATTCGGGGGTCTGCACCGCCAGATAATACGGTGTTCCATTGCTCGGATCGGTCCAGAAATTCGGCGACACCTGTTCCGACGAACTCAGGCTCGTGTTGAGATTAAGCGCAATGGTGGTCGCCGTGAGGCCGAACAGGCTGGCGCGAGCCCGGTCGATTTGAGCGAAAATTTCCGGGCCGTCGATCTCCTGCTGGAGATGCGCATCGGCGACGCCGGGGATGGCTGCGATCCGCCGCTGCAGCTCCTTGGCAACGCGCAGATTCTTTGTCCGGTCATAGCCGACGGTGCGCACGTCGATCTGCGCCGGGATGCCGAAGTTGAGGATCTGGGTCACCATATCGGCAGCCTGGAAATAGAATATCGATTCCGGAAAAGCCGCAGGCAGCACTCGCCGCAGCTTGCTCACATAGGTCGCGGTCGGAGCGTGGCCTTCTTTCAGCGCGACGAGAATGACGCCGTCATTAAGACCCGTGGCCGTCCCGTCGCCGAACGCAAAGTTATAGGACCGGGCCGGCAGGCCGATATTGTCGACGATAAGGTCACGCTCTCTCTCCGGAATGAGCTCGCGGATCTTGTCCTCGACCGCTTGAAAGATCTGCTCGGTCTTCTCGATCCGGGTTCCGGCGGGGGCGCGTACGTGCAGCTGAATCTGGCCGCCGTCGATGATCGGAAAGAAGTCGCGGCCGACGAACATGAATAGCGTGCCGCCCAGGGCCAGCACGAGAACCGCGGCCATCGGGACGATCAGCCGGCGGGTCAGGAGCGTGTGCAGCACCTCGGCGTAGGCGCCGCGCATGGTTTCGAAACCGTGCTCGAACTTGGCGAACAGGAGCCCAAACCAGCCCTGCGATGCCTCCGGCCCGTGACGTTCCCCCTTGAGCAGCAGGCCGATGGTTATCGGCGTCAGCGTTCGCGAAAAGGTGTAGGACGCCAGCATGGCGAACACCACGGCGAGGCCGAGCGGGGTGAAAAGGTATTTTGCCGGGCCGTGCAGAAACACCACGGAGATGAACACGCAGCTGATGGCAAGCGTCGATACCAGTGTCGGCACCGCGATCTCGGCGGCGCCGTGCAGCGTTGCCCTCGGCAGCGGCATGTGTTCCTCCGTGAGCAGCCGATGGGTGTTCTCGATCGTGACCGTCGAATCGTCGACCAGGATGCCGATCGCCAGCGCCAGGCCGCCGAGCGTCATGGTGTTGATGGTATCGCCGAGGAAGTACAGAACGATGAGCGAAGAGAGGATGGAGAGCGGAATCGAGATCATCACGACGAGCGTCGAGCGCCACGATCCGAGAAAAATCACGATCATCAGCGCGGTCAGACCGGCGGCGATGGCGCCTTCCTTGAGCAACCCCTGTATCGACGCCGTCACGAACACCGACTGATCAAACAATTCCTTGATCTGCATGCCGGCAGGCGCCGCCATTCGCGAGATGGTCAGTGCCTGCTTCACCGCGTTAACGACGGCGACCGTCGAGGCGTTGCCGTTCTTGATGACGCTGAGCAGGACCGAGCGCCGTCCGTCGATGCGAACGACGTTTTGCTGCACGGCGTTGCCGTCGTGCACCTGGCCCACATCCTTCACGAACACGGTGGCGCCATTTACGGTCTTCACCGGTGTGTTGTTGAGATCGTCGATGGTGATGGGCAGCACGTTGGTGCGCACGGTGAACTGAGTATCGCCGATCTTCGCCAAGCCGGATGGCAACGTCAGATTCTGGGCATTGACCGCGTTGACGACGTCCAGTGGGGTCAACCCCCTGGCCTGTAATTTCAGCGGGTCGATATCGACCATGATCTGCCGGTACTTTCCGCCGGCCGGCGTAGGAAACGTCACGCCGTGAATGGGCGCGAGCTGCTGACGCAACCGATAGATCCCGTAGTCATAAAGCTGCTGCTCGTTGAGCGTCTCGGAAGAAAGGCCGATCTGCAGCACCGGAACGCTCGAGGCGTTGTATTGGACCACAATCGGCGGCTGGATGCCCGGCGGCATCAAGGCGCGGATCGAATTGGTTCCGGCCACAATCTGCGCGATCGCCAGATCGAGGTTCACGTCGGGCTGAAAGAAGACCTTCTGGACCGAAATACCATTGAGGGTCTGCGCCTCGATATCCTGGATCCCGTTCACGCTCGAAGACAACGAATACTCGCTGTAGGTCGTGACCCGCTGTTCCATCTCCGGCGTGCTGAGCCCGGTATATTGCCAGATGATGGTGACGACCGGGATATTGATCTCAGGAAAGATGTCAGTCGGCATCGACAGTATGGCGGTCACGCCGAGGAAGAGGACCAGCACCGCAAGCACGTAGAACGTGTGTGGCAGCCTGAGAGCAAAACGAACAATGCCCATGGTTCAATGACCTGCGAGACGCGAATCCGTTTCGTTATCGGGTTCCTCGGCGTTTTCTCCAGGAAGGTAGGCGTCGGCCGGCAGGACGTCACCGTCAGTTCTGCGCGGCTGGCGCCGGACGAAAGCGATTATTTGGGACTTATTCTTGCACACGGTTGCGGCTGCTCGGCTCGCGCCTTCTATGAACCGACGTGGATCGGGCGCCTTGCACGAGCATTTTTGGCATATAATACCCCGATATCGGAACACCAGCCGCCTGATCGAATAACACTTAATTGATCGTCTTGGCCGGTTTCCGTCCACCGCCGTGCCGCAACGGCCGGTGCGGCCAAGAGGTGGCAGGAAGCCGCCGAATTTCTGGTTTTCCGCTGGAACAGCGGCGGCCAAGATCAAATCAAGAAAGCCGCCGAACGACCAAAGGGAGAGGAACGATGAAGAAGCTGTTCGTGTCCCTCGCGGTCGCGACCATGGCGGCCGCCGCGCCTGCGGCGGCCGAGGACGGCGTCAAGATCGGCTTTGTCGCGACGTTCAGCGGTCCGGCAGCGGTCATCGGCAACGACATGCGGGATGGCTTCAATCTCGGGCTTGAGCATCTCGGTCACAAGATGGGTGGCCGGGCGGTTGAGGTCCTTTACGAGGACGACACGCAGAAGCCGGACGTTGGGAAACAGAAGACCGACAAACTGATCGAGTCCGATCACGTCGACTTCCTCACCGGCTATATCTGGTCGAACGTGCTGCTGGCCTCGCTGCTGCCGGCCGTGAACGCAAAGACCTTCATCATCAGCGCCAACGCGGGCCCCTCGCAAATCGCCGGCGAGCAATGTTCGCCCTAATTCTTCTCGGTGTCATGGCAGGGCGACCAAGCGCCTCAGGCTATTGGCGAATATCTGAACCAGAAGGGTGTCAAGATGCTGTTCCTGATCGATCCCAACTACGCGGCCGGCAAAGACGTTGCCGCGGGCGTGAAGGCCAATTTCAAGGGCGAGGTGGCCGGCGAGGAATACACCACCTGGCCCGGCCAGCTCGATTTCTCGGCCGAACTGACCAAGGCGCGCGCGGCGAAACCGGACGCGATCTTCGCCTTCTATCCCGGATCGGCCGGCGCCCAGTTCCTTTTGCAATATGCGCAAGCCGGACTTAAGGGACAGATTCCGCTCTACACGGCTTTCGTGATCGACGCGCTGTCGCTGCCGAAGGTCGGCGATCTTGCGCTCGGCGTGGCGACCGCGCAGCATTGGGGCACCGATCTGGCCAACGAAGCCAACCAGCGATTCGTCGCCGGTTTCCGCGCGGCGTACAAGCGCGAGCCGTCTTTCTACGTGGCGCAGGCCTACGATGCGGCGAATTTTATCAACAGCGCGGTCGTGGCGGTGAAGGGCAATCTCGCCGACAAGGACGGCATGCGCGGGGCGATGGAAAAGGCCGACTATGACTCGGTCCTTACCGTTACGGCAACAACCACTTTCCGATTCAGAATTTCTATTTGCAGGAGGCCGTCAAGAATCCCGACGGCAGCTTCGCGATCAAAACCGTGGCGACGATCCTGAAGGACCACCAGGATCGCTATCACGACAAGTGCCCGATGAAGTGACCCAGCGTTGTCTTGGGCAGTCGTTCGAGCGGCAGTGTAGGGCTCACCGCCGTAAGTGTTGCCTGGAGACGTCGCAGACGCGCAATTTCGCCGCTTAGTGCGGGATCAGCGGGTCCACGACCCGACGCATGTCTTCCATCAGGCCGTCGACCGGCGCGGGTTTGTCTTGTGCTTGCGCTGACTGAATGGACGCGGTCGAACCCAAGGCTGAAGCCGCGGCGAGCAGGACGCTGCGGCGACTGAGGTCGCGCTTGCAGTCGTCTTCATCCGTGGTGCTCATGTCTCCCTCCTGGTTTTAACGACACAGTGAAATCGACGTGATCGATCGACGTATCGATGGGTGCGCTTGGCTACGCAGCAAATCACGCCGTTCGAATAAAAACATGACGCTCGCGCTCACAAAGACGAGACGCGATCGGAAAAACGTCAGCAATGCTGACAAATCGCCGAGAGATACCGTCTGGTTTTCCGAAAATGCCGGCTGACGTGGGAGGCCTAAATAGCCGTCTCATCGCATAGCCGTCTCACCGCCAGCGGCGATGCAGCCAGAGCCATTGCTCCGGATGCTCGCGTACCCAACCTTCGATCACCGAAGTGATCGCCTGCATCGTGCGCGCGACGTCGACGCCGCCTTCCGCGTCGCGTATGGGCTCGACTTGCTCGGTGAATTCAATCTCAAAACTGTTGCCGTCCAACTTACGCACCACGCGCATTCCGTGAATGGGGCATTCGGTCTGCCTGGCAAGGAGCGCGATCAGCGGATTGGCGAGGCATCGCCGTCCGAAAAAAATCACCTCGACGCCCTTGCTATAGTGCTGATCGACGAGCATCCCGACATGGACGCCCGCCCGCGCCAGCCGCGCCAGTTGCACTGGCGCTGCGAGCCCGGTCGGGATCAGTTCGCCCATGAGCGGGGTACGCAGCTTTACGACGAGGTCGCTGACCGCGGCTATATTCGGTCGCCGATAAAGGATGGCGGCGTTGGCGCCGATCCGTTTGGCGCCGACGCCGGGAAGCTCCCAGTTCGCGACATGGGCGCCAAAGCCCAGCATCGCCTTGCCGCCTTGCGCCATACGCTGATAGCGCTCGATCATTGTCGGCACGTAGGTCATGACATCGTTGGATTGTGGACCGAAGCCGGCGACGCAGAATTCGTCGAGGTGGGCGAATTCGACCGCGATCCGGCCGAGATTGTCCCAGACGCCGGCAAGGATTTGCTCGATCTCTGCATCGGATTTTTGCGGGAAGGCCGCGCGCAGGTTGTCGCGGCCGACGCGGTGCTCCGGAAATAGCGGACCGACCTTGCGCATCAGCGCCCCGGCGAAATTCGCCGTGCGCTTACGGTCCATGACCCTGATCGCACGCAACAAGCCGACCGCGAGCCCGCCGATGACCGCATCGAGCAGAAGCTTGGAACGCCGCTCGGCCATTAGAACGTGACGATGATCTTGCCGAAGACCTGTCGGCTTTCGAGCCGCGCGAGACCGCGCTCGAAATCGGCGAGCGGCACTTCGGTGTCGATCACTGGCAGGAGACCGGACGCCATCTTGGCGAGGCTCTCGCGAATGTTGCGCATCGAGGCACCGAACGAGCCGAAGATTCGATATTGCTGGAGATAAAGCTGGAACAGGTTGAGGGTCGTCGATTGACCGGAGGTGGAGCCGCAGGTGACGAGCCTTCCGCCGCGCTTGAGGCACAGCAGCGAGCCATTGAAGGTATCGGGCCCGACATGCTCGAAGGCGACATCGACGCCTTTCTTGCCGGTGAGCTTGCGCACGATGCCTTCGAAGCGTTCGGTCCGGTAGTTGATAACGTGATCGGCGCCGAGCGCCTTGGCCTTCGCCGCCTTTTCGTCGTCGCCGACGGTGGTGATGACGGTGCAGCCGATTGCCTTCGCCATTTTGATGGCGGCGGTGCCGATCCCTGAGCCGCCGGCTTGCACCAGAACGGTTTCGCCCGGTTCGAGTCTGGCGTTGTCGAACAGCATGTGCTGTACGGTCGCGAACGCCACCGGCGCGCAGGCGGCGTCACGGAAGCTGATTGTCGCCGGGACCGGAACGACCAGCCTGGCCGGCATGTTGACCAGATCGCGGGCGAAGCCGTCGACATGGAAACCCATGATGCCGCCGATGTTTTCGCACAGATTGTCGCGACCCTCGCGGCACGCCTTGCACACGCCGCAGGTCAGCCCGCCGTAGGCGACGACACGATCGCCTACCTGCAAGCCAGTCACGCCGGGGCCGACGGCGCGGATCTCGCCCGCCGCCTCGGCACCGACAACGAGCGGCAGCTTGCGTTTGGCGAATGCCATGCCGCGCCAGCCCCAGACATCGATGTGATTAAGCCCGATCGCCTTGATGCCGATCTGCACCTCGCCCGCCGCGGGCGCAGGCGGAGCCGCGCCCTCGATCAGCTCGATCTTGCGATCGGCGACGAGCGTCAGCGCGCGCATCGATTGCGTCAAGACCGGCGCTTGGTGGTCAAGGAGCGTCACGCCGGCTCCAGCGCCATGACCAGGCAGACATTCTGACCGCCGAAGCCGAAGGAATTGGAGATCGCGCGGCGGACCTTTGCGTCGCGCGCGACATTGGGCACGACATCGAGCTGGATCGCCGGATCGGGAATGGCGTGATTGATGGTCGGCGGCAGGCGCTGGTTTTGCATCGTGAGCAGCGTGAATGCCGCCTCGACCGCGCCGGCTGCGGTCAAGGTGTGGCCGATCATCGATTTGTTGGACGAGATCGGAATGCCGCGGATGCGTTCGCCGAACACCGTGGCGACGCCGAGATGTTCCATCTTGTCGTTCTCGGGCGTCGAGGTACCGTGGGCGTTGATATAATCGACATCCTCCGGTCCGACGCCGGCATCGGCCAGCGCGTTGTGCATGGTGGCGATGATCGGCTTGCCGTCGGGGCTGGTCCGGGTGCGGTGGAATGAATCGGATTTTTCCCCGTAACCTTCGAGGATGCCGATGACGCGCGCGCCGCGCGCGCGGGCGTGGTCGAGGTTTTCCAACACCAGCGCCGCGGCGCCTTCTGCCAGCACGAAGCCGTCGCGATTTTTGGAGAACGGTTTCGACGCCCGCTCGGGCGGATCGTTCTGGGTGGAGAGCGCAGAGAGGAGCGAGAAGCGCACCAAAGACTCCGGTGTCAGAGAAGCGTCCGCGCCGATCGCGAGGGCGGCCTCGCACTCGCCGCGGCGTATCGCCTCCATGCCTAGCTGGATGGCGCTGGCGCCCGACGCGCATGCCGTGTTGAGCGAGATCGGCGATCCTTCGGTGCCGAAGTGCTCGGCGAGATGCTCGCCGATGATGGCAAACTTGAACTCGCCGTTGGCCGAGGCGAACGCGCGTGCCACGCGCAAGATATCCGGATAACCGGTATCGGCATTGGACGCAGCCATTTCCGCCATCCGGATCCGCTCGGCCCATTCGACTTCGAGCGGCGGTGGCGCGAGATAGAGTGGTCCCGGGAAATGGCCTCTGATACCGATGCCGGCTTCCGCGATCGCCTCGTCGCCGGCGAGAAGCGCGACGCGCTCGGAGAGCTCCGCGGGCGACATGGCGTCCCGATAGGCCTCATCGACCGAGCCGGCGATCGTGGTGCGCAGCCCCTCGGTCGGAAATCGCGAGATGCGCCGGATGCCGGACACGCCGCCGCTCAATTTCGCCCAATTGTCGGACTTGCCGACGCCGAGCGAGGTGACGACACCTATTCCGGTGACGGCGACGATGGGACGGCCTTTCTTATCCCGTGTTGCCGCAGCCATGACGTTCTCCTTCAATCGACCTTTTCAATCAGCCCGAGCCCTTCGCCGCGCCAATTGCCGACGCTGGTGACGACGACTTGGGAAATGCCGGACGAACTTGGTCCCACGTCTCCCGTTCCGGTGGACGCGAACAGCTTGCCGTGCTCGATCACCATGCAGCCGATGGCGAGGTTGGCAAGGAACTGAGCGTCGACGCCATGACCGATATACGTCCCGGTATTACGGACGGGAAGGCCAATATCCTTGAGCGCGGCGCGCTCGGCCGAGGTCGCCGGCTCGGCCCCGGTGGCGCCGGAGATCACCGCCGCGTGTGCGGGGTCGACGTTGCCGGCGATCAGGTCCCATTGCTGGCGAAGCGTTGCTTCGACGTCGCCCGGCCGACGCCGGTTGCGGTCGGCGTAAACCGGCGAAATCCGCGCCCGGGGACGGGCGCCGCGCGACTGCGCATGATCGCGGCTTTCGAGAACGAGGAACGCGCCCATGCTGCCCAGCGCGAGGCCGCCGTGCAGGCCGCGATCCCAGACCGGCGCGAACGCGTCCTTCAGGGCGACGCCGGCCTGTTCGAAGACGAGGAGGAGATCCCAGCGCATGGCGTTGTAGCCGCCGCCAACGAGCGTCAAATCGCTCTGTCCGGCGGCGACACGGGCCTGCGCGATCCGCACCGCATCGACGCCGGCGGATTCCTCGCCGAGGAAGGTGCGCGACGATCCAACCACGCCGTGCACGATCGAGATATTGCCGGCGAGCAAGTTGGGAAGCTGTGCCAGGAACAAGGTCGGACGCAGATCGCTCATCAGCCGCTCGTTGAGGAACGGGCCGCGCGCGTCGACCTTGCGAAGGCCGGTGAGGATCGCGCTGTCGGCGGGAATGTCGCGCTCGCCGCCGCCGGCGGCGACGATCATGTCGGTGCCGTCGAGCAGATCGGGCCTGCCCGCAATGCCGGCATCGGCGAGCGCCAGCCCCGCGGCGTAGACGCCGGTACGCTGCCAAAGCTCCATCTGCCGCTGGTCGCTCTTCTTCGGGATCTGCCGGTCGAAATTGACCGGGCCCAGCGGATGCACGATGTAAGGCGCAAAGGTCTTGTCGTCGAAAGGCGGCGTATCGCCGCGCTCAAGATGATTCCAGTTCGCCTCGAGCCCTTCACCGAGGCACGTGATGAGACCGGCGCCGGTGATCCACACCTCGCGGCGTTCCGTCACTTGATGAGCTCCTTGACCGGAATTTCGATCCGCTCCGCCCATTCTATCAAAGACTTTCGGAACTCGGGGTTCGGAAAGGACATGACGCGATAGGTTATCTGCGCTTCGCAGACGGACTTTCCCTGCCGCCGGCCCTTGCACGCGCCGACGGCGAAGCCGGAGCCCTCGTGCAGCACCTTGCCTTCGAATTCAAGCTCGTCGCCGGGTAACACGGGGGTACGGAATTTGGCTTCCTTGACCCCGACCAGGAACGGCATGGCGGTAAAGCCATTGAGCGCCATCACCAGCCAGCCGGTCGTCTGCGCCATGCATTCGATCAGCAGCGCGCCGGGCATCAGCGGGTAGGTCGGAAAGTGGCCTTCGAAGATTGTGCTCTGTTGCGGCACCGTGCAGGCGGATCGAACCGAGCGCCCCTCGACATCGAGCGCGACGATGCGGTCGATCATCTGGAAATATTCGAACCGCATAGGTGGTGGCGCCCTCAGGCGCCTTTCGCCGCGATCAGCTGGTCGATCTGCTCGCTCAAATTCTTCAGCACAAAGTATTGGTCCGTCGTGGCCTTGCCGTCGTTCACCTCCTGGGTCCACTGCTCGAGCGGCAGCTTGATGCCGAACGTCTTGTCGATGGCAAAAGCGATATCGAGGAAGTCGAGACTGTCGATCTCGAGGTCGTTGATGGCATGGCTTTCCGGCTTGATATTCTCGCGCGGAATGTCGCAGGTTTCCGCAATGATATCAGCGACTTTATCGAACGTGGCGGACATGCTGCGGACCCCTCCAATGTGCCTGCCCGTATAGCGAAGGACCTCGCCAAGTTCAACGCCGCCCTGCCGCAACGCTCCCGCCGCGCCGACTTTGCCACATTCCCATCGGCCGCGATCTGTCCTAGATGTCGGGCAAAAGGCGCAGGGGGTATCCGGCCGGGAGCAGTCCATGATTTATGTCGCAAGCAGGTATGTCGGTCGCGGCCTTGCCGCCGCCTGCGCATTGGCGGCGGCGCAGCTTCTGCCGTTCGGCGCGCAAGCCGCCGATTACAATGTCGGTCCGATGCACATCGACTACCCCTGGACGCGTGCGACGCCGAAGGGCGCAAGTTCCGGCGCCGGCTATCTAACCGTGACCAATAACGGCCCCACGCCGGACCGTCTGAGCTGCACATCGAACGATGCCGCCGGCGGATGCCAAATCCACTCCATGACCATGGACAACGGCGTGATGAAAATGCGCCCGGTGGAGAATGGTCTCGAGATCAAGCCAGGCGAGACCGTCACGCTCAAGCCCGGCGGCTACCACCTGATGTTCGTCGACCTCAAGCATCCGCTGGAGCAAGGCAGTGCGGTCGAGGCGACGCTGCAATTCGAGAAGGCCGGCCCGGTCAAGATCGAATTCCCGATCCTGGCGCTTGGCGCGGCCGCGCCCGGGGCCAACGTCGGCGGCGGCAACATGATGCAAGGCGGCGGCATGATGCAGCAGCTGGATAAGCATTGAACCGTCACTAGTGAGACGATGGCTCGCGAAACGGCAGCGGCGCGCCTTCGGGCAGCGGCATGCGAAAGACGTTGAGCGTCATCGATATCAGAACGTAATAGCCGAGGATGCCGACCAGCTCGACCATGCCGGTATCGCCGAGAAATTTGTGCACGCGGGCATAAACGGCGTCGCTCACGCGCCGCGTGGCGTAAAGCTCCTTGACGAAGGCGTAGATCGCCATCTCGTCGCGCGGCGCCGATCGCGGTCGGCGGTCGGCCTTCAGGTCGCGGATGGTCGCCTCCTTCACGCCCTGCCGCGCGGCGATCGCCGCGTGCGCGTGCCATTCGTACTGCGCCTTCCAGTATTGGCCGGTGCACAGGATGGCAAACTCGGAAAGCCGCGGCGGCAGGCTGGTGTTGAAGCGAAGATAGCCGCCGAGTTGCTGCGCCAGCATGCCGAATGTCGGCGCATTCAAAAAAACCGCGAACGGCCCGCTGTTGCTGAAGCGGCCCCGCGGGCCGGAATTGATCGCCGCTACGATCGCCTGCTGCTCCGCCGTGAGCTTGGCCGTATCGAATGCGGGCAGGCGCGGGGCGGTTGCGCGCGGCACTCGTTTCGCGCGCGAGCGCGGCGGCGATGAAGATCTGGCCATGATGTCCTTTCGAGTTATTTGCGGCCGACAAGATCGATCAGCGCCGACATACCGACATGCGCGGTGCCTTCGCTGATCACGCTGTCATGCTCGCGAATGTCGAGCTCCGCGAAGTCGTAGAAGGCGGCGTGCAGGATCTCGCGCGTATATGTGCGCTCGGCGTCCGGCGGCCCGCCGGTGCGATAATTGAGCTGTTCGGGGCGGTAGTTTTCCATCAGCAAAAGGCCGCCCGATTTGAGTGCGGCCTTGACGTTGGCAAAGAACGCCGTCCGCTCGGCGGGTACGAGGTGGATGAAGATCGCCGCGATCACTTCGTATGCGGCCTTCGGCCAGCGCCAAGTATTGATATCGGCGACTTCGGTGGCAAGGCGCACGCCGCGCTCCTGCGCCAGCGCGCGCGCCTTGCCGAGCGCGGTAGGAGAAAAATCGATCGCGAGCACGTCGAGGCCCTGCTCGGCCAGCCACACGCCGTTACGGCCCTCGCCGTCCGCTACCGTTAGCGCGGTCGCGCCGGGGCGCAAACGATGCGCCTGGCGCTCAAGGAACGCGTTCGGCGCCTTGCCGAACAGATAGGCCGGAGCGCGAAACCGCGTCTCCCATCGTTCGTGTTCCGACATGCTGGTTTTCCCGGGCATTCGCTGCCGCGCCGCTTTGCCATTTGGGCCGGCGTTAGTTTAAGTTTATCGGATGCCGCCTGCGGTGAAAGCCCTGTTCTTCGACGTCTTCGGCACGCTGGTCGATTGGCGTAGCTCCATCGCGCGTGA
>Ga0302324_100010932_pt1 | contig 18711 bp, 17 predicted proteins | sample Palsa_T0_1_FD_201949 | JGI IMG/M metagenome (GOLD analysis project Ga0302324, IMG submission 201949) | Peat permafrost microbial communities from Stordalen Mire near Abisko, Sweden - Palsa_T0_1 | ecosystem: Environmental > Terrestrial > Soil > Palsa > Peat permafrost | place: Sweden: Abisko...
CACGATCAACACGCATTTCCAGCGCGTCGCCATGCACGGAACTCGCCGCTCACTATTAAAGGCCCAAGCCGATGCAACGCGCTTGCCGCTCTGGGAAGTTCCCTTGCCCTGGCCCTGCAGCAACGATGCCTATGAACAGGCGATGTCAACCGCCTGCGCTTCCGCCGTTAAAGACGAGATCTCTGCCATCGCTTTCGGCGACCTTTTCCTCGAAGATGTTCGCCGCTATCGCGAGGACCGTCTGCGCGGCACCGGACTCGATCCTGTCTTCCCCCTGTGGGGACGCAACACTCGGGAACTGATTTCAGAAATGCTGGACGGTGGCCTTCGCGCCCGCATCGTCTGCGTGGATCCTTCGAAGCTGCCCGCCGATTTCGCCGGCTGTGATCTCGACCACGAGCTGTTGCGCCGCCTGCCCACTGGAATAGACCCTTGCGCCGAGAACGGCGAGTTTCATACCTTCGCTTACGCCGGGCCGATGTTTGATCAGCCGATTCCGATCAAAGCGGGCGAAACCGTAACGCGTGACGGCTTCCTCTACGCGGATGTCCTCCCCGATTCCGAGATGGCTGGGCCTTAGCACAGTCGGGCGAAGCAGCTCGCCGCTCTTCTTTGTTTTTATTTTTGTTTCTATTGCAGAGCCATGCCGCGCGGCGGCAAATCGACGGGCCGGAACGTTGATTTCTTGTGCTTGTGCCATAGGGACTTGCACATACTGCGCTCGTCGTCCTCCCACCGTGAGCCGTCATTAAAGAGCACGCTGGTCAGTACAAACGCACCTCCGCCAATGTGCTCGAAATCCAGGTAGCTCCCCCATCCCCACCCCAACCTCTTCGTCGCACCCGGCTTGATCTCTTTGTTCCAGCCAAAGTCGCGCAAAGGTCGCCCGTCGTCAAAGTCCCAGTGAACCCACTTCCAGTGCTCGGTAGCGTCCGCGATGGCCGCATTGAAAACCAAACCGACAATGGTTTTACCGCTCGTATTTCTAATATGAGCACTGACGCCTGCGGCATCGAACGACATGATTTCCACGGGACAACCCGGAGCAGCAGCGCTCGATCGCGAAGTCTGCGATAGTGAAGGAACCGAAAACAAAAACGCGCCGGCAAAGAAACAAGGCACCCACTTCCCTAACATTTTGTGGTCTCCCTTCTGGACGCCAACTGACAAGCTGCGTGGATGGAGGAATTGTCGACGATCTGCGGAATCGACGATGTGCAGAATCGATGTGTGGAATCGGCGCGTGAAATCGATTCGTGGAATCAATGTGCGGAACACACACCTCGTCCGCTTCCCTCGCCCTGCGCAAGGTGTAGCACACGCACCCGATGATGTTAAGTAAAGTGTTGTAATTAGAGGCTGGACCTCAACGATCATCCCATTCAAACAGCAGCGCAATCCTTAGCAGGCTCCACGATCCCCACAGCGGGTGTATACAAGTTTGTATGAACGCAGGAAGCTATGTCCTCATCACCGGCGCATCCGGCGGCATCGGATATGAACTCGCCAAGCTCTTCGCCCGCGACCACCACAACCTGGTTCTCGTCGCCCGTAGCACCGACAAACTGGAGCAAATCGCGGCGGAACTGCAAACTCACGGCGTCACGGTCAAAACGATTACGCTTGATCTGACCGCCTCGCCGGCGCCCAGATTTCTCTTTGAGCAACTCCGACGGGAGAACATCGCCATCGACATCCTCATCAACAACGCTGGCTTCGGCATCTATGGCGAATTCGCGCAAATGCCGGAAGCAGAAATCCTCGGCCAGATTAGTCTCAACATCACCGCCCTCACCGAACTCACCCGTCTTTTCCTGCTGCCCATGATCGCCCGTCGCAACGGTCGCATCATGAACGTTGCGTCCACCGCGGCCTTCCAGCCCGGGCCCTTGTTGTCCGTCTACTATGCGACCAAGGCCTACGTGCTCTCGTTCTCCGAGGCCATCGCCAACGAACTGCGCCACTCCGGCGTAACCGTAACCTGCTTCTGCCCCGGCGCCACCAATACTGATTTCGCCAGCCGCGCCGGCGTCGAGAATTCCCGCCTCTTCAAGAAACTCGGCGGCATGTCGGCGCAGAGAGTTGCGCTCGATGGCTATCGCGCCGTAATGGAGAGCCGAACTCTCGCCATCTCGGGCGCGCACAACTGGCTGGTCGCCCAGTCCACCCGCTTCGCCCCCCGAAAATTGGTCACCGCCGTCTCCCGCTGGGTAGCCGAGAGGGTCGAATAGCTGAAAACGCACAGATCATGGCCCGGACGCCCTCGTCCGGGGGCCAGCGCGATGCTCCGCGCATTAGACTGCTGAGTACGTGTGGAGCGGGCACTCCTGCCCGCTGCCTTTGATCTTGCTCGTCCCAACTCAAATCCGAGGGCCTCGTCCCAACCCTCGCCCGTGACCATATGCTCTTGACGAACCACTGACAAAACAGGACGAACCTTTGCAATTCTTCACCAAATCAATAGCTAGCCTTTGTAAACCCGCAATGTCTAATATGTTGGTAACAGTACTTGCGTCGAACGCCCGCACACGAAGAGGGCAACCGCCACTCAATGCCCTCTACAGGAGCTGCGAAATGGCAAACATCACAGTTTTAAACAACAAACTCCATACTCCATCGGTTTCAATAAACAACGCTCTGGCCAGAATCAGTGTGAGGCCATCTCTCGCTGTCATGACCGCGTTACTTTTCACCGCCGCCTGCATGGCGCAAGATCAAACTGCAGTCCAATCTCAGCTACCTTCGGCGCCGGAGCCCCAGGTCGGCGGACAGGCAGAAACCGCACCATCCCTCGCGACCATCCCGGCCGGAACCCGCTTCGCATTGATACTCACCAATCCGATTTCCAGCAACACCACGCATCGCGGAGATGAAATCCATGCGCAAACTACTGCACCCGTCACGATCGGCAACCAGGTCATCATTCCCGCGGGAGTTTTTGTGCAGGGTAAAGTCGACCGGCTCCGGCGCGACGGCGACCGTGGCGAAATGCTGATGCAATCGGTATCCATCATCTTCCCCGACGGCTACGTCGCCAACGTTGCCGGTCCCATCAACATCCAGAGCGACGAATACACCGCCTGGCTCACGCCCGGCACAGGAGCGAAAGTCGCTGCCATCATTGCACCCATCGCCGGAGTGGGCATCGGCGCGGCCATCGGCAGTGCCGCACACACCACACAAAGCAGCACCCTCGGTGGGACCACTCTCACCTCGAGCACGCCCAAAGGCATTGCGATCGGAAGCGGGGTCGGGCTCGGAGTTGGCGCGCTGGCGGCCATCCTCATTCTGACTCACAGCCACCAGTTCTTCGTCGACGTAGGCTCGCCCATGCAGATGACTCTGCCCCAACCCCTGACTATTACCGAGAACCAGCTCACCGAGAACGTCCGCGAAGCGCGAGACAATCCTCCGGCCTTTCCCATGACCACTCCCCGTATGTGGCCGCCAGCCTTCGATCACGCCACTTGCCATGCCGCCGCGATCGCGGGCACGACCTATCCTTGCCCCTAGGCGTTGAGGAGCGTTAAGCATAGGTCGGTATGAGTAAGAGCCGCGAAGCGGTGAAAGAATGTAGCCCATGGCGTAAGCCGCGGGTTACGTTTGTAAAATGACCAGCCCCGTAGGGGCGGAAGAAAAGTCGGCGAAAACTTTGCTTATTTGTGACCTGCTAGCCCATGCTCTCGCCGAGAATTTTGCATCCGCGCCTTGAGATGAGAACCGGCATTTCCTCCGCGCTCCCCCTGCAACTCTGCGGCGAACCTTCTTGTTGTAATCTTGATAGTCCACTCCCATGCCCACACTCATCGCGCAGCCCACACGCATCATCGCCGCCGGAAACAAGCCCAAACTGATCGACGAATATATTGGCCGCGTCAACTCCAAAACCTCCGCCGCCAGCGTAGCCCACATGCGCAGTCCTCAAGGATGGATCGAGCCCGGTCAAACTCCCGAGTTCGACGAATTCACCGTCGTGCTGAAAGGCATGCTGCGAGTCGACCATAAAGAAGGATCGCTCGACGTCCACGCCGGCCAAGCCGTCATCGCACACGCTGGCGAATGGGTACGCTACTCCACTCCGCAGGAAGGCGGCGCCGAATACATCGCCGTCTGTCTGCCCGCCTTCGCCATGGAAACCGTCCACCGGGATGAAGAGTGAGTTTTGAGCATCGTGCAAGGAACTCATCACGCTTGTGCCGGTGCAGAACTGACCCAATCGTCAGAACATAACGGGAAGGACACAGCTTCCAGGGTGCCCCATGTCTCGCCTCTTTTTGCGAGACATGGGAGTCGGCGTGCAGAAAAGCTAACAATATTCCGGCTTCAGCCACTGAGGTCTTACGCCGTTTGCCGACCGCAGCGACCGAGGCCGGTAAAGGTGGGCGTAAGCTCTGCGGCACGAGTGGAACTCGTGCCCTTCCCAATTCGCGGGAAGTCGGAGATCGTACCGCGCGAGATGTTACTCCCCGCCCCCGTAGTACCCCGGCCGCGCATCTACGCGCAACAGATAATTGAATTTCTTGGGCAGGCGCAGCTTCACGCTGATCTTGCGCCATTTTCCGTCGTGCGCCGCTGGCGGCTGGTATGCCAGCAAATATTGATGGCGAAGCTGCGTCCCGATGTTGCGAGTCACAGCCGGCAACTCCGTGACATCGGAAATCGAAAAAGCTTCTCCACCCGTGATTCCCGCCACCTCCCGCAGCAATTCCGGACCCAGAAGTTCTTCCGTGGTTGAGGCATAGCGCTCGTAAGTGCCGACGGCGTAGACCATCACATCCGATTCCTTGAGCGCCGCCTTCACATCCTTCTCGCTGTAGCGGCTATGGTTATCGCCGCCATCGCTCAGAATCAGCAGCGCCTTGCGTCCGTAGCGGGCGTTCCGCATCTTCCGCACACCCATATAAATAGCGTCAAGCAGAGAGGTTTGGCCTTTGGAACGCGCTGTAATCAGGTCGTTCTCCAATTGCTCTGGCCGGTTCGTAAAGTCGGTAACCAGTTGCGGTACGTCGGCGAAGGTGATCATGAAAAACTCATCCTGAGGATTCGCCGCTTCGCAAAATTCCAACACCGCCTCCCGCGCCCGTTCTAGCTTAGACGACATGCTGCCGCTGACGTCGACCAGAATGCCCACCGAGACCGGCGTATCCTCGGTCGAAAAGTGCTTGATTGCTTGCGGCGTCTTGCCCTCAAACAGCCGAAAGTTTTCCAGGTCAAGTCCCACTACCGGACGATGCAGGGCATCGGTGATGCTCACCGGCACCAGCACTAGATTGGCACTGCTTCGGAGCACGGTACCCCCATAAAGCCCGCCCGCCGAACTCGTGTCATACGCGGTCGTAGCCACATCGACCGTCACATCGTGCAGACTCTGCCCTCGCGTCGCAATGTGGACGTCATCCATTCCCGTCTGGGCGAACGCCGAGCGGGTGATTAAGGCTAGAAGGCAAACAAAAGTGATACGGAGGGAACTCGCACACACCGTGGGAGACATAACTGGCACCGCCCCAAAGCTCTATCGGCAACAACACATCGCGCATTAGGCGCGCTGCCTGTGTTTGTCGTTGTAGGACGAATCCAGTAGACAATCAAGGAAACTCCTGCAGAATACAGCACGGAGGTACCTTGAAGGCCCCGATTTGGAACCTGCGACCGATCAGGGGGGTCTTGATCATATACGCTGCTGGCGTATGCCAGCTGTGGTACGCTATAAGCGTATGGATCGTCACGATGGAGTTCTTTGAGGCCCCAGCATTCACTCGTCATCTGACACGCTACATGGATGATGAACAATACCGCGCACTCCAGTCCGCACTCGCCAGCGCACCAGAAATTGGAGATGTGATGCCGGGCACAGGCGGATTTCGCAAGCTTCGCTGGGCGGATGTTCGCCGTAGCAAGGGGCGGCGAGGTGGATTGCGAATCGTGTACTAATGGTTCGACGGGCGCAATCAGATTTGGCTGATGACAATTTACGACAAAAACGAGGCCGTCGACCTCAGCCCCGAAGAGAAGAAGTTGCTAAGAACAGCGATCGAAGCTGAAAAGAAATCTCGCACGCGGAGATGAACTCAATGGCCAAGAAACGGAAACTGTTCGACGAACTAATGGACGGAGTAGCCGCCATGCAGGCCGAACGAGAGGGCAAACTAACTCTTCGCACCTACAAAGTCGAAGCTCGTACCCTTCCCACGGTCAAACCGCGGATGATCAAGGAGGTCCGAGAGCGCTTCCGCTGTTCGCGAAGTGTCTTCGCCCGAAAGTTGTTCACCAACGAGCGCACCCTGGAAAAATGGGAGCAGGGCCGCGCCAAGCCCAACACCCAGGCCGTCGCCCTCCTGCTGCTCGCGGCAAAGTACCCTGATACGTTCGAGCGCCTGGAGCAATTAGCGCATTAGTCCCCGAAACCACCAAGTCGAAGCGCACTCGATGGGCGGTGGGCTTGCCTCCAAGGCTTGACCAATCGCTCACGTAGAATGCTCCCGTGCTGAAAAAGCTGATGCTCCTACGCGAACGAGTGCAGGACTGGGATACCTACCCGTTCTCCGTTCCTGCCATTCGGGGACTGAACGAGATAATCTTCCAATCGCGTATCTGTTTCATTGCCGGCGAAAACGGGACCGGAAAGTCGACTCTGCTCGAAGCCATCGCCGCCCACTATGGATTCGGTGGTGAGGGAGGAAATCGCAACTTTAACAGAGACACGACGCCGAGCAATCACTCGATTGATCCACTGGTGAAGGCATTGCGCCTGTCCTTCGACCGACGCACAGGAGCGGGTTTCTTCCTGCGCGCGGAGAGCTTCTTCAACACCGCCACGCATATTGATGACCTCGGTGGGCCAATGAGCGATTCCTATGGCGGGCGGAGCCTTCACACTCGTTCGCACGGCGAAACCTTCTTCACTCTGCTCGATCTAAAGTTCCGGCGCAATGGTCTGTTTCTTCTGGACGAGCCTGAAGCCGCGCTTTCCCCCCAACGCCAGCTATCATTCCTCGTGTTGATTCACGACGTTCTGCGCAAATTCAGAGACGCACAATTCATCGTGTCAACCCACTCTCCCGTGTTGCTCGCCTACCCCGAGGCTCAAATCCTGTCGTTCGATGAAGGCATCATCCACGAGGTCGACTACGAACAAACGGGCTCGTTTCAGGTCGCACATCGCTTCCTGAATCATCGAGAGCAGTTTCTAGAAGAACTCTTCGCCGATCCGCCATCACTCTTCGAGGAAAAATGACATCAACTCCGAAGCTCCGAGCGGTTTGGCCAAGAGCCAAAAGCTAATAGCCAAAAGCTTCCCCTCACTCCCACTCAATCGTCCCCGGCGGCTTCGACGTTATGTCATAGACCACGCGGTTCACGCCCTTCACCTCGTTCACAATCCGCGTCGACATCGTCTTCAGCACGTCGTGCGGCAGTGGCACCCAATCGGCCGTCATGCCATCCTCGGAGCTCACCGCTCGAATTGCGCACGTATAAGCGTAGGTCCGCATATCGCCCATCACACCTACAGACATTACCGGCAAGAGCACCGCGAACGCCTGCCAGATCTTCGTATAGAGCCCGGCCTCTTTAATTTCATTAACCACGATCTCGTCGCACTCGCGCAGCACAGCCAGCCGCTCCGGAGTAACTTCGCCCAGTACGCGCACCGCCAGTCCAGGACCGGGAAACGGCTGTCGCTGCAGGATTTCGTCTGGCATGCCCAGGTCGCGGCCAATCTTGCGAACTTCGTCCTTGAACAAATCCTTCAGCGGCTCAATCAGCTTCAGCTTCATCTTCTCCGGCAGTCCGCCGACATTATGATGAGATTTGATCACCTGCGACGGGCCCCGCACCGACCGCGATTCAATCACGTCAGGATAGAGGGTCCCCTGCACCAGCCACTTCACCTTGCCTTCAGTCTTTTCAATGCGCCGCGCTTCCTTTTCGAACACCTTGATGAATTCATTGCCGATAATCTTGCGCTTCTTCTCAGGATCGCTCACGCCCTTGAGCTTTCCCAGAAAACGATCGGTCGCATCGACCGCATCAAGAAGCAGCCCTAGCTTGTCGCGCAAGGTTTTCTGCACTTTTTCAAATTCATTCTTGCGCAGCACGCCGTTATTCACGAACACGCAGGTCAGCCGCGATTTCCCCTTAGCCCCGCGCAATGCGCGATCGACCAGAACCGCAGCCACCGACGAATCCACGCCGCCCGAGAGCGCCAGGATTGCCCGTCCCGTCCCAACCTGCTTCCTGACTCCTGCAATGGTCGAATCGATAAAGTGCTGCGGAGTCCATGTCGGCTTCGCTCCGCAAATCTGAAACACAAAGTTCTTCAGTATCTGCGTGCCCTGCGGCGTGTGATGCACTTCCGGATGGAACTGCACCGCGTACCATCTCTTCGCTGTGTTCTGAATGCCCGCCACCGCAGACTGCGTCTTTGCCATCAGCTCGAAACCCGGCGGCAGTTCGAGCGCCTCATCCCCGTGCGACATCCACACCGCAAGTTTTCTGGCCAACCCCTGAAACAGGATCGACTCCGAAACAATCTCAACCTCCGCGCGTCCGTACTCCCTTTTGTCCGCCGGACGCACCTTGCCGCCCAGCGTGTGCACCATGAACTGCAGTCCATAGCAGATGCCGAGCACCGGCTTGCCCAGATCGAAGACGCGCGCATCCGCCGGCGGCGCGTCCTTGTCGTAGACCGACCACGGCGCGCCCGAAAGCACGATTCCAGCCGGCGCGTAGCTCTTGATTTCGTCCAGCTTGGCCGTGCAGGGCAGCACCACGGAAAAAACATTCTGCTCGCGAATGCGGCGCGCGATGAGCTGCGTATACTGCGCGCCGAAATCAAGAATGACAACCGTGTCGTCGGGAGAGGTAAGCTTGGCTGGCGAAGAGGGCTTATGCCTGGATTGGTTTTCCACGAATGAGTATGTCAAATCGTGGAACCTGTGTAAAGAGAAAGAAGATACCCAGGGTTAGGTTGAATGTTGTGACGAGAATGCGTTGTCATCCTGAGCGGCGTTCTTTGCCGCGAAGAGCCTGCCCTGAGCGAAGTCGAAGGGACCTATGCATTTCGCCGACAGTATAGGCGCGGTCGGCGAGTGCATAGATCCTTCGGCTCGCAAAGTCCGCGGACCTCAGGATGACAGGCGTTATTTAGAACGGCTGGTGTAAAATCGCGGGACACTTCTGCGAAACACAGGGGGAACTTTCCATGGGCGGACCGGGACTCACCAGGGCTGACTTTACCGCGATGCGCACCATCTCCAACGCCCGCGACAACAATCTGGCCAACATGTTCACCGGAACCAAGCTGACCTTCGCCAAGTCCGCGCGCGAGAACAGCGTCAAAGGCATTCTGTCGGACGCGAACAGCGTCCGCTCCAATGTGACCAGCCTGGTCAGCGGCATTAAGACCGGCTCCAAAGCCGCCGCGAACATGCCTTCGATGGGCGCCATCAAAACTCACGCCATGGAGTTGATTCAGACCTCCATGAACCTGCACGATATTTCTGATGTCGTCGAAGCCGTGACCGGCCCGGTGCTGCAACAACTCGTCGCCGAGATCACTCCCCTGATCGGAGTGCTCACCAGTTCCTACAAGTCGGTGCAGTCCTGGCGCGCGGTGGTGGCCAATGCCCGCGACCTGTACAAGTCAGACTACTATCTCGAAGGCGTTCTGCCCGGCGATCCGCAAGCCGCCGCCGAAGCCGTAGTGGTGATCATCAAGCGCTTCCTTGCCGCGAATACCGCCGATGCCGTGCGCAATACGGCCGCGGCCTCAACGAAGATTGCAGGACTATTCGCCGACATGGGCACGGCGACGACCGCGGCCATCGGCACCGCCAGCGCGCTCTCCAAGTTGATTCAGGAACTTTACATCCTGGGCCGCGACTATACCGAAATGAAGGCCGGCAACAAGCGGCTGATCGATCCCGGCACACTCGACATGACGATTTTTCAAACCTGTCCTATTCTCGGCTGCTACATCATCTCCTGCTCCGACACCAGCATGATCGCCAACTTCTTCGTCGCTGATATGGGCCTGCCCGGATGGATGGACAAAGTCGAGAAGATGAAGAAGACGCAACTCGACCCGCTTATCAAGAACGCCAACAAAGCCATCGTCTCCTCTCACCTGACGCTCGATGGGTTGAAGTCCAACAAAGGCACCTTCAAAGAAAAGACGTTGTTTGCGCAGATGAAGGAACAATTCAACCGCCTGATCAGGTCGAATGCCTCGCGCGCGGCCAGCGCGTGATCAAGTTTCGAGTGCGAGACTCGACGTAAGGTTCGGCACATCGCTCAGAATGGTTTCGTCCCGGTCGATGCCGGTCTGAATCGGGCTGTTCTGAACCGGAGGACCCAGCGCAAGCCCTCCGCGGCCAGCTGGAGGCGATGGTAGCGGCGCCGGCAAAGGCGCTAGCAATGCCTCTGGCATCTCCGCAATGCAAACGTATCCCGCCAGCCGCGCCATGTAGAGCCAATCGGCCAGCGCGAAATAAGCGAGCATCAGCAGCAGCATCGCCGCAACCACCAGCCGCCACGGCACTATGGCGATGAAGCCCATCGGCATCGAAATCACAGTCGTCGCGCCCACGAATGCGACCAGGTGAGCCAAGCCAGTCCAGATGGTGACCGCGAATATCCGGCCCGTGCGTTCGCGGCAAAATGAAACGGCTGCGGAGACTGCGCCCATCGCATCGTCGCCATCGCGTACGGCAAACATCGCGGCCAGCGAGAGCACCCAGTTCAGCACCCACCACGCCAGACCGATCAAAGCTGCCAGCGGTAGAAAGAGCAGGAACGCTAATCCCGGGCGAGGGTTGGTGTCCGGCGAAACCATGCCCGCCAGAATCGAGGCGCCCAGAAACCCGAGAAGCGCCGCCAGCGCAACCGCCGCACGCAAGAAGTTGACCCGGAACAACGCCCGCAACGGACTGCGCCCGCCGTTCATATCCGACAAGGAACCATCGGAGGCTGCTCGAACCGAATCCGCATAAACGCCGCTGGCAACGTCTCCAGCAGCATCGTCCGGAAGGCCGGTGGCGATCACGACACGGTTAACGCTCGCCCGAAAATAGTCCACCGTGGCGCGCACAGTTGCGATTCGGCCCAGAGATGCGGCCGCAATCCAGAGCGAGCCCAGCAGCAGCGTTGCCAGCATCGAGGCTGCGATGACGCGAGTCCCGCTGCCGCGCAGAATGTGCGCGATCGCTTCGCTCACTAGGTAAGGATGCTTCGTGCGCAGGAAGAGCAGTTCGCCGTTGGTCACCGGCAGAGTGTCGAGGTATTCAACTAGCCCGAAGAGAAACAGCGCGGCTGCCGTGGCGCCCACGGTCCATCGCCACATGACTTCCGCCAGTGTCAGCGAGGGACGCCGGAACGCCGCGCGAAATCCTTCCGTCGTGGGCGAGATAGCCATGACCCTCAGGATACCGTATAGCTGCTGATTATGAATGAACTGTAGTTGTCAGCAAGGAACGGCTGCCTGATTTGGTGACAGTAGAGATTCCTCCGCCCCTCGCGTTTGCTCGGGGGTCGGAATGCAAGGCTCATGGAGTAGGCCAATTTTCCTTAGTTCAGGAAGTACTGGCGGTACAGCGTATCCCGCTGCGCGGGGCGGAAGCCGGCGTCGCGGATGATCCTCCGCAACTCTTCTTCGGTGGTGCAGTTGGTTACTCCGGCGGCGCGGACCACGTTTTCTTCGAGCATCACCGAGCCGACGTCATTGCCGCCGAAGCGCAGGCCCATCTGGCAGACTTTCAGGCCTTGCGTTACCCAGCTCGACTGCACGTTCAGGAAATTGGAAAGGTAAATGCGCGAAATGGCCAGCACTTTCAGGTAGTCGACCGCGGTGGCTTCGTCCCAGTGGCGGCCGCCGAGCGCGGTGTGCTGCGGCTGAAAGCTCCACGGGATAAACGCGGTGAACCCGCCGGTTTCTTCCTGCAGTTCGTAGAGCCGCTGGAAATGATTGACCAGGTTTTCGTAACTCTCGCCGACGCCGAACATCATGGTCGCGGTGGTGCGCATGCCGATCTGGTGGGCGGTGCGATGCACGTTGAGCCAGTCATCGGTCAAGCATTTCAGGCGCGCGATTTTGTAGCGGACTTCATCGTCGAGCACTTCGGCGCCGCCGCCGGGGATGGAGTCGAGTCCAGCATCGCGCAGCCGCAGAATGGTGTCGCGAATGGACAGCGCGCTGTATTCCGCGATCGCAATAATCTCCGACGCCGAATAACAATGCAGATGAATCTGCGGAAAGCGCTCCTTGATTCCGCGCAGCATCTTCTCGTGCCAGTCAATCTTCAAATCCGGATGCAGCCCACCCTGCATCAGCACGCCCGTCCCGCCGAGTTCGACGGTCTCGCGAATCTTCTCGTAAATCGTGTCGAAGTCGAGAATGTACCCCTCCTTCGCCGCCGGCCCCTTCAGCGGCCGGTAAAACGCGCAGAAGGTGCAGTACTCGGTGCAGAAGTTGGTGTAATTAATGTTGCGGTCGATGATGTAGGTGACCGTGCCCTCAGGATGCAGGCGGCGGCGCGCCGCGTCCGCCTCCATCCCAATGCCGATCAGGTCATCGGAGTTGAACATCTCCAGAGCTTGGGTTTTGGTCAGGGACATGATGGGTTCACACAACCTGTTTCGATTGTAACGAAAGCGGGTGAAAAAATTCCTGGCGAACGGCGCTCATTGTAGTTCCTGACGTGTTCGGCCGGTATTTCTTGGGTATCCCCCCTCCCCCCACGAATCTTTGAAGTCATGGAGTTAGCACGAAATTCCCCGCAAAATCCACCGGGCAAATGAGTTAGATACCAAAATCTTGATTACAAATGTTTTATCGATGTGGTTTCGATTCTTTTTTCTACTGCCTGGCGTAGACCATGATCTGCGCTTCGAATTTCGAGGTCAAGGTTGGATTTCACATTAGGTTGTGGAAAAACCCGGGCGGCGCTGTCGTGGTAGGCCTACCCTCTCGACCCTGCACAGGGCAAGCTCTTTGCAACTGCAAAGGATGGGGCATCCACTTCGGTGGTTGCGCGGGCGACGTCAGATGCTGAAGCCGGGATTGATTTGGCGGGTCTTCCGGCGCCGGCTGGAAGCCGCGCCTTCTCAGAACAAAATCAACTGGCTCGCGTAGGGGTGGTGCGCCACGCGCGATGCAGCAGCGGCGAAAGAATGGTGCCAGCCCCGTCTGTCCCCGCATTTTCGTCCAGTGGGTGCCCCGTCCTTGCGTTCTGGGCAAGGGCGGGTACGGAGATGCCGGCGGCGGCGAAGCTACGGCGCGCGATCGCGAAACCAAATCGCGGGCCATCCGTCGTTGCCCTTACCAACCCGGCCTCGTCGAGAAGATACCACCGAGTATAGCGAAATCACATTGCACAAGGCCGCATCGTACCCGCCCTTGCAAAAAACGCAAGGACGGGGCACCCTCGGCATAGATGGCGCAAGAAGAAATCCAAGGTCAAAGGGCGGGCCACCCGCCTTCGATAGCCAGCGAACGCCACTCAGAGACGCTATTGTCCGGCCCGGAAGACATGGCCAGCAACAATTCTATGACCTTGCCCGTGTGGCGCATCGCGGCTTGATCTCGAATCTGCGATTTTCCACTCTTGGTTCGATCCTCCATCCCGAGAGGAGGGTCATACCGAAAATCGAGGCTGCGGCTCAAGTACGTGCCTCTGGCAGAGAGTGGTCCTGTTCCATCCTGAGCATCGGCTAAGCCCACCGTGAGAAGTAGCAGAGTAAGACAAATGACCTCAGCCCAACCGTCCAGAACGCGCGTGAACATTGTGGGCTGAAGACATCGCGCCTCTAATTGCGGTTTCAAGACTCGCGAACCTCAGCTGTGAAGTCTTTGCACATGAAAGAGAACACATCGTGTTCGGCTTCTGTGACCTTGTAATGCAGCCCCTCCAGTTGCTCGTTGCGAATCGATCGCATCTCGAAGCGGTACTGCATTAAACCGCGGATTGACCCGATACGAAGATCCTTCACGCCGCTAAATTCGAGGCACAGCAGTGTAGAACTTGATGGTGAGGAAAGTAGAATTGTAATATCCAGCCCGCGCCACAGCTCAGGTAGGACCGATTGTTTCAGAGTCAACGATTGCAGAAGACCGTAGTCAGCCGGATGCAACGAGTTGTAGTAATCTATCCGGGCATCGATAGCTATCATGGGAAGTACTCCCCTGGGACATGTTTCGCGATTTCCCTCGCGATCTCGCCGACCCCCCATCTGTAAACGTGATAATGCACCTCAGGAATCCCCTGAGCTATATTTCCAGCATTATAGTCGGTACGAGCCACGATACGACTGTATTCGTCGTAATGCGCTGTCCATGGCTCAACTCTGGGCGGGTGGCCCACGCTTTGAAACTGTCTGCACGACCGATACAGTGGGTGCCCCGTCCTTGCGTTCTGGGCAAGGGCGGGTACGGAGATGCCGGCGGCGGCGAAGCTACGGCGCGCGATCGCGAAACCAAATCGCGGGCCATCCGTCGTTGCCCTTACCAACCCGGCCTCGTCGAGAAGATACCACCGAGTATAGCGAAATCACATTGCACAAGGCCGCATCGTACCCGCCCTTGCAAAAAACGCAAGGACGGGGCACCCTCGGCACAGATGGCGCAAAGAAGAAATCCAAGGTCAAAGGGCGGGCCACCCGCCCAGTCACAACCTGTTCCAGCCGACCCATCCAAGGGTCAAGGGCAGCCGAATGCAAGCTGGGATCTAAACGGGCACTGGGACGTAAAGACGGGTAACAAGGGAGAGACAGTGCGTGTCCTTCCAGATGGAACGAGGGTGGATCATGACAACAATCCAATACCAATGTCTTCGTCCTCCGGTTCTGGCGTTGTCAACTTCGTGAGGGAGCACCCTGTAGCCGTGGGCGTGGGTCTTGTTGTGGTTGGGGGAGCTGCGATTCTATTTACCGGTGGAGGGGCAGGGCCTGCAGTGGGCGCCCTGGCGTTTGCGTTTTGAGGTGACGACATGAAAACACTTACGGACAAAGAAGCGATGGAGTGGTGCAAGCAATGGCCCCTGCAGCTTGAGTTCGACGAGAGGGGCTTGTTGTGTGCGCCGGAGAAGGGCCACACCTACCGAGTTGACATATCGAAAATGCCCTGGCGCGATCTTCTCGCCACCGCGCGCGCACTGGCGCACTTAGGGTGTCATAGCGTCGGAGCATTTTCCGGCGGGCTTGTGTGGATCAGGAGAACCCGTATCGCAGTGCCTGAAATGGAGGACGTTGTGGTCCGGGCTTTGGAACGGTTCCGACTGGGCTACGGCGAGAATCGATCTTTAGAGAGTGCCCGAGCCCACCTGTTCAGGAGCGATGAGTCATCCGAGTGTTCAGCCACACTGTTGCTCGTTTTGCTCGCTGAGTGGGACGCCTATCTCGTGCACCCGTCGGGTGACTGGGTTGCGTTCATCGACAATGACAATCACATCACTGTGACTGCTAAATCTGCAGAGATTGCGAAAGACCTGAAGGGTAGCCTAGAGATGTGGGGGCAAACCACCGCAGAGCTCGCGCCGCCAAGGTTGTTTTAGGCCCAACCTTCCCTGCCCGATTCCGGGGTGAGGAGCCGCCGATCCGGGTCGTGATCCGGGTCTGATTAGCGGCGCTTTCCGGTCCCGATTCCGAGGTCGATTCCTGACCGTGCAGTGTGGCGAATCGGGTACGGTGAGGGGTGGTTTTCTCGTGCTCCCGGAGTGCGGTGGCGGGTGGAGGTTTTTAGCCGTGCTTCGCACGGGGTGGAGGGGAGACACTCCACCCCTGAAAGGGTGCTGTGCGGTAACCTGCGGTTACCGTGCGCGAACCTGTTGAAAGCAGAACAGCTAGAGGGAAATCCTGCCGATCCGGTTGCTGTAGAGCAACCTGAGGTTAACGCAGGCGAACTTGTTGATTCTTAAGCGCGGCTGCTAGTCTCGGCTGTGATGGGAGAGGTGGGAAAACGGGGACAGGGAAAACGGGGTCAGTCCCGTCTGTCCCCGAATTATTTGTCCCGAATTATTCCCCGAATTATTCCCCCCGCAGTATTGTTTCCGCATTATTGTTTTCGGGATTTCGCGTTGGGGCGCTCGCCTTCGGCTTTGCTTGGACGGCCGAGGCGGCCGTCGCCACGTGAGGGTTCCGAGCCTGATCTAGTGATCCGATCCTGATCTAGGGGGTGATCTCGAATACGGTTCCCGTGCTGAAAACTCCTCCCCGATTGGTGGTGCCAAAGAGATTGCCTTCGTTATCAAAGATCAGGTTGGAGGTTGGGTACTGGCCATCTTTCTTCGCGCCGAAGGGGTGCAGGATGGTCTCGGTCCAGGTCGTACCTCCGGCGGCGGGGGGTGACAACTCGAAGGCCACACCAAGCAGGTACGTTGGACTATCCACCCTGCTGCCGCCTGCCGAGGCGGTGCCGTAAAGATTGCCGGCGCTGTCGAGGGTCAGTGACCCGCAGGGCCAGAAGCCATCGACGTTATTTTCGGAGAAATTGTGCAGTATGGTCTCGGTCCACCCGCCGCCCGTGGACGGCGAAAGTTCGAAGGCGGTTCCGCCGGTATTTGACGTATCGTAAATCCCGCCGTTGTAGGTGGTGCCATAGAGGTTGCCGGCACCATCCATCACCACTCCGCCAACCGGATCCCATCCGTCTCCCGGAGGCACATCGACGCCGACGCCGAAGCTGTGGAGGATAGTTTCCGCCCAGTACGTTCTTCCCGCGGCTGGCGGCGACAACTCGAAGACCGTTCCGCCGACGGCGGACGCCGTATGAGCGCCGCCCATGAATGTGGTGCCGTAAATGTTTCCGGCCCCGTCGAGGATCAGGCCTCCGTTCGGGTCTATTCCGTCTTTAGGGCCGGCGCCGAAGTTGTGCAGCGTTTTTACTGCCCATCCTCCGCCTGTTTTAGGAGAGAGCTCGAACACGGTGCCATAGCCGTACAACCCGCCGCCCGCCGTACCATAGAGATTTCCTGCGCCATCAAAAACCACGCTGTCTGGGAAAATCGGGCCGGTGCCGGTGGTGCCGAAGCGGTAGAGAATCTTTTCTGCCCACCCTCCTGCGGGTTGCAGCGTGAGTTCGAATACGGTCCCGCCGCCGAAGGTGCCGCCTTGGTTCGTCGTACCGTACAGATTGCCGGAAGAGTCGAGGATCAAATTCGGACTGCTGGGGTATTGGCCGTCTGTGGTGGAGGTGCCGAATACGTGGATCGTCTTCGTGGCCCAGACCGTGCTTCCCACAGCCGGAGGCGACAGTTCGAAGACGGTACCGAAGCCGTAAAGGCCGCCGTTCTGAGAAGTTCCGTAAAGATTGCCGGCAGAGTCGCGGACCAGACCCGAGTTCGTGGTCTGACTGGCTGTATCGAAGTTGTGCAAAACGGTTTCAGTCTGTGCGGCAGCGCGCGTGGTTGCGGCGCTCAGGGCAAGAATCAGGATCGTCACGACGCTGTGACTGAGCTTGCTTGTGAATGACATTTTGAACCTCGTGAGCTAACTCTAGTTTTATCGACTGCTTCTCGACTGCGCCACTGTGGGAGACGTGACGGCGAGTGAATTTCGACGGGCGGAGAACAGATCGTCGCGCTGACTGGCGGCGCGGGGAGACGAGCGATTCTCTCGTGCGGGCGAGTGAGTGTCAAGGTGCAAGAGGTTGCATAGTCTCGAGCGCTGTGCCGGCTCCCCTGTCTCGCAAAGGCGACGAGACATGGGGCACCCCAGAATTGCGGCCCATTGCGGCCCATTGCGGCCCAGAACGGTTTCTGGATCTAATCGAAGTCGATTGACTCGAATCCCAGGCCTTGCAAAAGGCTGGTGATGGTCGACACCGCGTTCTGCTGCGCGTTGCGGAGGATGCCGTCGGCCATCGCGGCCTCCTGCAGTTGCTGCTCCGCCTGCTGGCGAACCTGGGTTTCGAGATTGGGGTCGGTGGGGACTAGCAGGCCGGTCTGCCGGGAATAGACGCGGGTCTTGGCACTGTCGAGACGGGTGCGGAATATCTGCGGCGCGGGAAGATGCAGATGAACCTTCTTGCCGTCGACGCGGACGTCGCCCGGCTTCAGGTCGGAGAAATCGATGCCAGCGACGACCTCGCCGTGCACCAGCATCAGCAGGCGATCTCCGGCCAGAAAATCCGGCAGGACGGAATTTTCTTTGGCCCCGGAGACCACTTTGTCCATGGTGTAGATCACGGTCTCCAAGCGCTGCAGGCGCTGAATGCGATCGACGACCGTGGGCTGGCTGACGTCGATGGTTAGAGTTCTGCCGGTCGCGGAGGACCAGAGGCGGCTCAACACATCGCCGGAAGTTCGCGAGAGCAGCAACCATCCGATAGAACCGACCAACAGCACGCCGAGCAACAGCCCAAGAATCAGCGCAAACACGACCGCAACACGAGATCGAACCGGCTTGGACTGGAGAGCGGCGTCAGGATCGGGAGGCATTTCGCAAGCTTAGCACCTGGATCGCCGACTGGCTGCCCGCGCTGAATGCGGGCAGCTTTTTGGCAAGCACGAAGCCCCCGAATCGACTCTGCGTAGCGTAGGGGACGGCCAAAGATGCAAGCCGGGGCCGTCGAGACCGTAAACCTCTGAAATCATTGCATGTTGAACTCGTTCAACTTTTTCATTGACGCCATCTGGCGACGAGGCTATAGTGGTTTTGAACACGTTCAACATCTCCGAGGGGGAGGAGCAAATCATGAACACGGCCAACAACATCATCGTC
>Ga0302324_100010933_pt1 | contig 18706 bp, 17 predicted proteins | sample Palsa_T0_1_FD_201949 | JGI IMG/M metagenome (GOLD analysis project Ga0302324, IMG submission 201949) | Peat permafrost microbial communities from Stordalen Mire near Abisko, Sweden - Palsa_T0_1 | ecosystem: Environmental > Terrestrial > Soil > Palsa > Peat permafrost | place: Sweden: Abisko...
ATTCGTCATTTTTGACTTTGCGGGCATCCCACTGGCGGTTGGTCACTTCGAAAACAGCGCCCAGTAAGTTCGAGAGGGTTTCGTCAGGCCCGAAAATGCGGAAATTGCGATCGCCCTGGTTGAGCTTGGATACGTCTCGCAGAAACTGACCTAGGACTTCCGTGTCGCACGCTTTCATCGCGCCCGGCGTTGAAACCTTTACCGCATGGTCATGGAAATCCGGCATTTTAAGGTCGTGCAATAGTAGGCCGCCGTTGGCGTGCGGATTGGCACCCATGCGGCGATCGCCTTTTGGGGCGAGCTCCGCCAATTCGGCGACCAGGCGGCCGCTGGCATCGAACAATTCCTCGGGCTTATAGCTTTTCATCCAGCTCTCGAGAAGCGGCACGTGTTTAAGATGATCCGGATCCACCAACATCGGCACCTGGTGCGCCCTGAAAGTACCTTCGATCTGTAGCCCGTCGACGACTTTTGGTCCCGTCCAACCCTTGGGTGACCTCAAAACGATCATCGGCCATCGCGGGCGAGATGGATCTCGCTCGTCGCGAGCATTCGCTTGGATCCGCCGGATGTCTTCGATAGCGGATTCCATTACCGTCGCCATTCGCTCATGCATCGTGTCCGGATCGTCACCTTCGACGAAAAGAGGCGCCCAGCCGCAGCCGCGTAAAAACTGTTCCAGTTCTTCGCCCTCGATGCGCGCGAGCACCGTGGGATTGCTGATCTTGTAGCCATTCAAGTGCAAGATCGGCAGCACGGCACCGTCGGTCACGGGATCTAAAAACTTGTTGGATTGCCAGGCGGTTGCCAGGGGGCCCGTTTCCGCTTCACCATCGCCGATGACGCACGCTACGATGAGATCAGGGTTGTCGAATGCGGCACCGAAGGCGTGGCTCAAGGAATAGCCTAATTCGCCGCCTTCATGGATCGATCCGGGAGTGGTCGGCGCCACGTGACTGGAAATGCCGCCCGGGAATGAGAACTGCTTGAATAACTCTTTGAGCCCCGCTTCGTCCTGCGTAACGTTGGGGTACACATCGCTCCAGGTCCCCTCGAGATAGACGTTGCCGACAATCGCCGGACCGCCGTGGCCGGGACCCGCGATATAAAACATATCGAGGTCATACTTGTTGATCACCCGATTCAAGTGCACGTAGATGAAGTTCTGGCCCGGCGTGGTGCCCCAGTGGCTGACGACTAAAGGTTTTACGTCAGAAATCTCGAGCCGACGCTTCAGTAAGGGATTGTCGTAGAGATAAATCTGCCCGACGGAGACATAATTGGCGGCGCGCCAATAGGCATTGATCTTGCGAAGGGTGTCGGGCGACAAAGTTGGCGTCGTCATAGCAGAATTTCTCCGGTTTCGAGCGCCTGCACCTTCGCCAATCGACGCCGGTGGCGAGCAGCGCCGTTGAATTGAGCATGTAGAAAGGTTTGGACGAGCTCCAAGGCAAGCGCGGGTCCAATCACCTTTCCGCCTAAGCAAAGTACGTTCATGTCATCATCTTCAACGCCCTGATGCGCGGAGAAGACATCGTTAATGAGGCCGGCGCGTACGCCGGGAATCTTATTCGCAGCGACGGATGCACCCACCCCGCTGCCGCAGAGTGCCACCGCACGGTCAATGCGGCGCGCGGCGACCGCCCGCGCCAAGGGGACGATGAAGTCGGGGTAGTCATCGTCGAGAGTCAATTTAAAGGCACCATAGTCCTCGATGTCGTACCCCATAGCGCTCAGTGATGCGGTCAATTCGGTTTTCAGCGCAAAGCCGCCGTGATCTGAGGCGATTCCTAGCCGCAGCACCTAGGCCACCGCAGAATGTTCGACTCGGCCCGCATGGACCGGCAGCGCGCGGATAATCGCGTTGAAATCCTTGGCTTTGAGACTCGCCCCCCCGATAAGCGCGCCGCCGACTTCCGGCACCGAGAGGAACTCGTGCGCGTTCGCTGGGTTAACGGATCCGCCATATAGAATGCGGATCTCTTTGCCGGGCGCCCCGAAGCGCGCCACCAAACACTGACGGATGTGGGCGTGCATTTCTGCCACCTGTGCGACGGTGGGCGTATGGCCGGTGCCAATGGCCCAGAGAGGCTCGTAACCAATGGCATTGCCGGCGGTGATCATGCCGTCCGGCACGCTTCCAGCGATCTGCTTGGTGCACACGGAGAGCGCTTGATCGGCGCGACGCTGAGGCTCGGTTTCGCCAATGCAAATAATGGTAAGAAGTCCGCCGAGCCAGGCGGCTTTGGCTTTTGCCGCCACCATGGCATCGGTTTCGCCGTGATGTTGGCGCCGCTCTGAATGTCCGAGGATGACCCAGGTACCCCCGGCATCTTTCACCATTTGCGCGCTCACATCCCCCGTGTACGCGCCGCAGATCGCCGCAGAGCAGTTCTGTCCGCCGATGGCGATGCGCCCTGCCGCAGCTTGCGCGGCGCGCGCAATCAGCGTGAACGGCGGGCATACCAGAATGTCAGCAGCCGGAGACATCGCTTGAACTGCCGTGGCAATTGCTTTGATCTCGCGCAGTTGCGGCGTGGTGCCGTGCATCTTATAGTTTCCCGCGATCAATGAACGCATGATGATTGACCTAACCGGATGTGCAAAAGACTACGCAGGTGCGCCAATCGAGTCGTATTCAGGCGGCCTCACGTCCATTCTGATCGTGCCAATAGCCCTTTCGCTGGTAATGCCGGTAAATGTCTTCCTCATCACCGCGATTCAGCGCGAGCAGTGAGTCATAGGCCGGCGCGTTCTTGACCTCTTGTCGGGTCAGGCTCGTCGTGACCTTTGAATACACCCAGCTCACGTCTTCAAACCAAGCGGGTGCAATGAGCACTTGATGCCCTAGCCACCAGTTGCTCGTATTCAAAATCAAATACTGAATGGCCCATGTCCGCTCGTCGACGAGAAAGCCATCCACGTGACCGATGTCACCGTCGGTTGCATGAATGTGGTAACCCTTAACCGCTTCGCAGCTGCGCAAGTGCTGATCGTCATTTGCGCGTCGTCGCGCTTCTCGCGAGTACGTCGCGTCCTCATTTTTTTCCTGCGCCTTTGTATCGCCGATATCCGAACCACCCGATCCCAAGCCAGCACCCGTCAGTATGGCGCCGGGATACGTACCTCCGCCCCAAAGACCCGCTCCGCTCCAGTAATACGGATAGCCGTAATACGCCGAATAGCCCATCTCGTACTGTCGAGACACGGGTTTTTGACTGTCAATGCTCGGGCTGTTTTTGACTTGATCTTTGCTGATGGACACGTGAAGGACTCTTTTTTCCGTGTCGGAATTGCCGAAGGACAGCGGCGAAATAAGAACCTCGCGTCCCACCAACCACGCCCCGGCCTTCACCACGAGATAGCGGACGACCCACGCCTCATCGTCGAAGTAGCAATCTTTCACACTGCCGATCGTGCCGTCTGTAGCGCCGATCGTGAATTTCTCGAGTTCTGCGACGCTGATTAACATGGTCGGATTCTCCGTGAACGGATAGAAGCTGAATGGTGCGGCCACTTTGCACGCATCCACTTAGGCCGTCTGTTCGCTGTGACACACCCAGGTCTCGCGAACCTCGGGGATCTCCGTCGTTGACTCATAACATTCAAAAGATCGCGCCTCGAGGCGCTTGCGGTCCACCACGTGAATCCGCCCGTCCTTGCAATCGAGCAATCCGGCGGCCTGTAGGCGAAGAGCCCCTTCAGTGACAATCTCAGGTTGTACGCCTAGCATGTAGGGCCATCAGTTTCTCGGTCATGAGGCATCCTCTCTCTGCTGGCTTACGCGGCGGTCATGTTCACAGTCCACGTCCTGGGGTCAGATGGCGCTGCGCACGGTCTGGCTCAGGTTCACACCGAATTCCGCGGCAACTGCCGTAGTGGTCGGACTCTTCGGCACGACCCTCAGTCCTTACTTCAGGCAGGCGTCCGAAGAGGTCGAGGACATGCGGGCAGGATAGAGACTCTTGCCGCTCATCGTCGTGAGTGCGCTGGCTGGACTCGTTATCTAATATTCACCAGTCAGTCCAATGAAGGCCTTATTCTGAGCGCGGCCATTAATGGGGTCGTCGTGGCTGAAGATCTAGACGGTTCCAGAACAAGACGTGGTCCAGATACTCTCGGCGGATAGTGCCGATTAACCGCTTGATGAACGGGCGGGAGCAGGGCACGAAGGGTACGGTCTTGATTTCCTCAATCTCGAGTACCCGCAGATTTGCTCGCCAGCGATGGAATCGGAACAGCGGATCGTGGTCCTTACTGAGATGCTTCGGGAGCCGCTGTCCCGAGACGGCGTGGTTGAAAATGCGACAAACCGCCACGCCATCCATTCACACGCCAGATCGTCGGCATCGGTGCCGAGCCGGCGGACATCCATCACCCAATAGCTCTTGAGCACAATGGACTCACACGGGAACAGATCGACGCTTCACAGACTGTCCTTCATGTCTCCAATGAGCGTGAGCCAAGGACGGCCCCGCATGTCCCGAGGGCGATCGGAAATGCCGAGTGAGAATACGGCGCATCACGTCTTTGTCGATCGCGACGCCGAACGCATAAGCCATCTTCTGGGGGCTAGAATGGCGAAGCCCGAATGTTCGCGACTCCGTGTACCGCCGTCGCTCATTTGACGCCGACATTATTGAGGTTTTCGTCCACCGGTACATTACCTGCTGAGCTATCGAGATCTCGTGGCGATGAAGGCGGACTGTGGTATAGAGGTATCACGCACGACGATTTTCGATGGGTCGTTAGGTACGTTCCGGAGGTCGAGAAGCGATGGAATCGATATGCACGCCGCATAGGCTCGTCCTAGGGGGATGGCCGCACAAGGTGACCCTGGATGGCCATACTCCGAGTGACCGGGTACCACGGCTATTGCGACGGGAGAATTCCAAGTGGAAATTCGTGGAGGCATGGACCTGCAAGTATTTCAACAACATCGTTGAGCAAGATCACCGCGCGCTTAAGCGCCGCTGTGCGGCGATAAAGGGATTCAAGTCATTCACCAATGCTGCCATCACTATTGCCGGAATCGAGCTCGCGCACCGTACTCATAAGCGCCAGTTTTCGTTCGGAATCGGCCGGCCGCGTCGTAACCATTCGTTGAAGGTGCGATGGCAGCGAGCGCTCGCCTAAGATGCATCTGGCCGGATGAGCGGAAAACACCATGAAAGTTCTCCTTGATGCCCTTCAGCACGACTTCTTCAATCCGCGCGCCGCGCTCGGAATGGTATGCATTGGCGTCTTGTTTCTTTTGGCTGCAACCGTGGTTGCGACCCTGGTGAGAAAGGCGGCGCGGCAAGTTGAATTGCATTTGTCGGATGTGACTGGACTTTCTTTTGCAAGCGCTTTCTGCCAGGTTTTTGTGTACGTCGTCGCGCTGATTCTTTATGCTCATCTTATTCCGGAGCTACGAGCGTTCGGAACTGCACTACTCGCCGGAGCGAGCGTCGTATCAGTAGTTTTTGGGCTCGCTGCACAAAGCACGCTCAGCAACGTTGTCGCGGGCTTTTCCCTGGTTCTGTACCGTCCGATCAGGGTCGGCGACGATATCCAGTTAAATACCCCCAAGGGCTTGCTAATAGCAACAGTCAAGCAGATTTCTCTAGGATATACGATCCTGCTTGACGGCGACAAAGACGACATTTTTGTACCGAATAGCCTAATGATGAGCACAATAGTTATTCGAAAAAGCGACAACGGTGGGAGGCCGTCACCGTCTGCCTGACAAATTAGTCCCACGCTCAAATAAGGGCTTCGTGCAATTCACGTGTACTGCCCGGCCGCCGTCTCGATTCTGCGATCGGCAATCGGATTGATCGCAACGGCCAGTTAATGGCAGACGCCGTACCGCCGAATGGCAACAGGCTATGGTTGGCGCCATCACGGCGAATGACGCTCATGGTGCTGGATATGCTCATGAGCTCCCCTAATACTACATACTCTTAGGTACGGATTCTTCAGACGACATACGCTTCGTCATGGGTGGGTTGCAACTTGAGCATAATGTCGAGGATATTTGGGAAATTTAACGCTCAGGGGATTCGTCGCCAAGCGTTAAGTTGCGGCTCGGAGTGGAAATTGAGCAATGCGCATACTCGTCGTTGAAGATGACAAGAAAATCGCTGCGTTTGTCGTCAACGGGCTGAAGCAAAGTTGTTTCTCCGTGGACCACGCATCCGATGGGGATGAGGCGCTGTCCTACTTTCGCGCTGTGGCTTACGACGCGGCAGTACTGGACGTCATGCTGCCGAAGCTGGATGGGTTATCGCTTTTGCGCCGACTACGAGACGAAAAGAATCTCGTACCGGTTCTCATACTAAGCGCCAAGGCAAGTGTGGACAATCGCGTGGCAGGACTGCAGGCCGGCGGAGACGATTATTTAACCAAGCCATTTGCATTTGCCGAGCTGTTGGCGCGTGTTCAAGCACTGATTCGCCGCGCGGGGCGCGTTGCGGAGCCTACTAAGCTGTCTGCTGGAGATGTGACTATGGACTTGCTTGATCGCGACGTCACGCGATCAGGGCGGAGAATTGAGTTGCAGAGTCGCGAGTTTGCCTTGCTTGAATTAATGTTGCGCAATCAGGGCCGACCGATCACTAAAACCATGATCTTAGAGCATATTTGGGACTACAACTTTGACCCGCAGACAAATGTTGTGGACGTGTTAGTGCACCGGCTACGCGCGAAAGTGGACAGGGACTTTCCGGTGAAGCTCATTCAGACCATTCGGGGAGTCGGCTATGTTCTCAAAGCTCCCTAAACGTCTCCTTCGAAGCTTCACCGTTCGCCTGAGCCTTTGGTACGCGGCCATATTTATTCTTAGTGCCGGTGTTCTCTTCAGCCTTCTGTACGTCCTACTGGCTGCAGCGCTGGAACGAAATGATCATGAGATGATCGCGACGCGTCTGCGGGCGTACGCGGCGGTGTACGACAATGGCGGCCTTGCGGCTTTGCAGGACTTTATCGAACGCGGTCTTGAATCTGAGAAGAACCGATCGTTTTTTGTTCGGATAGCAGGGCTCACAGGAACCGTATTGCTGATGAATGTACCCGATAATTGGGTCCAATTTGACGCAGCGGCGCTGCAACCGGGTGGTGATCTGTCACACCTGGTGTGGTTGCGGATACCACGGGATGAGGAAAGTGACCTCACCATTGCATCATTGCGATTGCCGGACAACTCGATACTCGAAGTCGGCCGCAGCACTAGAAACCGGGAGTCGGTCCTTCAGCCCTTTCGCAGAAACTTCGTAGCGGTGATGACACCCACTCTGCTGCTCGGCGTGCTGGGCGGGGCATTGTTCGCCCATCGGGCGACCAAGCCGGTGCGAGACGTGGTCGCCACGGCACGCGCCATCATCGATACGGGTGATTTCTCAGCTCGTGTGCTCACGACCCATGACCGAACAGAATTAGAGGATCTGGCGCAACAGTTCAACCGCGTGCTCGATAAGAACCAAGCGCTGATTCAAGGGATGCGCCAAGCGCTCGACAATGTAGCGCACGACTTGCGCACGCCTCTCACGCGCCTTCGGGGCGCTGCCGAGCTCGCGGTACAGCAAACGCCCGACTCAGGTGCACGGGAAGCCTTAGCAGATTGCGTGGAGGAATCCGACCACGTGCTCACGATGCTCACGGCTCTCATGGATATCACGGAAGCCGAATCGGGCGTCATGCTCTTGCACCGTGTTCCCACGGCGATTAGTGAACTGCTTGGTGGCGTAATAGATCTCTACCAAATGGTGGCAGAAGAGAAGCGCATTTCGATCGCAACTGACTTTATGACTCCCTGTGAAGCTTCAGTGGATTCGGTACGCATGCGTCAGGTCTTCGCCAATTTGCTGGACAACGCATTGAAATACACAGCGGACGGCGGCTCGGTGAAGCTGTCATGCGCCACCGCAGGCGCAACTATCGTCGTTCGCGTCAGCGACACGGGCATCGGTATTTCGGCGGCCGAGCAACCGCTCATTTGGAACCGGATGTATCGCGGTGACAAAAGCCGTTCGCAACGAGGATTGGGGCTTGGGTTGAGTTTGGTTAAGGCAATCGTTGAGGCACATCACGGCGAAGTGTCAGTGGACAGTGAACCGGGCGGCGGAGCGGCATTCACCGTTGTTCTTCCTAAGATCTAGGGTTGCGTGGCGCGGCAATGCGCGTGGGGCATTGAGCACCTCAAGAACGGAGTATGCCCTTACTTAACGCGGTACGACGGGCGCGATATCCGCGCTCGCGACCCAGCCGGTGCGGCCGGTGTCGGTGTGTACAAGAGTAAAGTCTCGGACCTCCGCGTCTACCGTCAGAATTTCTCCCTCGCGCAACGCCAGCAGGGAGTCAGCCATTGATACAGGGGCAACTCGGGCTGGAGTCGCGCGCGCAACGACGACCGCTTGATTCATCATGGGCCAGATCGCTAGCGCATTGCATAGAGTGACGGCCATGAGCGCGAAGCCCGCAGCGCTGCAAGCGCCGAGCGCAAGCCGACGTCGCGGATACTGGCGCGCGAGGAAGAGACTCGCGCCAACGATCAGCAGGCCGACGCAGCCGAACCAGAAGAGGGTATTGGGGCTCGCGAATCTGCTCGCTTGACGTTCGAACCAAGTACCGGTAATCGGTGGCAGCCCAGACATTGTGCGCACAAAGCTCAGATTGGCCTGGATGTCAGGATCATTCGGTGTAAGCAAGCGGGCGCGCTCATAGTTGAGGACCGCCAGCCCGGGCTTGCCATCGCGGACGTAGGCATTGGCCATATCGAAGAGGCGAGGGGCGGAATAGCCGGCGCTCATGTGGGGTGCCACGTCGGTTGCCGCGTGCGCGATACCCGAGCCGAGCGCTAGAGTGAGAAGCGCAATGATCATGCGAGCGCTCACGGTGCCGGTCTCTCGTTGAACCGGCGAAGGACGACTTGCTTCCAATGCTCAAGATCAGCCGTATCTACGTTGCCACCCGAATAAGTCACTTCATCCGCGCGGGCAAAGAGTTGGTGTACATCTTGGCCGTCTGGGCCAAGACGCGCATCAATATCTTCGAGTCCTATGCTTTGGGGTGCGACATGCCACTGCGCGGCCAAGGTCTGCTGCAGGGCTGAGCGCGCCGAGCTGAAAAAGACTTGTGCATTGCCTGCGGCAGCAGCGGTTTCCATATGCGCGAGCCAATTTGCGGTTGCCTGCGATGCAGCGCGTTGGCGCGCCGCACTGTCATCGTGCGCGCCTTGCTCGCGACGCCGCAGCCATAACCAGGCGGCGGCGAATGCGAACGCCAGAGTGGACGGGATGGCGAGGAACGGCGGTTGAAAATATTGTGGAACGAGCGACGCCACCGAGTTGCCAGTGTCGGCGTGATCGGGTCTCAGCGCTGGGCTCACGACCGGACCCGCAGGTGCCTTACCTTCGCCGGCATTCGGCACCTGGACGTTCGCTGTGGCACTGCTTGTTGCACCGGGCATGACCGCCACGCTCACAGGCGGCGTCTGTGCGGTCGCGTAGCGGCCCGAGTCCGGGTCGAAATAGCTGAATGTCAGTCCGGGCAGAGTTTGAGTGCCAGACACCTTTGCAGTGATTGCCTGCTCAAAGACCTTTTCACCATGGTAGCCGGTGCTGTCGGCCGCAGTGAAGGTCGCGGTCGGCGGGTAGGCCTTCCAGGCGTCAGCGCTGCCGAGCATGACACTCCGTACGCGATCAAAATTGCCAGCGCCAGACACGTGCAGTCGTAGTGTCAGAGGATCCCCAACTGTGGTGCTGGCGGCTGAGAGCTCGCTGCTCACCTTGAAGTGGCCCACGGCGCCGGTGAAGCCCTCGGGGCGGTTTTGCGTAGGCAGAGCCATTACGCTAATCGTCGCCGGAGGGCTTGTTAGAGTGATTTCCTTTTCTGTGGTACCACCACCGAAGAAGTTTTGGAAAAACGGGTCGTTGAAGACTTCGTTGAGGGCCGGGTCCCGGAAACGATTTGCTGCAGCAGGTCGCATTGTTTGCATCCGTACCGTCAGTGGAGTATCGATCGTGAGCGACGTCGTGCCGGGCTTTACGGCAGAGAGCGCACTGTGCCAAGTCAGCACTGTAAACGGTTGCCCACCGATGATCTCCTGCGCCTCCTCTGGCTTAGTTGAAAGATTGTTCAATGTAAAGAAATCTCCGGCGAACGAGGGCAGACCGTTCAGCGTGGCAACCAAGCCATCTCGCAGTCCGACTTGGATGTCCACCAGCATACTTTCGCCGACATAAAGTTGATGTTTGGGCAAGCGCAGCCGCACAAATGCCGTGCCATCCTGCGTCAGGTGTGTTGCGCTCGCGACCATCGCGCTTCCAGCCGCAGGCAAAGTGCTGAATGCACCGGGGCTAGAAGGGGGTGCCGATGCGCCGCCGGGACGGACCCGCAGCACCACAGGTGGCGTTCCGCCGGGGATCGTGAAGATGCCCACCCGCTGCGGAATCACCTGATAAATTACGGAGCTCTTAGAGGTCGTTCGGCCGTTGATGGATTCCATCTGACTCGACTGGCCGACGGCGACGAATTCCAGTCCCGGGATTACGGGCGGTGTAATCGGCGTCTGAGTACTGCCCAGCGTGGCAATAGTGAGCTGTGCAGTCTCGCCCGGAGCAATCTCGGCAGGTTCAATCTGCTCGCTGACGCCTGATTCGCCGTGCGCGGCTCCAGCAGCAAGGATTAGTAGCGCTGCAATTGCACTCAGGTGAAGGTGCAGACGACGTGGAGGCAGCAGTTTCATCACCAGTCCTTGATCGGTTCATCCGAAGAGGTGTCGTTGGTGCCGTTGCGTGCAACCGGCATCGTAGGAAGTCGATGTTCCTCGTCTTTTACCGAATCCAGCAACTCGCGCGCCTCTTCACGGCTCATCTCACCGGGAAGATGCTGGGAGTCGGCAAGCTGTGCAGCCTTATCCTCGCGCTGATCTGGGCCGCTGCCCTGATGCGCGCGCTGTGGCTGACCTGCAGAAGGCGAGGGCTGTTGCGCCAGTTGACCCGAGGGTTCAGAGCGGTTTTGTGGTTGCGAGGTGTCATGGGCCGGCGCAGGCGTCTTTTGCTGACTGCTGTTTTGCGCCAACTGATCGGATTGTTGTTGAGATTGCTGCTTGCCTTGCGACTGCGAGTCCTTCTGCTGACCTTTATTTTCCGCCTGTTGACCCGACTGTTGCTGAGCCTGTTTCTGGTTTTTGGTCTGCGAACCCTTCAGCTGACTTTTATCTTGCGCCTGCTGACCCGGCTGCTGCTGCTGAGCCTGTTTCTGGTTATTGGTCTGGGAATGCTCCGGCTGCTTCTGCTGCTGGGCGTCGCCGCCCGACTTTTTTTGCTGATCTTGCTCCGACTGCTTTTTCTTCAGGGCCTCGAGTTTGCGCCGCACGAGGTCGCGATTGAACTGGCTGTCGGCGTCATTGGGGCGCAGCTGCAGCGCGGCATCATAAGCTTTCACGGCGTGGTTCCAGTTGTCGATTGTCTGCTGTGCGTTGGTCTGTTCGGTCTTTTGCCCGCTCCGGTACATCGTATTGCCGAGGTCGTAGTAGGCATCTTCCTGTTCTGCTAAGCGCTTGGCGTTAGCGGTCTGCGAAGCGCCAAGGGATGCCTGAAATGCCTGCGCTGCTTCCCCGAAGCTGCCTGCTTTATAAGCGGCTGTCCCGAGGTTGAATTCCAAAACTGGCGCATTGGGTGCGTGTTGTACGGCCGCGGCGTAGTCACGCTCGGCTTTGATGTAATCACCTTTTGCGTAGGCGAGTTTTGCACTTTCAGTAGAGGCATGCGCGGGATGAACCGCAAGCAGCAGCATAAGAGCAGATAACACGGTGCCGCCCACGAGGGCCGGCCGCCCAATCGATTCGGTGGAGGCGGCGGGGTATTTCCCTGGGGTGCGTCGCCGGGTGCCGAGCAGAACACTTGCGAGCAGCATCACTAGTGCTGCCGCGAGCGGCCACTGAAACCGCTGCGTATACACCCTGTGCTGAGTCGATGCGAGGTCGTGCTTGACCAGCGGCGCGAGCGCCTGCTCGTAAATGGCTTCGAGTCCCTCACCCTCAGGGCCGAGGGGCGCATAGGATCCCCCGGTCGCCGCGGCGATGGCCTTCAGGCCAGACTCGTCGAGCCGCGACTTCACTGGATTGCCCGCAACGTCCTTCACGTATCCGCCGCCCTGCCCTGCGGGGAGTGCAATGAGTTCGCCATTTGGTGTGCCCACTCCAACCGTGTAGATCTTCAGGCCGTCTTGTTGAGCCGCGGCCGTAGCCGCGGCCAATGCATTTCCCGCAAGATCTTCCCCGTCGGTGACCAAGATTAAAATCTTGTCGCTGCCGGTGCGCTGGTCGAGCGCGCTCTGTGTCTCACGAATCGCGCTTGCGATGTTCGTGCCACCGCGTGGAATGATGTTTGTATCGAGCGCGTTCACAGAGTCGCGAAATGCGTCATAGTCGGTTGTCAGGGGGACCTGCAGAAACGCGGTACCTGCGAAGGCCACGAGCCCGACCGCGTCACCGTCCAGTCGATCCGTGGAATCTTCAATCGCGAGTTTGGCGCGCGTGAGTCGATTGGGTTTCACATCAGGAGTCAACATGCTGCGCGAAGTGTCAACGGCGAACATGATGTCATTGCCGCGGCGTGTAACCTGCTCCCATTGGTACCCGGCCTGCGGTCCGGAGAGCGCGACAAAGAGAAGCGCGACAGCCGCCAGGAATAATGCACGCTTTACACGGCGCCGGACGATTGAAAGAGAGGCTGTGAGCTGTGCTCGCAAGTGCCCTGCGACAAACGTAGCGAGCGTTGCCCGCTGACGTGCATCGTAGCGTCGCCACATCCAGATGAGCCCTAGACAAGCGACCGATCCGGCGAGCAACCAAAGAGGCTGAGCGAAAGTCATGGCAGTCTCCGCAAACGCGTCTGGCCCAGTCCGAGTCCGAGACCCAGGAATCCAAGCGCCGGGATCAGTGCCCAGGAATACAATTCCTGGTAGTGCTCGTATTTTTTTATAGTGTGCGCGGACCTCTCGAGCCGATTGATCTGCCCATAAATGTTCTGCAATGAGCCGGTATCGGTCGCTCGGTAAAAGGCCCCACCCGTCTTTGCGGCAATGGCCTGCAGTGTTTTCTCATCCACGTCCACCTTGGCCATGACAATTCGTGTGTTGCCGAAATCGTCCTTCACCGGCATGGGCGCCTCGCCCCGCGCGCCGACAGCGATGGTGTAAATTTTGACGCCGAACGCTTTGGCGGCCTCAGCCGCGGCGATCGGCGAAATCTTGCCCGTATTGTTCACGCCGTCGGTGAGTAGAATCATTACCTTGGACTTGGCCGGAGTGCCGCGTAATCGATTGACGCCAGCGGCAATTGCTGACCCGATGGCCGTACCATCGTCGACGCCGCCGATTTGGATGCGCTCGAGATTTTGCTGCAACCAATCATGGTCGAGAGTGAGCGGGCTGACGAGATATGGCGCACCGGCAAATGCGATGAGGCCGACGCGGTCATTCGGGCGCTCAGTGATGAATTGCGAGACTACGGACTTGACGACCTCAATACGGTTTACCCGCTGATCGCCCACTTTGAAGTCGAGTGCCTGCATTGAACCGGAGACATCGAGGCCGAGCACGATGTCGATGCCGTTCGTGGTGACCTCGGTATGTCCTTCGCCAAGTTGAGGGCGCGCGAGTCCGATGATCATGAGAGCGCAGCCGAGAATCGGCAGTAACCATACCAGGCGGCCGACGCGACTGCGGGTGGAGCGGGCGATCTGTCTGGCAAGACCGACATCGGAGAATTCGACGGCGGCCACCGTTCCGATGCGACCGCGCCAGAGCAGTGCGAGCGGCAGGAGCGCAAGTAACCAGAGCCAGTCAGGCTGCAGAAAGCGAATCATAGGTTTCCTTGCTGCTTGGCGCACGCGTCACATCGTGCAGCCTTGCTGATGGGTCGGATTTTCCTGTCACGACGCAGAAAATGCGGGCACTCTCATATGTGGTTTCCATCTCTTCGGCAGACAAACTCCAGCCGGCAAATTTGGCGAGGTCGCAGTGGCGCAGAAACCCGACTAGTAAAGCGCGGTGGCGCACGAGCGGCTCATGCGGGGATTGCAGAAGGTCGTGGAGGAATTCTTCGGTCGTCCGGTGCGCAGCCATGACTTGGAAGCGCTCCTCTATATAAGAGCGAACAATATCCGACACGGTGATCGAGAATTCGCGCACGGTGGTCGGTTGCATGAGCGCGCGGGCTGCGCGCAAACGCTCCAGCGCCAACTCGAATGGCAGCTGCGCAGCGATACTCCGTCGACGTCGATTCCACCGCCAAGCGCCAAAAGCAACCAGTCCGAGCATCACTCCGCCGGCCAACCCTGCGGTCCAAAGCCAAGCCGACGAGAGGGGTATGGGGCCCCGAATGTCGCGAATGTCCGTCGCTGAATCGGGGGACTTCGAGAACGACGTGGGCGATGCGCCTGCGTTCGGCGCCACGGCAAAGGCAGGAGCGCCGATGACAAGCACGGCCATCATGGAGGCGCCAACCAGTGCAACTCGCAGGCTTGAGGCAGTCCGGTGCTTCATGCTCGTCGGCGCTCGCGGTTTTTAAAGAATCTCTGCAGAGCGGGCATATAGGGCAAACCCGTATCCAGCTGCAACGTATCGACACCCTCTGAGCGCAAATCACTGACCAGGCGCTCTGAGCGCTCCTGCGCCTGCCGGTTGAAGCGGTCGCGTACGTCCGGACTGGCCGTGTCAAGCTCGACAACCTCGCCCGTTTCCGCATCTTCAATCGTGAGCATTCCAACGTTCGGGAGTACCCTTTCGTGCGGATCCTCAATATGCACGGCGACGACGTCGTGCCGTCGGTTGGTTTGGCGCAGTGCCCGTCGCAAATCAGCCCGAGCGCGGTCAGGATCCCCCGGGGATAGAAAATCCGAAATCATGAACACGATTGCGCGCCGATGCAGAAGATGGCAGGCGACATCGAGTGCCCGCACACTATCCGTGCCCCGGCCCTGCGGCTCGTGGTAAAGAATCTCACGCACGACGCGCAGAATGTGGCGGCGCCCCTTTTTAGGCGGGAGGTACTGTTCGATTCGATCGGAGTAGAGCAGCAGGCCAACTTTGTCACTATTTCGTATGGCAGAGTAGGCGAGGGCGCTGGCGAGCTCAGCGGCGAGATCGCGCTTGCTTTGCGCACCGGAACCAAAGGCGCCCGAGGCGCTAATATCAACAACCAGGAGCATGGTGAGTTCGCGCTCTTCGGTGAACTTCTTTACGAACGGCCGCCCAGCGCGCGCGGTGACATTCCAGTCGATCGTCCGCACCTCGTCGCCTGCGACGTACTCGCGAACTTCATCAAAGTTCATACCCCGTCCCTTGAAGACCGATTGATATTCCCCGACGAGGCTGTCGTTCACCAGGCGTCGCGTGCGAATCTCAAGTTGCCGCATCCGACTACGGATCGCGGTGCTGGTGTTTGCATGCATATGCGTGCTTCCGTTATGTGGCGGTTGTTGCTTCTTACGGTACCGGAAGCGTGTCCAGAATCTTGCGGATGACGTCCTCGGACGTGACATTTGCGGCTTCCGCTTCATAGCTAACGGTCACGCGGTGTCGCAGGACATCCAGAGCGATCGACTTAACGTCGTGAGGGGTTACATAGTGGCGGCCATTGAGGAACGCGGTGGCGCGCGCGGCGAGCGTAAGGTTGATCGTGGCGCGCGGTGACGCACCGTATTGAATGTAACCATTGAGATTCAGGGAAGCGGCGGTGGGTGGTCGCGTCGCGAGCACCAGCTCCACGATGTAGTCTTTGATTTTGTCGTCAACGTAGATGTTGTTTACGACATGCCGGGCATTTAGGATCTGGTCGCGGGAAACGATCGGACGCGCACTTAAGGACGGTTCGGTCGTGGCCATGGCATCCAGGATCGCGCGCTCTTCGACCCGAGTCGGATAGCTGATGACGACTTTCATCATGAACCGATCCACTTGCGCTTCTGGCAGGGGATACGTGCCTTCGTGTTCTAAGGGGTTCTGTGTTGCGAGAACAAGAAACGGATTGGGCAATGCGTAGGTCTCATCCCCAATCGTAACCTGCTGCTCTTGCATGGCCTCCAGCAGCGCGCTTTGCACCTTGGCAGGCGCCCTATTAATCTCGTCCGCCAAGATAAGGTTGCTGAAAATCGGTCCATGCTTCGTGCGGAAATTGCCGTCCTGAGGGTTGAAGATCATCGTGCCGACAATGTCGGCCGGCAGCATGTCCGGGGTGAACTGCAGCCGCTTGAAGCTGAGAGCGACACTGCTGGCCAATGTTTTTAGGCAGAGTGTCTTGGCTAGGCCCGGCACACCTTCAAGTAAGATGTGCCCATTTGCTAACAGGCCAACCAACAAGCGTTCGATCAGGCGTTCTTGACCGACAATAACCTGAGCTATTTCCTGTCGCAGGGGAATAACCCAAGCCGAATGTTTTTGCACAGCGTCGCGCACGGTCTGCGACGCGGCATTGGCGACACCGTGCGACAAAATGGGTGCCGCGTCCGATGAGGATGCCAAACCCGGTTTAGACCGGTACTTTAGGTTGTCAAATCTCTGTTCTTCAGTCGCTGACGCGGAATTATTGGTCATGGGAAGAATTCCTATTGGTTCAACTTCGGGTGCTCAGTGGGAGGATTAGGCATCACGGACATGGCGGGAACCTTTCTTCATAATTACAAGTTTGTAAGGAGGCGCAGCCCTCCGTAGGACCGGGAAGAAGCTAATTGGCGTCTGAAATTAGGCAGGACATTGCCGTCCGCCCCTGCATACGTGCACGATCCAAGTTCGCCGGAGCTATGAGAACCTGCCTGTCACTGGCTGAGACGCTTAGAGTCACGCTTGCCCAGAATTCACTACGCACCTCTCGCGCAGCCGCGTTTATTCTGTGAGCAAGACGGAGAAGTTGGCGAGATTAGGCCCCGAATAGCCGGCAACGCCGATTCGACGTTCCTCTTGGTCGGTGGTCGGATTTGCAGTTGTAACCATCATCCGCTCACACTCGCAGGAGGCGGCCACGAAGTCTCCGCTGCGCGCGAGGGCTGTGAGAATCGACGCGTCGCAGAGCATTGCACTCCCAACAAGAGATCAATCAGGTGCAGATCGCCATTCGTGCGGCAGCGCACCGACCGATGCTATGTGTGTGGTGTATTTATTGTGTTAGCAGGCGGCCCGTAAGTCCGCGGGTCGCGCGAACCAGAGGTTCCTATGAACGGCCCACGCCAACCGAATGTGCGGTATCGGCCCCCTCACATGCTCGATCAGACCCGGAACGTGCGGCGTGAAGCCAGCGCGCCGAACCTGCGAAGAGCCATTCTCACGCTAGGCACAAAGGCCACTCCGGACGGTGACCGTCCAAGTGGCTGGCAAGAATTCGCTCGCGGGCAGGCGACGCGTATTCCGTAACGTAGGGCTCGATAGGGGCGGCGGTTTCAGAGGTGACTCAAACCGCACGGGCGGTGCGTTAACGCAAATAGTTGACGACGCGATGCTCCAGGCGTGTCTCCCGCTCTAGGGATACATCGTGCATGGAGCTAACGAAGTATGCGGATAGAAATGACACGGCGTGTGCAAATGCCCCCGCTTGGATCGGAGTTCGACGACTTTTTGTATGCGCCGATCGGTAAGGATAGCAACGAAACGCCACTTAGCGCTCTTTCAGCGTTGGCGCGATTGGATGTCGATCCTTGGGAGGAAGCTGCCCAATTAGCCCAGTTGCCGGAGGACACCGCCGCTCGGAAACTGGTTTCGCTGATCGCCGCGCTACCGAAGGGGTCACCGGCCTGTCCAGACCCTGCGACGATTGCTCCTCGCTTGATCGCGCTCCCCACGCGCCAGTTAAGGCATACTTAATGTACTACGCCGTCGTGATAGCAACGGTACTTATCAGTCAATGGCCTTTTCCCAGCCGTCCAGCGTCGACGAAAGTCGATAGTGCCCCCGTATCCGAGTCCGGCGCAGCCTCCCCGCGGACGCCCCGGCCGAGCTCTCGCCAGTAAGCGTCTGCGGGAAAAGGCGTCCGACAGGACCGCGCGTGATCGAACGTCGATCGTTGAATCTCCCGCGCTCTCAATGACGCCCGGGACAATCCCCTACGGATCTTTAGATCGCCGAACGATTTGGTACCTGTGTCTCGCTGTCGCTGCATGCTGCAGGTAACGACCAACCTTGGCCGGAATTTATGCTGCCAAATTCTGCGAGTTGCGGTCTCCTTACGCGTGTCACCGTACAGACGTCGGGTGATGACTCCGCGTACCCTGATCGGAGTCAGCAGGCACGGTATGGCTGTCGAGTGCATCCCGTCCTTTGATCCCGACTCGCGCATCACGATGTGACATGAGATATAGCGACATCATGCTGGCGAGCTGTTCGCCTAACAAAATTGAATTTTAGGAGATAATGCAATGAAGAAAACCTTACTAGTTCCGGCGGCATACGCCGCACTGCTTTTCGGCAGCGCGATTGCTTATGCACAGACCACGCCGACGACTCCCGCAGACCCACCAACGATGGCGCAGAATTCTACTAGCCCGGATACCACGGGTAACGATTTGCTGGATGGTGCGAAAGCTCCCGCAGCAACGAAACTTGCAACTCCGGCAAGTACTGGCGACGACAAGGCCAACGGCAACGATCTCGTGAGCGGAGATAACCGCAGCGACCAAGAGACCGGTACACATCCGGCCTTCAAATCTATGGATACGAACAAGAGCGGTTA
>Ga0302324_100010934_pt1 | contig 18706 bp, 13 predicted proteins | sample Palsa_T0_1_FD_201949 | JGI IMG/M metagenome (GOLD analysis project Ga0302324, IMG submission 201949) | Peat permafrost microbial communities from Stordalen Mire near Abisko, Sweden - Palsa_T0_1 | ecosystem: Environmental > Terrestrial > Soil > Palsa > Peat permafrost | place: Sweden: Abisko...
CTGTAGCCAGTGGCAATCAGTGTCATCCATAAAGCAATGCCGGGTCGCTGAGTTTGCCTCACAACTGCCTCCGTTAAAATTCTCACCTGCTGCTGCAAAGGCGCACGACCTGCAAGCGTCTGACTTTCATGTTAAGAGTCTTTTATCGCGCGAGTGCTGGAACGCAGTTCGTCGATGAAACTGATTTGCTAACTGCTCTAACTGCAGGCTACCTGATTTCGCCCGGCCAGCTTGGCAGAGTATAGTGCCTCGTCGGCCAGCCTCATGAGATCGATCGAGTCCTGACCATTGAGCGGCACTCGAACTGCGACTCCGAGGCTGACGGTTTGCACTCCGCATGGACTGGTTGGATGTGGAAGAGCGAGAGCTGCGACGCATCGCCGAATCTCCTCGGCGACCTCTTGAGCACGCATGTCTTGAGTACGAAGATCCCGACTACCAAGATCGGTGGTGCAGGGTAGGATTACGGCGAACTCCTCTCCGCCGATTCGTGCCGCGATCCCTTTGGATGCCTCGACGATGCGGGCGATCACCTGGGCAATCGAGCGCAAGCATGCATCTCCGCCAAGATGACCGACTTTATCGTTGTACTGCTTGAATAAATCAGCATCGAGGATCAAAAGGGCCAGTGGTTTGGCACCATAGGAAGCTTCGTTCCAGGCAATCTCGAGTTGGAGATTAAAAGCCCGCCGATTAGGCAGTCCAGTCAACTCATCGGCGTGGGCGAGACTACGATATCTTGCCTCGCTCGCGGCGAGTGAGTTCTTGAGCTCTTCTTTCTCTTCGAGGAGAGCCGCAACAGGGAACATAGTGAAAATTGCAACAGCCGCAAAGAGTTGTGCGACGACGATCCGATGCAGCAACATGTGCTCTCCGGCGATGAGCATCAACGGGCCTTGGCCTTTAACCGTGAAACCGATGGCCATAACGGTAACAAGGAAAATGTTGACTACGGTGCCGGGCAGGCCCAGGCGAAAGGCCACCAGCAAGAACGTCGGAAACATGAAAAAGATCAGAGGATCCTTACTATATGTGAAGACCAGTGCGGTAACGATCAACGGGACGGAAAGAACGAGCAGGGTATTGAAGAAGTGTTTGCGTTCGAACATTGAGAAGAACGCTGGCCGTTGCACCATGATGACCAGCGGGGCCAGGACTGCCATGCCCAGCATGTCTCCCAGATACCAGGTGCGGAACATCTGCCACCAGGGTGGTCCGGAAACCAGGAGCAGAGTCCACCAGGCCCCGAGCGCGCTCGTCAGCGCGGTCGCTCCGAGAACAGAGACTAGTAGAAAGCCAGTGAGCGATTTGCGCTTGGACAGATCCAGCGGCGTGTCGAGCCACAGGGTGAGCAGGAGGCAGGAGGTGACAACTTCGATGGAGTTGGCAAGCGAAACGCCAATTGCGAGCCGAAAGGGATCTCCATAGAGCATGTCAGCGAGCGTGTCTGCGGAGAGTCCGGCTAAGAAATAGGCCAGCCAGCGGCTCTTCGGCTGCGTAACAAGCAGACCGAAGAGCAGTCCATTGGATAGCCAGATCGTGGCGACGCCCTCCGATTGACGGGAGAGTGCGATACCCAGCCATGAACAGAGGGTTGCAAGCGCAAAGACCCACACGAGACGGGGTAGGGAACCGCCAGTCCAGGATTCGCGCCGCCAACACCCCTGCCAGATTTCCCTTATCAATGCGAGCGCGCCAGTCTCAGGCACGGCGGCGGAAGTACGGGGATATCCAGGCGACAAAGTCCTGTCTTCAGCTGGATTTGCCGGAGGGACGACAGTCGTTTCCACAGAATGGCACCTCAAGCGTGATTGGGTTTCATGCGTGTATTGCTGAGTTGTGAGGTTCGGGTACAGACCAGAGTTTACAGTTCGTGCTGCCTCATGGAAAGAGCATAGATGGTACTTCGATCTTCACGAGAGCTGTGAAGATCATGAGACTCGGCGTTCCGACCATCAGGCCGACCGATTATGAAAAGCGGGGGATTGGGATGGGAGTTCAAGCACGGGTGGGATTTCGTGGTCTGCGGCGGAGAGTTAATCCGTCATGCGGAAATTGGCATTCGTTATTGGACGGAATTAGAGGAGGAAGGATTACGCGGCTGCGGAGTTGGTTCCTGTGAGACGTCTCATTTTGATGTTACCGATTGAAATTAGACGATAAATCCAGCTATTTAGTCAGGCAGGCATTCTGGGGTGAAGTCACTAAAGGCACGTAGAAAAGCGATAAAGCTGGCGAATTTATAGAGTTTCAGACCGGAAACTGTTTCACTTAATCTAGTTCAAATAGGAAACTATATTTCTCTTGACAATATTTGTAACGGATGAGTACGCTTGGCCCCGCATTGAGATTGGTAATACACATTGCAGGGAAAGCCGTGCAGCCCTGTGTTCCCAAACGGTATCGCGAGAGGGACTGCCAATCTTAGTCGAAAGAAGTGGAGAACGAATTCAATGGAGGTTCGAGAAATGCGAGCATTTCGATACACATGTATGTTGATTATCCTGCTGGTTGCCAGTGGCAGGCTATTCGGACAGGCAGGCGCGACAGGAACGATTTCGGGTACGGTGACCGACAGTTCAGGCGCTATTCTACCTAACGTAAAAATCACAGTGACTAACACCGCGACAAACCAGGCCACTCACACGGTCACCAGTTCAGCGGGAGATTACAATGCTCCCTCTCTCAATCCTGGTACTTACACCGTTACTGCGGAAGCTCCGGGCTTTTCGAAGCAAAAAACAACAAGCTTTGTGCTGAGCGTCGATCAGATTGCCCGCAATGACTTTTCGCTGAAGCCAGGAGCGGTTACGGAGACAACGGAAGTGACTGCCCAAGCCGTAGAGCTGGACACGGACACTGCCGCTCTTTCTCAGGAAATGAGTGGCGACCAAGTGGCTAACCTCCCGCTGAACGGCCGCAACTTCATGCAGTTGCTGCTGGTTGGCGCGGGCGCCGTCACGGTTGGCGGCGAGCAGGGCACGATGCGCCAAGGTGAAGGCGCTGCCGTCAGCATCAACGGAGGGCGTCCGGAAGGCAACAATTACACCCTGGACGGGCTCAATAACACCGACCAGGCGCTTGTAACGCCGGCCGTTATTCTTTCTCAAGATGCAATCGGTGAATTCAAGGTAGACAGCGGTATCTATCCTGCCGAAAACGGCTACGCCGCCAGCCAGGTCAACCTGGTCAGCAAGGGTGGAACAAACAGTTTGCACGGAGCGATTTTCGAATCCGATCGCAATAATGCGTTTGACGCAAAACCGTTTACTAATGCGAGTTATACCGGTGATAGTCCTACATCAAACCCGGTTCTGCAATTGAACCAGTTCGGTTTTGTGGTGGATGGCCCTGTCTACATTCCCAAGATTTATAACGGAAAAGACAAGACCTTCTTCATGGCCAACTACGAGGGCTGGCGCATGAACAACGGCCAGACACTTAGAGAAGTTGTCCCCACACCAGCCGAGCTTTCAGGCGATTTTTCGGCGGCCACCCTTCCGCAAATCAATGACGCCAATGGCAATTTGCTCATTGCCGCGGGATCTCCTCTGCCGGCCTATGGAACCACCAATTGCCAGGCTGCGCAGAACGCGGGCTACGACTGTCTGCCTGCAGATCCGGTGACTGGCGCGAATGATTGGGGAACTCAAGTTCCTACCTCTGCACAAACCGCGCGCATTGGCCTGGTTGCTGTTGGCAATACTTTCTGGGGGACCCCAACGGTAGCGGGTACTCCGGAAGGTGTCACGAACTTCATTCACAACGTGCCGGGTCCGCTAACTACAAACCAGCAGACTTACCGCGGCGACCAGAACCTGGGCAGACTGGGCTCGGTCTTCGGCCGTTATACCCACGCCACCTACGTCAACAGCAATATCTACAACTCCGGCTCGATCAACTACGGCCTTGAACAGTATTTCCAGACGGAAGATAGCTGGGAAGTTTCTCACACGATCAACCTTGGCACCAAGAACGTAAACAACTTCCGCTTCGGTAAGCTGCAGGCGAACGCGCCTGAGGGCTCTGCGGCTCCGCCGGCTTCAGTCGTCAGCGCGCTGGGTGAAACCGGAACTTTCACTCACTTCAGCGCATTGCAGCAGACCTGGCCGAACGTAGGCTTCGGCACCGGCGGTTTCGCAAGCGGTGGCGGCCCCGTCAACTCCTACAGCGGATCGAACAATCCAAACTGGGAGTATGCCGATTCTTTCACTACGATTCATGGAAAACATACTATCGGTCTCGGCATCGATTATCGCCGCTGGCAACTGATTCGTAATCTCGACGACGACTTCTACGGCGACTTTACCTTTAGTGGCAAAACCGCCGCGAGTAACAACGAGCTTATCGGCGGGACCGGACCGAATGCCAACGATCCTAGCTGCACCTCCCAATACGGTGTTGCTTTATGCGGCACTGGCAACGCCGTGGCTGACATGTTGGTCGGCTATTACAGTGGAGTAGGCGGATTTGTGCCGGCGCCGTTGAGCCCCACCACGACCGCTGGTAATCCCCAGGACCATGTATTCAGCTACGTCGGGCCTTACGCAGAAGATGACTGGAAGGTAAACCAGAAGCTCTCCTTGAACATCGGCCTACGCTGGGATTTCCGCGCCGCAGCATATGAGGCGCAAAACCACTTCTTCTGGCTGGATACCACGAATCCAAATGGCGGTCTGTGCTATGCAGACCCCAAATTGAGTACGGACGGAGTGGCTCCCGGTCAGGGCATCCTGGCGTCCGCGACTGTCAGTGATCCAATCCTTCGCTACTGCGGTTCCGTGCCTCACCCAGGTTCGAAGACGCCCTTTGCTCCGCGGTTCGGCTTTAACTACCGGGTCAACGACAAGACCGTTGTCCGCGGCGGATATGGTATCTTCTTCGACTCATTCGAGGGACGTGAGATCGACGACTCGGCCGATATCTATCCGTACAGCGTACGAAACAATCTCTCTCCCACAACAGTTGGAAGCACCCCGAAGTTAACCAATCAACTCTTCCCGAGCTACGCGACCCTGGGGCCGTTTCCCGAATCGTCGTTGTCATTCATCGCGGTCATCGAGTCAGAAAATCCGCTCAATCCCTACGTTCAGTCCTGGACAATCTCTATCGAGCGCGAACTGGCCAGGAATACCACCCTCGAAATTAACTACATCGGCACCAAGTCGACCCACCTCCTGGATCGGCGCAACATCGCTCAGCCTTACCCAATCCCAGCGGCCAGCCTGTCGTTCTGCCAGCAACAGAATGCATCTGGGACTTACGTCAACCAAACTGCCTCACCTTGCGCGGAGGTGTATCGCTTGCCGTATGCGAACTTCAACGGAACGTATATCGACAGCGACTTCCACGGCTATTCGAACTACAACGCGGGGAACGTCAAGTTTGAGCATCGCACGCATGACCTGGCAGCAACGGCAATCTACACATGGGCCAAGAGCCTGGACGACAAGTCGGCGGCAGCCGGCGTAGGCGCCACCGGGAGCGGTTATCAGGGCTTCATGAACAACCAAAACCCCAACCTGGATTACGGTCCCTCAGACTTCGACGTGAACAATCGCTTCGTCGCAAGCTACGTCTATCAACTTCCCTTCGGACGCGGCAAGAAGTTCGCGGGCGCAATCAACCGCGGCGAGGATCTGGCGATTGGTGGATGGCAGTTGAGCGGTATCACGACGTTCCAGACTGGATTCCCATTCGGCATCGGGGCTTCCGATCCACTTGGCCTTGATGATAGCGGCGGTCAGCGCGCGAACTATGTGCCTGGCTGCAAGATCCATGGCGATCTGACCCTGCCGTTCCAGCGTCTGAATCCGGCTTGCTTCACGAATCCGGCTCTCGGGGAGTATGGCAATACCTCGCGCAACTTCCTTCGTCAACCGGGTATCAACAACTGGGATATGGCAATCGGTAAGGACTTCAGCTTTAGCGAACGGCTCAAGTTCCTGTTCAAGATGGATACTTTCAACACCTTTAACCATCACCAATACTCGGGTGATGTGGGCGGTTTGATTGTAGCCGGATCGGGCGGCAACGAAACCATTTCGAATGGAGTGGGGTCAGCGACCTTTGGCCAGATTACCGGGGCTTCGTCGCCTCGGATTCTCCAATTCAGTGGCAAGATCACCTTCTGACGATCAATTGACTCTCGATTATTACCTCCGCCACGCCGCTTCGGCGTGGCGGTTCTTTCTGTTTAGGAGATAGACTGCAGCATGATGAGCGGAAGAATTGGATTACGTTTGGTAATGGCTGCGGGTTTCGTCTCCGCTGTGGCGGGTTTCTCGCAGACAGGCAATACAAGCAAGGAAGATGCCGCAGGTCAATATGCGGCGGCTGGTCAGCAGGCGATGGCGGCTGGGAACTATGCGGCCGCGCAAACGAATTTTGAGAATCTGGCGAAGCTTGAGCCGGGGATCGCGGAGATTCATGCCACTCTTGCGGCCATCTATTACAAGCAACATGAGTATGATCTGGCGGTGCGGGAAATTCACGCCGCGCTGAAGCTTAAACCCGGCCTGCCAAAGCTGGATAGCCTGCTGGGAATGTCGCTGGCGGAAGAGGGGCGGTTCAACGATGCGCTGCCGGGCTTGCAGAAGGGATTCAAGCAGACTGCCGATCCTGAGGTGCGGCGGATGTGCGGTTTACAGCTGATGCGTGTCTATAGTGACCTAAATCGTGATTCTGAGGCGGTGGAGACGGCTCTGGCTTTGAACAAGTTTTATCCAGACGACCCCGAAGTGCTGTACCACACTGGCCGTATCTATGGAAACATCGCCTACGTGGTGATGGAAAAGCTGCATGACGATGCGCCGGGATCTGTGTGGATGCTACAGGCGCAGAGCGAAGCCTATGAGAGCCAGAAGGATTACGACTCAGCGATTGATGCTTACACCCATATTCTGTCGCTTGACGCACGTCGTCCGGGAATTCACTACAGGCTTGGGCGCGTGTATCAGAAGCGGTTCGAAGAGACGCATAAGCCGGAAGATCGCGACGCGGCTGTACGTGAGTACACGGCCGAGCTTGGTGTCGATCCCAGTAACGGCAATGCGGAATACGAGTTGGGCTATATTCAAGCGGACTTGGGGAACCTTGAGGAAGCGCGCAAGGATTATGAGCAGGTGGTGGCGCATTTTCCTGATTTTGAAGAGGCGCTGGTGGGCTTGGGCGGCGTCTACCTGGGATTGGAAAAGCCGGAGCTGGCTGCGGCTCCGCTGGATAGGGCTACACGCGTGAGGCCGGATGATCAGGTGGCGTGGTACAGGCTTGCCGAGGCTGCGCGCGGCACCGGGGATAAGGAAACGGTGCAGCGCGCGATGGCGAAGTTCCAGGAATTGCGGAAGGCAAGGCCGGCAGGCGCTGCCAAGCCGCAGTCGACCGAAGAGGTTACGCCGCAGAAGCTCGGAGCTAATGCGGTACCGTGAGAAGGCAAGTTGCCTGGTGATATCAGAGCGGCTGAAGTGAACTCCGTCGATTGATGCTCTGGACGGAGATTTCCAAGCTTTACGCAGACAATTCGCGAAGAAAAAACAGAAAATTGGAGTGAAACTAGAGATTGGGGCGATATGATGCCCCTACTTGCTTTATTTTTGGAAGAAAAGCGAGGGAACCAGGGCATTTTTAGTTAGGTAATGGAACTTAGGTAATGCATAATGAGATTACCTCTATTGCTTCGTTCTGTTCTGCCGATTACCTCAATATCGGTATAGATGGACATCGAAAGGCTCAGGCAGCCCGATTTTGAGGTTGTCAATGAGCTGGACTGTGTACCGCAACCTGCAAGCATATTTGCCGCTAAGGAGGCCTCTTTAATGGCCAGAATCACAATAGTCGCCGCTGCAATTCTTACTGCGCTGATCCCAACTTGCTGTCATGCATTTGGGGAAACAGGTCAAAGCGCGGCCAGCGTTAGTATCAATCCCGCGAGTGTTACTTTGGTAAGCAAAGGAAGTCAAAAGTTCAAAGTTGTGGCGAACGGGGCAAACAGTACCCAAGTGAAGTGGATGGTCGCTGGAGTTGTTGGGGGAAACGCCCAAGTGGGTACGATTTCCGCCGACGGCGTGTACACCGCGCCGGCGGTGGCTTCCACGACAGCCGTTACGCTGACTGCGGTTGCAGCTTCAAATAGCCGAGCCTCGGCGAGCGCCGTGGTTGCAGTGGAAGTAGATCCAGCGGTAGAGGAAGCGCACCAGAAGTGGTTGGCAGGTATTGCCGGTGCAGCGGTTCAGTACGGCTGCAGTGGGGATCTGATTCAACAGCTTCCAACGGAATCCGTGGCCGACGTTGTAAAGCTTTACGTTGAGACGGCGCAGAAGGGAACGTGCCTGGTTTTGTTGCCGGTATCAACCGACGCGACGTCGGTGTCATATTCCTTGGCGTCCGGGGGCACGATCGATGGAGTACCCATTCTGTACTTGTCGGATGTCCATCGAATGAGGATCTGGAACGGCGTCGAGGTAAGCGGTGAGTGATAGATGGTCTCGCACGCCTCCCAATTCTTGCAAGAACGCAGTCATTCAGCAATTGTCATCAGGAGTGGAAATGAAAAATTTCATGAAGCATTTTCAAGTACGTTTTGGTGTCATCATCCTATCTTTTGCAGCGATGTCTGCGGCGGCAGTCACGACCAAGCCAGTTCAACTCTCACCTGGGGATAACATTCAGAATGCGGTGACTGCCGCGCCGGCGGGAACTACCTTCGAGCTGAGTGCGGGTACTTATCGCATGCAGAGCGTGCAGCCCAAGAACAACGATATTTTTGTCGGCGAGGGAGGCGTCATCTTGACGGGAGCCCAGGTGCTTTCATTCAAGGCAGATGCGGCCAACAGCAGCCTCTGGATTGCGAGCGCAACTCCTGCCGCGGCGGGTTCCGGGCAGTGCCAAACCGCCCATCCTTTGTGTGCTTACACGCAGGATCTGTTTGTCGACAGCGTGTTACAGACGCCTGCAAGCAGCTCTGCGGACCTGAAAGCGGGGGAATGGTATTTTGATCGCAGCAGCAAGACGGTATATGTCCCCGTCAATCCGGCAGGTCATACTGTAGAGCTGGGGATGACGTCGTTTGCCTTTTATGGCACCGCGAGCGGCGTGCAGATCGAATCGCTGACGGTGCAGGAATATGCAACGCCTGCGCAAACAGGGGCGGTTGGCGGCTATAAGAATGGCACTGGATGGATTGTCAGCAAGGTTGAATCGCGCTGGAATCACGGTACTGGCATCAGTCTTGGGCCGGCCGGCCAGATTCTGAACTCATTCATCCATAACAACGGCCAGATGGGTGTGGGCATCGTTAACGGGTCGAATTCCAAGATAATCGGCAATGAGATTTCCTGGAACAACTATGCAGGATATGCGACAAACTGGGAGGCGGGCGGCAGCAAGTTCTGGGCTACCACAAATCTCCTGGTGGAATCCAACTACGTTCACGACAACTTAGGGAACGGACTGTGGACGGACTGTGACAATGTCGGAACGATTTATCAGGGAAATACAGTTGTGAACAATCTGAATGCTGGAATCCAGCACGAGATCAGCTATAGCGCCGTGATTACCGGCAATACGGTTGAGGGAAATGGTGCTACTTCCAACAGCTCGTTCTGGAGCGGGCAAATCGTGTTGGCGAACTCGCAGAATGTGCAGATATATTTCAATACGATTGAGGTCCCATCGGGCTACGCAGATGGCATTACGCTTATCAATGAGGCCCGGGGTACCGGCACGCAGGGTGTATGGGTGGCATCTAATAACTATGTTCACAACAACACTGTGACCTATCAGGGCGAGACCGGACAGTCCGGAATGGCTTCCTATTCGGGCGCGCCATCTCCAACAGGCAATCGCTTCGATTATAACCAATACACGCTTAAAGCCGCCGGGACGGTGCATTGGGCGTGGGTCAATCAGATGACCTGGAAGGAGTTGCAGACTGCGGGTCAGGAGCTCCAGGGAACCTCGACCAACTAGTCCATTGATTCTACGCAAGAACGGAAACGAAAAGACCCGCCTAACCAGGCGGGTCTCGACGTCTATGCGAAGTAATCAAGAAAGTCTGCTGGGCTGCTCCTAGTTCTTGTCAATTCAGCGAATCGGGCGTTTGCTTGGAGGCGTGGAGAGATTCTTCGAGATGCCTTTCTGACGCAAAGCCCGCAGCTTTAGGCAGAGGTTGGAGCAGAGCCGAAGTCCGGATCTTCGATGCGAGATGCTTGGAGAGGTGTTTCGCCGTAAATTTTGCACCATAAGCGAAGCGAGTTAACGGGCCGAATGAGTTCGCAGAGGCGACGCCAACCAGATAGAGTCCCGCAACGGAAGTTTCGAAGCTCCGAGAGAGAACTGGTGTATCGTCGATGGCGCGAATTTCTTGCCGGAGGGATTCGTTGAGGAATCCTAGTCGAGAGATTGAGACCTGGAATCCCGTTGCGCCTATGACATGGTCTACGATCAGATCGGTGTGGCTGCCGCCCTTGTCAGTGAACTTGAGGTGGACTTTGCCATCCTCAACCTTGACGCTCTGGATTTTCGTGCCCAGATGCAAAGGGAATTTGCCGACGACTTTGTCGCGAACGAACCAACCAGGCGCTGGCCCGAGGTGTTTTTGGACAACTCTGAAGCGGAAATCCTGGGGCATGGCATGGAATAGCAATGGAGCATCGGTACATAAACGCGAGCGCCAGCCTACACCCAGACCGGAGCGAGGATTTCGGATTCTTTGCAGGAGTGGACGAGGTTCTTTCGCCAGCGTGTGGAAGGCGATTTTTTCACGCCTGGCTACCAACTCCACATGAGCACCGGCTTCGTGGAGGAGAGCCGCGATATCGACCGCAGATGCTCCAGCGCCGATCACTGCGACCTTTTTGCCGTGAAAGTGGCTCAGATCGTGATGCTGCGAACTGTGTGTCACGTATTCCCTTGGCAGGTCGGCCAGAAATTCCGGCAGATGACCGAAGTGCGTGATCCCGGCTGCGACGACGACTCTTCGCGCGTGAACGAACTGCCCCTCGGCGGTTTGGAGTTCAAAGCCGGCATCAGTCCGACGGACCGAGGTTATATCGACCTCTTCCAGTGTCGGAACCAGGCGTTTCTGAAACTCCAGCCCGTAGGCAACGAAGGTTTCGATGGGAACCGGGATACCGACATCGGCGTAGGGCAGGTTCTTCTCTTCGCAATAATGGCGCAGGGTGAAAGAGGAATCCGGATCGTATAGACTGGACGCAAAACCATCCGATTTGAGCATCATGCCTTTGGGCATTTGTTTGCGCCAGCTCGACATGGGCGTGCCGAAGATGCGAAATGTCAGCTTGGTCTTGCGCAGGTGTGCGGCGATGGATAAACCGTATGGCCCTGCTCCGATGATGACAAGATCAACGATCATGGTGCTATTCCTATCTCCCCAAGGGGATGGATCTTATTCTCTGTTGTTTACTTGTTCCATAGTGCCATGTCAATAGCACGGTCAGGGCATTGCGACTGTACAATGTTAGACAATATGTTTCTCATATACGCAGTGGCCTTGGCTTATATTAGTCTCACTACAAGACTAAACGTATTGGGCGGAAGAGGGTAAGCGTTGATTGAAGAGTCGCAACCGAGGGTGTTACTGTGCGCCACAATGTGGTGGCCCGCATCCGCGCGTCTGGCGATGGCATTTTTGCGCCACGGCTGCAGGGTTTCGGCAGTGTGCCCTCCTGGCCACCCTCTGCGCTTTGTGACTGGGATCGAGTCGCTGCACACCTACAAACGCCTGAATACGATTGCTTCCCTTGCCGCCGCAATTCGCGCGGTTGGACCCAGTCTGATCGTTCCGTGTGACGACGGAGCGGTCTGGCAGTTGCATGAGTTACACGCAACAGAAGCTGAATTTCGGCCCCTTATCGAGCATTCGCTTGGAGCGAAGGAGGCCTACCCGACTCTTCAGAAGCGGGGTGACCTGCTGAAAGCCGCAGTCGAGTTGGGCATTCGCGTGCCTGTCACGCACATTGTGAATTCTGTGGACGACCTGAAGGGCTGGTGCGTGGACGCGCCGGCTGTTCTTAAGGTTGATGGCACCTGGGGCGGCGAAGGTGTTACGATCGTGCGCTCACACTCAAATGCGGTGCGCGGGTTTCGCTCGGCATTTGGAGCGACGAAAGCCGGTGTCGCATGGAAGCGGTTCCTGATCAATCGCCACCCGTTGGCGATCTGGTCCTGGCAGAGGCGGAAATCGTCAAGCATTACCATTCAAGAGTTCATCCAGGGCCACCCTGCGACAGCAATGTTTGCCTGCTGGCGCGGGGAAGTTCTGGCCAGCGTCACGGTCGAAGTACTGGCTTCGCAGGGTGCCACTGGCGCTGCCACGATAGTCCGCCTGGTGCAGAATGAGGAGATTGACAGTGCAGCGCGCCTGATAGCCAAGAGATTCATGCTCAGCGGCTTTCACGGCCTGGACTTCATTCTTGAAGAGGGGACTGGCGCAGCCCACTTGCTCGAGCTCAATCCGCGCGCCACACAGCTAGGACACCTGAGTCTTCCGTTGCAGGGCGATCTGGCAGGGGTCCTTATCGCGAAAATCACCAACGAGCCTGTATCCCCGCCAAAACCCGACGATTGCATTCAAAGCAACACGATTGCGTTTTTCCCCCAGGCGTTGAATTGGAATCTGAAGAATATTCACCTTCCCGAGGCTTATCACGATATTCCCTGGGAAGAGCCGGCGCTCGTGCAGGAGCTAATGCGTGTTTCCTGGCCTGACCGGCAGATTCTGAATCTTATTTTTCTTAACATCCGGGCGGCAAAATCGATGTCAAGCAAAGATGGCGTTTCCACGCCGACAGAGCTGAAGATTCGCTCCTTACGCAAGAGCCCTTAGATCAAATTCTGAATTGGCATGCCCGGCGCACAAACTGTCAGTGCTTGACGCTGGCAGATGCAAGCTGGGCCGATTTGTACGCCTGGATCAATATCCGGCAATTTTCGTGCATAGTGAACTGGGTCTCGTAAGTTTCGCGGGCGGCCAGGCGCATTCCGGCTACCTGAGTGGGGTTGTCGAGTATCCATCGCAACTTTTCGGCGAGGTCTTCCGGGTCGCCCGGCGTAAATTGCAGACCATTCCGCATTTCATCCGTGATCTCAGCCATGGCTCCGAGTCTGGAAGCTATGACTGGCGTGCCTGCGGCGAAACTCTCAATCGCCACTCTGCCGAAGGTCTCGTACCATTCCGAGGGGAAAACCAGCACCCGGGCAGCGCCCATGAGTTTCCCAATCTCGGCTCTGGGCTGTGCGCCCAGCCACTCAACCTCCGGGTGCTCGGCGCAAAAAGTCTCGACGAGAGGAGACAGGGGGCCTTCGCCGACAATCTTCAGGGTCCATTCGCGCTTCAGAAGCTTCCATGCAGAGATCAGGGTTTCAAGCCCTTTTTCTGGGCTTAGCCGACCGACAAACAGCGCGTAGCCGCCCTCTCCCTTGCCGCAGCCGGGATCCGGATAGACAAAGTTACTCTTAACGACCAGTTTTTCAGGTGGGAAACCGGCTTCAATGAATTTGTCGCGGGTGAATTGTGTGAGCGAGATATAGAGGTCGACTGCATTCAGCCAGGTCCCTTTCAGGGTGTGAAATGCCGTCATAGCGGCAACTGCTGCGGTTGCCAGTCTACTGCCCCGGTAACATGCGTGGAGAACGCCGGGATACTTAAAGGTCTTGTTCATGCAGTCTTCGCAGATGTGGCCGTCCCGGAAGAAATACACGTTGGGGCACAATAGACGATAGTTTCTGAGGGTCTGCACTACAGCTACGCCGTTCTTTTTGGCCGCGTAGTAGACGGATGGGGATAGTAAGGGGAAGAAATTCTGGACATGAAGGACGTCAAACTTGGTTTCCTGAAGCTTGCGATCGACAAGGTCGTGGGACTGACCGGACCAGATGGATTGAATGGCGACGTGAATCTTTCCCATGCCTTCTATCTGGGCATTGTTGATGTGAATTGTGTCCACATAATGGCCTTCAGCGCGTAGCATCCGGACCTCTGATTCAAAGCTTTCATCCTCTCCGCCGCGAAACTGGTAGCTGTTATGCAGCATCAATATATTCAAACTGATCCGAACCTTTCTGAAGTCGAGTGTTTTTGGAGCATCAAGGACAGCGCGAACTCAAAAGAGTGCGCCGTATTGGCTCTTGATATCCGCAATCCTTGCGAACTATCTGGATACGGCCACGGGATCGGGTTTGTGGCCGAATGAGGCAGTTACTCGCCGGCCAAGCTCGATGAAGGGCTTCTCTATCCCATAGTAGCTGGCTATGCCGCAACAGATGGCCATGAGCACGTTCACGGGAAATGACTGCAGCCTTGGAAACGGCATTGGAGCACCAGGGAAAAGCATCCATAGCTGCTGCCAGATGTAGAGGCTGTAGGAGATCTTTCCGATGAGGGTGAGCACTCGGAGATCGAGCAGCCGTCTCAAGGCGCTGGTGGAATGGAGGATTGGCCAGACAACCAGGAGAGCGAGGATGATTGGTTCGTAGAAGGAATAGTTGTGCTGTCCATTACCAAGATTGGAAATGATATCGACGAGAACGAGCAATGCCATGAACCAGCCAGAGAGCAGTCGCTTCAACTTGTCGCGCCAGTCGGGACGACTGAAGGCGATAGCCAGAATGCAACCCCATAGCAAGGCGTCAATGCGAACATCGGTGCGTCCTGGAGCCCAGGGGCCAGGGAAGAGATGAAAGTGAAACGAGACGGCTCGCCACGTCGCAACCGCAAGGGCCAGCGCCGTCAGGATTTTTACATTTGCCCTGGTGAAGATATAGAGGAGCGGCCAGACGAGGTAGAAGTGCTCCTCGACCATCAAGGACCAGAAGTGCGCGGTATACCAGCCAGTGCCCCAATCGCTGGGAATGTAATTGCGGAATAGCAGGAGGGATGAGGCTACTTGTAGATTTGTGACCTGCAGAAATCCAAAATAGCGTAAGGCAAGAAGGGTGAGCAGAAAGACGAGGACAGAGGGCACGATACGGAAAATGCGCCGGATGTAGAACCTGGCGAGGAGGATTCGGCCGGTCTTGGCCTTCTCGGAGACGAGCAGGCTGGTGATGAGAAATCCGCTGAGTGCAAAAAAGATTCCTACGCCAGTTGCGCCCACGCGCGTTCCCTTATGGATCCATGAGGAATGGGATAGTTCGCCTGCATGGTCGATCAGGACGAGCAGAATTGCCATTCCCCGCCAACCATCGAGAGCTCCAATACGTTCTTTCATGACTATAAGGCTCTTTCAACCGGTGGAAAGATGTCTCCATCGGGGAGGCTTATCCCGTTATGGAGTTGTTGTCGCTGATGCAGCTTGGTGCAGTCGAGAAATGTGCGGGTTCGGTGGGGACATCATTCGGGAGCCGATATGATGGCCAAACGCTAATCCAAAGTGCCTGAAGCAACTTTCCGGTTCAGTAACTGGATCGAGGGTTTTCGTACAGATCGGTGCGGCGCTGGATCGTAGCGCGCAGCTTCCAGGGTAGCAGGCCTACCAGGACTCCTTTGAACCGATGAATATCTTTTCGCCACGAAGAAGGGCATGTTCGACGCATTCGCTTCCGGTAGCGCAGAATTCGCGCACAACAAAACCAGCATGTTCGAGCCTCGTCTTGAAGTCCCTTCCGTAATATCGTACGTGGTCTGCCTGTCCGAAGTGAGTCACCCGATCGCCCGGCTCGGTTATGGCGGGATTCTCGTACGTCGATTCCCATCCCTCGATTACGGGGGTCATGGTGATGCATTTACCTCCAGGCCTGAGGATCCTGTACATCTCCCTCATTGCCATCTGATCATTGACGTGCTCGAGGACATGGGATGCCACCACGACGTCCCAGGATTCGTCCGGTTGATCAATCTGTTCGATGTTTAATTTAATGTCTGCTCGCCAGCCGTAGATATCGGCGCTGAGATATCGGGCTGAGGTTTTCTTTATGCGTTTTTGCAGAATTGGCTCGGGTGCGAAATGCAAGACACATTTGTCTTGAAACACATGTTCTCGTTCATCCAGCATTACAAAGAGTCTGTGCCTTTCAAGTGACCCACACGATGGACATCTTGCCTGAAATCGCGGCGGAATACCAAAGGCGGTGAAGCGGGATGTGGCTCCGCAAACAAAACAATGAGCGGGTTGAAGGCCTTCGCCGAATCCCCACAATCTGGTCAGAACGGAGCCTGTGTATCCGCACATATAGGCTGTATCCAATAGTCTGCTTGGAACAACACGCTTGACCGTCTTCCTGAACAGATCCATACTTCAACCCTCCCTTGGGTTGTTCATGTGGCGGATATCGATAGATTTGGTTACAGAAAATCTACCTTAAAACTCCACGAACGGTCAAAGATCTGCTCAAGAGGCAAGGGGTAAAAAAGTCGGGTCAAGGGAAGGAGCCAAGGCGTGGGCTGTTCCTGGAAAATGGCTGAAACTTCCGACACGCTGAGTTCATGGACTGGAAGAGCATAAGACTATCTGCCGTTATCCGGAAACGATCCTTTCATAGAACCGAATCGTCTCGGAACGTATGCTCTGCCAGTTATATTTCTCAGGCATTGGACAAATTGACGGTCTCGGTTGGGCAGACCAGTCGAGTGAACGCTCCAGTGTAGGGGCGTCGAGATTGCCGCTGAAGGTCTGAACCCAAGCGCTGCCAAAGTCATTTTTCAGATCGCCCATTGATCCGAGATCTGGCACCAAAATTGGCCGATTAAAAGAAAGCGCGAGCAACGCGGAACCGGAATTCAGGATGGTTCGATATGGCAGGACAACAAGGTCGGCTGCTTGCATGAACTTGGATACGTCTTCGTTCTTCACAAACTCGAACACCACGCGGACTCGGTTGTCTGTCGAGGCGGCTTTGCGAATTTCCTCGGTTAGGGCAGCGGTATTGGGCTGACCGACGATGTAGAGAAGCGCATCGGGCGTTGCTACTTCGCGGAAGGCGTGTACCAGTGCAACGATATTCTTGTAAGCCCTTACTGCCCCGAAGAACAGAACTACTCTGGCATTTGCAGGAATGCCCAGAGATTCTCGGCCCTGTACTGCACTCATCGGATATTGACCACGATAGTGCCCATGAGGGATAACCACAGTTGGAACCCGTTGTAGTCCCGGAAATTTTGCCTTAGCGATAGAGAGCCCGGTCTCGCTTAGACTGATGGCGCCATCGACCCGCGGAATGAAGCGGCGCCAAAATCGTGCTTCGAGATGAGGATACAGAGCTTCGTGCGATTTGAAGTTGTGCATCGTCCACACAATCTTCACACCTCGCCAGCGCAGGTAGTCCACCGCCGCAAAAAAGGCACCCAGCTTCAATTTAGCGCGGGAGGGATTGCGGATATTCAACAATGATTCGGGCCAGTGAATATGCCACACGGCATAGGAGCGCAGGAGCTTCGAGGCGGAAAACTCATCTACGAGCACGTTCGGCCCCATCTCGGAATAGAGCAATGGGGTGTATGGATTGGATGAATCATTAGGCCAGGCAAGAATTCGCATTATGTGCAGATCACGGCAGAACGGAGATTCAGGTGGGAGCTTCTCAAAGTAGAGTTACGGATGCCTGAGAAAATAAGCAGAGCCGTTTGAGTAGACTTGCACGGTCTGGTTAACTCTGAGGTCGGTGCTAAAGCCAGTTTTGCTGGCAAGCTTGATCGGATGCGGTCCGAAGTTCTTGATGTCGATGGACCATTGTTTCGCTTGTCCATTGGGTTTGGGAGGCAGCTTTGGCAGATAGACAGTTTCCGGCGCATCGCTCAGCTCCAGCAGCGAACCGGCGAAAGTAACTTCGATCAGATCGGTGTGGGGCTTTAAATGCACTATCGGTTTGTCTTGCATGGTCATCATCTGGCCGACAAAGAGCGTGAGTGACAAAAGCAGTATTTTCATGGATGCCTCAAGAACCAGTTTATTGCAACAACAGCGCGAGATTTACACTCGCTCTTTGCGATTACGCGGAGTAAGCGGGTTCCAATTCCTCATTGAGTTCAGACGCGTATTTCTCTTCTTCGACGGTGCGTATGAGCCAAAACGAATTTGCGACGTAGGCCATCCATAGAAGGGAATTTGATCCCAGGAAGGAGGTTTCGGTGAAGTTGTAGAACACGGTAAAGGCCAGAAAAAGCAGAGGCCAGGATTGGTCGAGGGCGGGTCGGCGCTTGGCCACGCGTATTCCGATACGCAGGTTGCTCCAGAAGCTCATCAGCAGGAAGACCAAACCAATGATGCCGAGGCCAAGCCATATCTCCAGGAACCCGTTATGCGCGTGAGGTACGGCTGCCTCCCAATTGACGGCGTCGCTGACTCGTTCTCCCTCCCAACTTGTCCAGAACGCAGTAAATCCGTACCCTAGAAGAGGGCGAGCAGCAATCTCATTCACTACATATCCCCAGAGCGGTATCCGACCCGTTAAGGATGAGGAACGCCCAAGCGCCAGGAAAAGTTTGTCGGAATTTTCAAAGAGCCAGAATCCGGCCGTAGCAGCAAACAAAGCAACGACCGTTGCCAAGATAATGAGTGGGCGGACGCGCAGGTAGAGGAACTTGCGAAAAGGAAGCATCGCGAGCATCAGGAATGTGACAACGACCGCCGTGGCCGATTGTGATAGAAACAGCAGCCCGCAACAGAGCAAGAACATTCCCACGCGGACTACGCGGTGGCGTCGCTGATCCAGGATCTGGATTCCAAGGCACAGTACGCCGAGAGCCATCATA
>Ga0302324_100010935_pt1 | contig 18702 bp, 19 predicted proteins | sample Palsa_T0_1_FD_201949 | JGI IMG/M metagenome (GOLD analysis project Ga0302324, IMG submission 201949) | Peat permafrost microbial communities from Stordalen Mire near Abisko, Sweden - Palsa_T0_1 | ecosystem: Environmental > Terrestrial > Soil > Palsa > Peat permafrost | place: Sweden: Abisko...
CGCCGGGAGAAAGGTCGTCTACGTAACACCAGATCCAGCGCTCGCCCGGTTGGATGGATCGAATCAGGGGATGCTTGACGGCTCGGAAGTGCTTGGTGGCGTGTTTATTTTTTGACGAATCACAGCAGCCGACATGGCCGCAGGTCAGGCATAAGCGCAGGTGCACCCAGCGGTCGCCCATTGCTACGCATTCGGGGCAGACGCGGGTGGTTGTGGTGGTGATTTTTATTTCGTCAAGATGGCTGCATTGTTTTGGCATTGTTTTTCCAGGCACCGGCTCCCTTACGGTCTCGGTTCGGTAGTTCGCTCAAGGGATGCGCGGTCCCACCTTGCTAAGTCGGCCGCTGCCGCGTAGGTGCTCTGAAGAAAATCGAGCAGCGCGGTTTTGGGAGACTCGGCGCGGCGGACATCGTCGTACATCAGGAAGAACTCCGACATTCCACTATGATAGAACGCCGTTGCGGGAAGGACCTGTGCTGTGTTGTAGCCGGGCGGTTCGGGAGCGGCGTACGCATAAAATGCCGGGCCCTTGATATCGCCTCCACCGGGCCAGAAGCCAGCGCTGATCACTTCATGGGAATATGCTTCGCGCGTGATGGCATCGGCGCCGGGGCGTGCAGGAGCGCGGCGTCCGGAGAAGCGCGTGACTGCGAGGTCGAAGCTGCCCCAGTAAAAATGAACCGGGCTGCATTTGCCGATAAAGCGGGCACGAAATTCTTTGAAGACGGAATCCACGGTGACCAGGATGCGCCAGAATTTGTGCGCGGCTTCGCGGTCGTAGGATTTGTGGGTGGTGTCGTCGGCGAAAGGAATTGGATTGGGGAGTTCGTCGGGCGTGGCGTGAATTTTGGTATCCAAGGCTAAGGAGTGCAGGGAATCCATTACTTCCTGATAAAAATCGGCTACTGACATGGGTCGCAGATCTAATTGTTTCGTCAGGCCCTCGCTGGTTTCGATCAAGAGTTTGTGATCGATGAAATCGAAGTTGATTTCGAATGTGCTGGCTGCGTACGGGATGGGGGATGTGGTTAGGCCGCGGGCTGTCACGTAGAGCGTGACGTTCCACCAGTGGTTCATGAGAGGCGTAAGAGTCTTGCGGATTTTGCCTACGATTTGGGTCCACATGTGGAGGGTGTCGTAGGTGGGTTGCCAGGATTCCAGGGGGAGGGGTGGCCATGATTCGATGGGGTCGCTCATGGGTGAATTTTACCGTGTTGTCGTGGTAGCGCTGCCTTGCGGTCGCGGTTCGGTTTGCGAGTGTCGTAATAGGGCGAGAAACGGGACACCACTTTACATACCTAGGAGGTTGGGTTCCAGCTTCCAATAGCCGTGTTCTTCGGCCCAGATGTTTAGCGGGACCGTTGCGATTTCATCTACAACGGGGACGGCGTGGCCGTTTTTCGTTAAATCTACGGACTTGATATAGGTACGGCAACTGTCGCAGGCGTCTACGCGGACGTAGTCGAATTCGGAGGCTACGTAGATGGGGAGCTTTTCCTTGTTCTCTTCGCCGCAGGCGGGGCAGATGACGCGGCGATATTGCCACTCAGTGGCGCAGAGGGAGCACAGCAGCGAGCGTTTGGCGCCATCGCCTTCGCCGCGCAGGACGGCGACTACTGGACGCGCGTTGCAAAAGGGACAAGTGGGCTCGGCTTGATCGAGGGCGATGTCGCCGCGCGAAGCCAAGTACTCGGCATAAGGCTGCAGCAGGACGCGCGCGAAGAACCGGCCGGCTTCCACCCCGGTCAGCTCATTGAGTGGGCCGCTTTCCCAATATCCGAGCAGCAGCTCTTCCTGCGCCGCCTGGGACTGGAGATGCTCACGTCCGAACTCGGCGATGGGTTGAGCGCCGATGCGTCCCATCAATTCGAGCAGCGCGGGAAAATGACGAGTCAGCGCGCGGGCATCGGTGACGGCGTTCGATTGCACGGCGGCGGAGACTGATTTCTGAAAAATCCCGAGCTCGCGATAGAAACTTAAGATACTGGCTGCGCTGGGATAGGTTTGGGCGAGTTCGGCGGCGCGGTGGATCCTGGTATCGAGGCTCGCTTTCATTCCTTCCCGGCGGGATCGCCGCCGGTCATGCGAATGTACCACAGCCGATGATGCGTCCTGGCCCAGGCGCGGCTGACGAATCCTTCAGTCATGGCGGTCATGCTGCCTGGCACTAGAAAAACGCTCATGTAGACGTGGACAATAAATCCGCCGATGGTCGCCAGCGCGGCGATTTCATGCAGCACGATCATCACATGACGGATCCAGGCGAGCGAGAACGAGATGGATTCTGGGAACCACAAGAAGAGGCCAGAGAACAGCAGCAAGATCGAGCCGTAATACATCAGCCAGTAGTAGAGTTTCTGGCCGCCATTGTATTTTTCCTGCGGCGCTACCCGATCGTCGCGATTGGTGGCGTAATCTTCCACGTGACTGAGGAATCGCTTGTCTGTCTCGGTGATTTCCATATCGCGGCGCCAGACGATGTGCATCCAAACCGTGGTGGCGAAGAAGCCGAGTCCGAAAATAGGATGCCAGAAGCGGGAAGTGGGGCCGCCGCCTAACACAGTTGCCAGCCAGAAGAGATGGGGCGTATAGAACGCCAGGCCGGTGCCCATGCAGTAGAGGAACGCCAGAGCTGTAACCCAATGCATCAGGCGCTCGTGAAAGCTGTAGCGCTGGATGGCATCGGGCGAAACGTAATGCGTGGCTGCCGCCGTACTCACGCGACCTCCTTTTTGTCCGATTCGTTAACTTTCTTAGGGCCAAACTTAATGAAGTGCCCGGCAGCCGTCAGGATACCGGCGGCGATGGCGAAGTTCCCGAGCCATTTAAGCGGACCTTTCCAAAGGCGGACCAGAAGGGGAATCCGCGGATCTTTCGGAAGGCCACCGTAATATTCCGGATGCTGGATGTCGTGCAGCACGTAGATGACATGCGTTCCGCCGACGCCGGGCGGATCGTACACGCCAGCACTTTTGTGCGTGGTGTGTTCGTGCAGTTGCTGGACGCGCTTTTCTGCGAGATCCGTCATGTCGTCCTTGCTGCCGAAGTGCAGACAGCCGGTGGGGCAAGCTTTGATGCAAGCCGGCTCCAGGCCTGCGCCCACGCGATCCGAACAGAGCGTGCATTTGTGGACTTTCTTGGTCTCGTGGTTGAACTTGGGGATGTTGAACGGGCAGCCCGTCACGCAATATTGGCAGCCGATGCAGTTGTCCTGGTTGAAATCGACGATACCGTTTGCGTATTGCACAATGGCTCCGTCGGCTGGGCAAGCCAGCAGGCAGCCGGGATCGGCGCAGTGCATGCAGCCGTCTTTGCGCATCAGCCAACTGAAGGTCCCATCTTCGGCTACGTGTTCGTTGAAGCGGATCAGGTTGTAGTAGTTCCACGCGAGATCCGGCATGGTTTGGTAAGTGTTATCGAAGACGGTTTCGCGGAAGGGGTAGCCGTTCCACTCCAGGCACGCTACTTCGCAGGCTTTGCAGCCGATGCAGGTGGTGACGTCGATTAGCTTGCAGACGTCGTAGTCGCGCGAGGTGTCGCGGCCAGGCACGGTGCCGGCGTGGCCGGAGATGGCTTTGATTTCCAGGGTGCCGTTGCTCATGCGGTTACCAAGGGGGAAAAATCGGGGACACGTCTGCTGTGGTTAAAGATTGAGATAGTTGAGACGCTAGCCCGAAGTGTCCCCGATTTTTTCCGTTTCATGCTTTCTCCAGTTTCACCAGGAAGCCTTTGAATTCGGGGGTGTAGGCGTTGGGATCGGTGACGGTTGGCGAGAGCAGGTTCGCCAGGGTTTTGGATTCCCTGCCCGCATCCTCCTGAATGCCGCGATAGCCTTGGTGGATCGGGATTCCGATCTGGTAGATCTTCTTGCCGTCGATCAGCATGGGCTTGATGCGATGCGTGACCATGGCTTTCGCCAGGTAAGTTCCGCGGGCGCTGGTGACCTTTACGTTGGCGCCGCCTTTGATGCCGAGGTCGGCCGCGAGTTCCACGGGAATCTCGACGAACATCAGCGGAACAAGCTGGACATTCATGGGATTGTTCTTCGTCCAGTAATGATAGTGCTCGGTTAACCGGTATGTTGTGCATATCACGGTGAATCCCTGCTCGGGAGTTCCGTATTTGTCCATGTCGGTTGAGTATTTCTTGACCACTGGATTGTTGGGCTGCTGGGGATGCAGAATATTGGCGACGGGGCTTTCGAACGGTTCGTAATGTTCGGGGAACGGTCCGTCGGCCATGCCGGCCAAGGGAACGAACAATCGGCCGACGCCTTCCGGATTCATGATAAACGGGCCCATGTGATCCTTGGGCGCAGAATCCGGCTTGAAATCCGGGACGTCGTGGCCGAGCCATTTTTTCTGGGCTTCGTTCCACCAGACCTGGCGGCGATCCGGGTCCCAAGGCTTGCCGTTCAGATCGCAGGACGCGCGATTGTACAAGATGCGGCGGTTCATGGGCCACGCCCAGCCCCAGTTCGGATAGACACCGAGGCCTGAAGGATCGTCGGTTCCGCGGCGCTGGCTTAGCGCGCCGGCTTCAGTCCAGGAGCCGCACCACAGCCAGTTTCCGCAAGATGTGGAACCATCGTCGCGCAGCCAGGAAAATCCAGGCAACTGCTGGCCGACTTTCATGGTGGTTTTGGTGGGTTCGTCGGTGACGTCGGAAATCGCGCGACCATTTAGTTCTTTAGCCAGCTCTGTCAGGGACGGGTTGTTCGGATCAAGATGGTTCCAGGTGAGGTTCAGGATCGGATCTGGAAATTTCCCTCCTTCCTTCTGATACAGCTCGCGGACTTTGAGGAAGATTTTTGCAAGAATCGCCTGGTCGAGCTTGCAGTCTCCGGGCGGCGGCACGGCGGCCCACTTCCATTGCAGCCAGCGGGCGGAGTTCACGAAGGTGCCGTCTTTTTCCGCGAAGCCGGCGCCGGCAAGGCGATATACTTCGGTCTTGATGTTCTTCATCTCGTCGGTCGAGATGCCGGGCGATTTCCAAAACTCACTGGTTTCGTCGGGATAGATTTCGCAGACCACCAGCCAGTCGGCTTTTTTCAAAGCGTCGATATTCTTTTGCGAATTCGGGCCGATGGCGACGCCGTTCATGCCGAAGGCAAGCAGGCCTTTCACCTTGCCCCGGTACATGTCGTCCCAGATGTGGGTCCAGGAGTATTCGCGATCCACTTTGGGCAGGTAGTCAAAAGCCCAATGGTTCTGTTTGGTGGCGGCGTCGCCGTACATTGCCTTTAGGAACGAGGCGGCGAATTTCGGCGTGTTGGACCAATAGTTGAAGGATTCCCAGTCTTTCGGCTTGGACGCTTTGGGAGTGATGCGAGTCATCCAAGCGTCGAAATCCTTGTCGGCTGGGGTGGGGACTTTGAGGTAGCCGGGCAAGTTGTCGAAGATGCCGGCCATATCGGTGGCGCCTTGAATATTGGAGTGGCCGCGCAGAGCGTTGACGCCGCCGCCGGCGCGTCCGACGTTGCCCATCAGCATTTGCAACATTGCGGCGGTGCGGATTATTTGGGAGCCGAAGGAGTGTTGCGTCCAGCCGACTGCGTAGATTACGGTGGCGACTTTTTTGGTGTCGCCGTTGGTCCGGATGGAAGTGAAGAGATCGGCGGCTTTGAGGAATTGATCCTTGGGTATGCCGGTGATTCGCTCGACCATCTCCGGCGTATAGCGCGAATATTGCTGCTTGAGGAGTTGATAGACGCAACGGGGATGATTGAGATTGGTGTCGTAAACCACGTTGGAAGGGAGCGCGGGTGGGGCGTCAGACTTCGCGGCGGATTGGGCGCCCGCTTCCTCATAGTTCCAAGTGGATTTGTCGTAGGTTTGCTTGTCGTGGTCGTAGCCGGAATAGAGGCCGTCGTCAGGGAGTTTGAAGCCTTCTTTGATCACGAAAGTAGCATTCGTGTAATTGACGAGATATTCTTTTGCAATTCGCTCATTTTCCAGCGCATAACGGATCACTCCACCGAGGAACGCGATGTCTGATCCAGCGCGAATCTGGAGGAACAAATCAGAGACCGCGGCGGTGCGGGTATAGCGCGGATCCACGACGATCATCTTGGCGTTGCGCTGGCGCTTAGCTTCGACAGCCCATTTGAATCCGCAGGGATGGTTTTCGGCTGGATTGCCGCCCATGATCAACATCATGTCGGCATTCTTGATGTCGATCCAGCCATTGGTCATGGCGCCTCGTCCGAATGTGGGCCCCAAACTGGAGACCGTGGGGCCGTGTCAAACCCTGGCCTGATTTTCGATGAAGACCACGCCGAGGCTGCGCATGGTTTTGACGGCGAGATAGTTGAACTCGTTGGTGTCGGTGCAGCCGCCATTCCAGGCGATGGTTTCGAGGCGGTTCACAGTGCGGCCTTGGGGGTCCGTGGCGATGAATGTTTCGTCGCGGGTCTTTTTTATATGGTGGGCGATTTCGGCGTACGCCTGATCCCAACCGATGTCTTCCCAATGATCGGAACCGGGGCGGCGGACCTGGGGCTTGAGCAGGCGACGCGCATTCAGGATGTCCTGCATAAGGGACGACCCTTTGGGGCAGAGCGTGCCGCGATTGATTGGATGATCGGGATCGCCTTCCACGTGGACTACTTGCGCGGTGACGTTTTTCGCCTTGTCGCCGATGGTGTGGATAATGATGCCGCAGCTCACCGCGCAATACGGGCAGGTGGAGCGGGTTTCGGTGGTGCGGGCAATTTTGAGTTCCTTGGATTCGGCGTAGGCGGCTCTCAGGTCGAAGCCGAGGACGGAAGCGACTGCTGCGCCGGTTCCGATTTTCAGAAAACTTCTGCGTGTTGGGTTCACTGGCAACCTCTCAAACAGATTCTCGAAGAAGTATATCACCAGTTAGTTGGATGCCACGGTAAAACGTTGTAACTGAATTCATTGAAGCTCCTCAAAAGAATCACCGGAAAAAATTGGGGACACGTCTGCTTTGGTGAAAGTATGGGACAGTTGGCACGCTAGCCCGAAGTGTCCCAGATTTTTCGGATTCCTAACAGCAAGCAAAAAAATCGCTTGACAGTAGAATCGGCCCAAAGTATTCTTGGTTGAATGATCAACCAAGTAATTGCACCCATAATTTGCCTCATCTTGCTGGCATCCGCCAGCATGGCAGCGGATAGCCCGGTAAAGACGACTAAGATTGATACGCCCGAAAAGGCGCTGTTGTTCGAAGTGACGGTGCCGGCGAAGTTGGACGAAGTTTGGCGGGCGTTTACCACCCAAGAGGGCGCTCAGGAGTGGTTGTGGCGGGACATGACTGTGGAGCTGCGGGAGGGCGGCGATTGGATTGTGCATTATCCCGGCGGCAAGACCGGAGGCGGTACCATCGTCAGTTTCGAGCCCATGCGATCGATCACGATGCGGGCGATGGCGCCGGAACAATTCCCCGAAGTGCGGCGGGAGCGGACCACGGCGCTGTTTCGTTTTGAGGCGGCTGAATCCGGGACCAAGGTGACGTTGCTGCAGACCGGGTGGAAAAAGGGCAAGGAGTGGGATGACGCCTACGAGTACCTGGCGGATGGAAATGCGCAACTGCTTAAGCAGCTTCTCTACCGGTTCCAGAAAGGGCCGGTGGATTGGGACCGGGTGCTGCACTCGAATAGTTTATGAGTCCGACGGCGGTGCAAGGGACTCGGGATAGATTGATTGACGCCGCGATGAATCTCTTCTGGGAAAAAGGCTATGCCAACACCAGCATGAGCGATCTTCTGGCAGCGGCGAAAGCGAATAGCGGAAGCTTTTATCATTTTTTTCCAGGCAAAGAGGACTTGCTGCTGGCGGTGTTGGATCGGTACCTCACGCTGCTGCAGCCGGCAATGCTGGGGCCGGCGTGGGAGGGCATCGATGATCCGATTGAACGCATTTTCGCCTTATTGGCGCGGTATCGCATGTTGATTTTGCAGACCGATTGCACCTACGGATGCCCGATTGGGAGGCTGGCGCTGGAGATTGGTCCGGAGCAGCAAGAGGTGCATCGGTTGCTCGCGAAAAATTTCGACGGCTGGACGGCGGCGGTGCGCCAGTGTCTGGCGCAGGCCGCGGATCGTTTACCGGCTGAAATGGACGGCGAGCGGCTGTCGGGATTTGTACTGGCGGTGATGGAAGGCGGCGTGATGCTTTCGCGATCGCACCGGGATGTGAAGCCATTCGATCAGGCGGTGGCGGAGCTGCGGGCTTATTTTACGCGGCTGCTGGAATCGCCCAAGAAAACTCGAAAGAAAAAAGGAGGTACGGGTGAATAGAAGATTACCACTAGCACTTCTCGTTTTTGCTCAGCTTTCGGCCGTGGCTGAGATCAAGGAAACCAAGCTGAGCGGATTCACGATTGAGCAGGAGATTGTTCTGCCGGGAAGCCCGGTGGAAGTTTACGATGCCGTGACGGGCGATATCACCCCGTGGTGGGATCATCGCTTTAGCGCAACGTCCAAGAAATTGTACATTGAACCTCGCCCGGGCGGCGGATTTTACGAAATCTTCAACGATGCGGGCGAAGGCGTGTTACACGCAACCGTGATCTACGCCGAACGTGGGAAACGATTGCGCTATACCGGGCCCCTGGTTCTTTCGGGCAAGGTTGCCGACTTCGCGGTTACTTACGACTTGGCGCCCGATCCGGCTGGAACACGTTTTCACCTGACGGTGAATGTTGCGGGGCAGCTTCCCGATGGCATTGAAAAAATAGCGGATTCGGTGTGGCATCACTTTCTTTTCGAGCGGCTGAAGCCGTATCTCGATTCGCCGGAATACAAAAAGAACAAGACGCCGGAGGTGAAGAATACATCGTTCGTCGCGCCAACGGGCGAGCGTGTGTTGCGGCATGAGGCCATTGTGAATGGAAGCCTGGCGGACGTCTGGAATACTTTTACCACTTCGGAAGGGCTGATGACTTTCATGGCGCCGGTGGTCCGCATGGAGTTGAAGACGGGCGGGGTGTTCGATTCCAACTATCGGGTGGGCAGCAAGCTGGGCGATCCGGGGACCATCCACAATCAGGTGCTGAACTACGTCCCGATGGAGATGTTTTCCATCAAGGTGACGCTGACGGATCAGTTTCCGGAACGGCCGCGCCAGGCGGGCACGCTATTCGCGGTGTTGACGTTCAAGGAGGCCGGAGCGAAGCAAGTGCTGGTGACGATATCCATGCTGGGTTGGGGAACCGGCGAGGATTGGGATCAGGTATACAAATTTTTCGACCGCGGCAACGCGTATACGATGGCGGAGCTGGCGCGGCGGTTTGAGCAAGGTCCAGTGGCATGGAAGGGAGAACAGAAATGAAGACCCGCGGAATCAATACTTGGGCGGTGGTGGTGGCGGCGGTGATTTATTGGCTGCTGGGCGCGGCGTGGTTCACGGTGCTGTCGAAGCCATGGTTGGATAGCATCGGAAAAACGATGGAGCAGCTCACGAAGGAGGCGGTGAGTCCAGGAATCGCGTACGGGGTGGCGTTCGTGTGCAACCTGATTATCGCGTATGTGATCGGCTGGGTGACGGTCAGCACCGGCGAGCAGACGGCGGTTCGAGGCATCACGATCGGCGGGCTGCTGTGGATTGGGCTGGTAGCAACGACGATTGGGACGGCGTTTATTTTTGAGGGTCGATCATTCGCGGGATTTTGGCTGGCGGCGGGGTATCCGCTAACGGGGATGTTGTTGATGGGGGCCGTTGTGGGTGGGTGGAAGAAGTAGAACAACGGCGAGCAGGGCTTAACAGCCTGCGACGGAAGTGCGGAGCCTGTCAAATGCGGTGACAGGCACGAAATTTCGCGATGACCGGTCTTGTGATTTGTTGATTTTGCGCGCGCGAAAATTCGACCCTTCTTCCTGACGCTTGCAAGGCATGTACTTTTAAACGGAGCGGCAGGCGATAGGGAAGGACCTGCTGCGGGCGCAATGGCGGTGGCCGGTCGGGATGCCGCTGTGCCGCCCCGATGGGAAGCGGTTTGTGGGAGGTCCGCACGGACCTTCCGACGAAACGGACGGCGCGTGTGTTGCTCTGCCTTTACCGCGAGCACTTGGTGGCGTTGCATGGGTTCATCAAGAAAACGCGAGCCACGCCGGATGAAGGTTTGGCGACGGCGCGAAAGCGCCAGAAGGAGTTGGAGCGATGAGCAAGAAGCATATGGGTTCCAGCGTTGATGATTTCCTCAAGGAAGAGGGCATCTTCGAAGAGGCGCAAGCGCAGGCGGTCAAGGAAGTCGTTGCTTGGCAGCTCGCCGAGGCCATGAAGAAGAAAAAAATCTCGAAGAATAGAATGGCCACGCTACTGAAGACAAGCCGCACGCAGGTTGATCGGCTCCTCAATGCGAAGGACGATATCACGCTGTCGAGCCTTCAACGGGCGGCGGCCATGGTGGGCCGGCGAGTTACGATTGAACTAGTCTAAGGAGCCCCGAGGGAAGAGAGCAACCGGTTTAAAGCTTTGGTCGTACTCCAAAACCCGTTATTGACTTAAATAAAGAGGCAGTGGGGACTGCCATGCGCGTCGGTCGAGGAGGCGATCAGAAAACGTCGAAAGATTTTCTTTTCTTGGATTGCTTTCTGGAGAGTGTGAACGCAGCGCGCAGGAGTTCGTGCGCTACATCCAGGATTGCGATTATTCGAGCACCAATACCTTGATGCCGGAGCCCTCGGCGCCGCCGCGGTAGACGCGCTCGGTGGCTTTTTGGAAATCTGAGGATTTGGCCGACGGAATGTCCAGGAACTGTTGCGGATTGCGGTCCGTTAGCGGGAACCAGGAGCTTTGCACTTGCACCATGATGCGGTGGCCTACGCGGAAGCTGTGGCAGACGTCCGGCATTCCGAACTCGATGCGGGCGCGTTTGCCGGGAACGAAGGGCTCCGGCTTCTCAAAGCTGTTGCGGAATTTTCCTCGGAATGGTTCGCCGCGAACCAGTTGCTGGTAGCCGCCCATGTGAATCCTGGACGGATTCGGATCGGGATCCGGATAATCGGTGGGATAGACATCGATCAGCTTCACGACGAAGTCGGAATCGGTTCCGGTGGTTGAAACTGACAGCACCGGCGTGACGGGACCGGCGATAGTAACGTCATGCTCCAGCGTTTCTGTTTGATACACAAGTACGTCCGGACGTTTGGATGCAAAGCGCTGATCGTAGGTCATATAATCGCCCGGCATTCCCGCGCCGATTTCGCCGGTGACGGGCACCGGGCGATCCGGGTCGCTCACGTATTCATCGAATCCGACATCGGACGCAGCCTGCATGGAAAGCTTGCCTGCCGCATCGAAATGCAACACGCGACTGACGGCGTTCTTGGCCGGCCAGGAATCGAAGCGGCGCCATTGATCGGTTCCGGTTTCGAACAAGTACGCCTTCGGGGTGGCGGCTTCCGCTTTGGCTTTCAGCCCATCGCCTTTGGCTTTGAGGTGTTCCATGAAGAACGGGAACTCGATGTGTTCGCGATAGAAGTCGCCGGTCTTCGACGCGAAGTTGAGATTGCCCAGCGTGTCGCCGGGCCCACGCGACCAGCCGCCGTGCGACCACGGGCCCATCACCAAAGTGTCGGGCGCGCTGGGACCGTTTTTCTCGAGCTGGTGGAAAAGTTTCAAAGGTCCGGACAGATCTTCGGCATCGAACCATCCGCCGACAAACATCACCGCCGGCGTTACGTTCTTCATAAACGGCACCAGCGACCGGGTCTGCCAGAATTCGTCGTAACGGGCGTGCTTGAGATTGTCGGTCCAGTATGGGTTCGAGTTCTTCAGATATTTTTCGTTGCTGTTGGAAAGCGGGCCCATCTTTAAGTAAAAATCGTAGGCATCGGGCGTTTGGTAATCGAACGGCACGGAGCGTTGCGGGCGCTCCGGATCATCTCCCCGGGGCTTGAATCCAACGTAGAAACCAAAGTTGGCGGCTAGATAAAATGCACCATTGTGAAAGGCGTCGTCGCCGTTTCCGACATCGCCCATGGGCGCCTGCGGTGAAACAGCTTTGAGCGCGGGGTGGGAATCGATGAGGCTGTAGGTGGCATAGAATCCGTTGTAGGAAATGCCCCAGATCCCGACCTTTCCATTGTTGTTCGCAACGTTTTTCACCAGCCAGTCAATGGTGTCGTAGGTATCGGTGCTGTCGTCAAAATCCTTGGGGCCGGAGAAATGGGTTTTGTGCGGCAGCATGTCGACGAAGGTGCCTTCGGAGAGATAGCGGCCGCGCACGTCCTGGTAGACGAAGATGAAACCTTCTTTGGTGAACAGCTCGGAGGGACCAAGAACAGGGCGGTAGTTGTCGATTCCGTAAGGCCCCACCGAATAGGGGGTCCGCTGCATAAGAAAAGGATAGGATTGCGCGGTATCCTTGGGCACGTAGACGCTGGTGAACAATTTCACGCCGTCGCGCATGGGGATGCGGTAATCGTATTTGGTGTAGTGTGCTCGCGTGTATTCCAATTCCTGCTTGCGCTGATCCTGGGTAGGCTGCGCGAACAGCCCAGCAGTGCACGCTAACAAGGAAACTCCGAATTTGATCATCGGAAATAATGGTAGCAGGTACTCTGATGCGCATCGCAATCGTTTCCGACATGCATGGCAACCGGACTGCTTTTGAAGCAGTGCTGGCGGACCTCCGGCAAACTTCTCCCGATCTGATTCTGCATGGAGGGGATCTGGCCGACAGCGGATCGTCGCCGGCGGAGATTGTGGATCGCGTTCGCGATCTCGGGTGGCCGGGCGTGATTGGCAATACCGATGAGATGCTGGCGACGCCGGAAACGCTGGAGGAGTTCGTAAGTCAATCGAAAGCGTCGCCGGCGCTCTGGTCCGCAATCCGTGAGATGGCCGCAGCCACTCGCGCGGAGTTGGGCGAAGAGAGGCTGGCGTGGCTGCGCGATCTGCCCAGGATCCAAGTGCATGGCTCCATGGCGCTGGTGCACGCGAGTCCAGAGAGTCGCTGGAAGGCGCCGGGGCCGGAAGCGAACGACGCCGAACTGGAAGCGATTTATTCGGCGCTCGGCCAAGCGGTTGTGGTGTACGGGCATATTCATCGACCGTTTGTTCGAAGCGTTTCTGGAATGACGGTGGTGAACACGGGCAGCGTCAGCCTTTCCTATGATGGCGACCGGCGCGCGGCTTATGTTCTGCTGTCTGATGGTGCGGAGCCGACGATCCGGCGCGTGGAGTATGACGTGGAGCGCGAGGTCCAGGCTCTGGCCGATTGCGGTTTCCCGCACTCCGACTGGATCGCGAAGACGCTGCTGGCCGGAAGGCCTCAGATGCCGTAGTTACTTAGCGATTTTGAGGAAACCGCGCTCCGCGAGAAACTGGTCTCCTTTTTGGCGTGCGTCCAGCGCCACCTTAGGGTCGGGATCAAAATCGTCTTCCTGGTTATCCAGCTTGCGGGTGAACAGATGGCCGACGCCGGGGTAGATTTGGATCTCGCAATGTCCACCGCTTTCGTTCACACGATCACAGAAGCGCTTGGTCCAGGCGGCCGGCGTTAGAGTGTCGGCTCCGCCGACGAATATGGCCGTAGGCGGCAGATCCTTGTTTACATGTTCGTCGGGAGAGACGTCGATCGCGGAGGCGCGGCCGAGGAGGATCTTTTGGAACCAGCCGTCGTGGCTCAACGATACTGCCGGTGAGATGAACACCATGGCATTCGGGATGTCACTCGGCTGGCCGTTTGCGTGATCGTCGAAAGTGGCCAGTGAGGCGGCCAGGTGCCCTCCGGCGGAAACTCCGTAGACCGCGATTCGATCCGGCTGAATTCCAAGGCTGGCAGCGTTGCGGCGCATCCAACGAATCACGTCACGCGCGTCCGACATCGCATCCAGCGGTGTGATGTTTTTCTGGTCGGACAAGCGGTAATCCACAGCCACCGCAACCGCGCCATAGCTGGCATATCTTTTGGCCGCGTCGTAGACCCACTCCGGAGATCCGGCCACCCAACCGCCGCCGTGGAACAGCGCGATTGCAGGACGAGCGGTTCGGTCGCTCCCTTGCGGCCGGAAGATGTGAGCGGTCAGGTTGGTGGTCCCAACGGTTTTATAGACTCGGATATCGGGCCCGGCAATTTGCGCGGTTGCCAGAGCTGCCGTGGCCGCGAGGAATAATAATTGACGTGTCATACGGGTCGAAGTTCTTTGGCTGCGGCCTGGACGGTGAGGAGCACTAAAGCAATCCAGAGCAGGTCGGCCAGCAGCAGGTGCAGGATTTGCATTGCAATGGGGGCAAGCAACGCGAGATTCACCGCTCCGGCGCAAAGTTGCGCGACCGAAAGGATCACTACGCCGATCGCGATGTGGCTCGTGAGCGGCAGGGGCTTCGATCGGAGTACGGAGAATGCCGCCGCAATGAAGTAAGCGGCCGCGAAAACCGCCAGAAAAGGGTGGGAGCTGCGTAAGCGAATCAAGAAACTTGCGTTGGACGAGAGATCCTGCCGGATGCCTTCAGCAAGCGACGCGGCGGGGAAAAGGGTATCGCCCAGGGCCGCGATAACGCCCGTGATACTAACCAGAATCGCAAGAGGCAAGGTGGCGGCGACGATCGCGGAGGGGCGTGACCAAGGCAATGCCGAATCGCGGGAGAACCAGGCTGTCAGGGCCAGGGCGGCCAGCAGGAATTCGGTGTTCACCAGATGCATGGACAAATAGAAAGCGCGTCCGCCGGAAGCATTTTGCGCGACCAGTTGGAGCAGGACTAATCCGGCGCCCAGCAACGCTTCGGTGCCGAAAAACAGCAAAGAGTACAGGGCGGCTTTTCGAACGCGATGGGCTGAGGGAAACACGCGGGCGCTCCAAACGGCGAGTGCGACGACGGCGATCAGGGCGACAGCGCTCATCGCGCGATGGGTAAATTCAATCACCGTCTGGATTTGCGGGCTGTGTGGAACCACGTCGCCGTTACAAAGCGGCCAATGGCTTCCGCAACCGGCGCCGGAGCCGCTGGCGCGAACCAATGCTCCCCACAAGATGACGGCGAGATTCGCGGCCAACACTCCCCAGGCAAAGCGCGTGAAGTTGCTGCTGCGCGGCGGCGCGGGGGCGATGGGGACCATGGGAGACGCCACTGGAGACAATGTAACAGAGAATCCGGGGGAGACACCGTGCTGTCTGCTAGAATCAGTTGTCTGGCCGCGATGCATTCTTTCCGGACTCCTTTCTTAGTCGCCGTGCTGTTCGGCCTGCTGGACGGCGATCTTCCCGCACAGAAGAAAAAGCCCGTCGACGATGAGGGCTACGTGCCTGTGGTGGCTCCCGATACCAAGAAGAAAAAGAAGGAGGACACGCAGACGCTGCCGCCTCCGAAAGAACTGCCTATCGCGGTGGTGGCCGAGACGGACCGGCTGGCATTTCAAGTCTCGCCGCTGTCGTCCAAAGGGTTGTTCACGCCGCAAACGCGCGAGGCATTGAAGGGACTGCTGCGATCGAGCCACGGCAACATCGTGAAACTTCGAGCGTTCGTGTCCGGCTCAGGCAACATGCGGCGCGTGAGTGAGCTGGTGGGCGAAACTTTTGCCGATAGGCGTGCGGCATTGCCGGCGTTGAGCGTGGTGCAGGTGGGCGCGCTGCCTTTGGAAGGCGCGCAGGTGGTGATTGAGACCACCGAGGTGGAGAAGAAATCCGTGAATCCGAATGGGATCGCGTTCGTCTCCGGTCAAGCCGCGCCGAATGTGGCGCAGTCGATCGAGCTATTGAAGAGCGCATTGCGAGGCGGCGGAATGGAAGCCGGGGATGCCTTGCGCGTGACTTGTTTCGTCAGTTCGCTCGACGAGCAGAAGAACGCGCAGGAATTGATGAAAAAGAATTTTCCCGGCGCGGCGTTGAACTATGTGCAGATGCAGCGCGAACCGGTGATGCCTGCGGCGGAATGTGAAGCGGTGGCGCGCGCCCGGGCCGCGGCCCCTGAGCCGATCAGTTTCCTGAATCCGCCGTCGCTGGACAAATCACCGCACTATTCGCAGATCGCGCTGGTCACCAGTCCCAAGTTAGTGATCACCGGAACACAGCTCGCGTTCGGCAGCCAGGAGAGCGACGTGAAGCTGGCGTTTGAACGGTTGGGGAAAGCGCTCAGCGGTTCGAACGCAAGGTTCGCGCATGTGGTGATGTCACATCTTTACCTTACTTCCGGGGCGCTCACCGCGAAAGTGCGGGCGGTGCGGGCGGGTTTTTATACCGGCGCTAATCCACCGGCCAGCACCATGTTGCCGTTTGAGGGATTGCCGTCGCTGGACGCTTCGTTTGCCCTGGATGTTGTGGCCGTGCCGGATCCGGTGACTGCGCGGCGGTAAGGGCCGGTTTTGGCCGGACCTGATTGGCCGCCCCATAAAAGCAGTTGAAATATGACAGCGGATGTCGGGCCAGGCCGGTATAATTGCCGGGATGATCAGGACGGCGGTGATCGGATTGCGCGCGCATTCCGGGTGGGCTGCTTTAGTTGCTCTGGCCGGACCGGTGAGCGCACCGGAAGTGATCGCGCGGCGGCGGATTGAAATCGCCGATCCGGGAATCCGCGGATCGAAGCAGCCTTTTCATGCGGCGGAGCAGTTGGAGTTTCCGGATGCGAAGGCTTATATCGAACGTTGCGCGGCCAGCACCCGGACGTTGGCGCGCGCAGCATTGCAAGCGGCCATGGATGGTCTAAGAGACCGGCGCGCCGAGTCCACCAGCTGCGGAATCATTCTAGCATCGGGAAAAGCTTTGCCTGGCCTGGAAGCGATTCTGAAATCACACGCGCTCATCCATACCGCCGAAGGCGAGTTTTTTCGGAATGCGCTGGTGGAAGCTTGCGCGCATTGCGGCCTGGCTGTGCTCGGCGTGAAGCAGAAGGAACTCCATGCGCAGGCGGCGGCGAAGCTGCGCACGCCTTCGAGTACACTTGAGCGTCGCGTTCAGGAAATGGGAAAAGCTCTGGGGCCGCCCTGGACCGAAGATCAAAAGTTCGCAACGCTGGCAGCGTGGCTGGTGTTGGGAAAATGAAAGCGCTGGCCAGGGCCTGCTTGACAAGGGGTTAACCCTAATCCTATCATGAAGTTTGCGTCGCTAAGGAGTTCCGCCAGGAGGGAACCTTGATCAAGCTCGACATAATTAACGAAGTGGTAAACAAAACTGGAATCACCAAGACCAAAGCCGAAATGGCGGTGGAGACAGTTTTCGAAAGCATGAAGCGGGCCTTGTCGCACGGGGAGCGCATTGAGTTGCGGGGCTTCGGGATTTTCAACGTTCGTCCCAGGAAGACTGGAATCGGCCGCAATCCTCGCACCGGGGCCGAAGTGGCCATCCCTCCCGGCAAAGCGGTTCGCTTCAAGCCCGGCAAGGAGCTGCAGTCGCTGCAGTAGCATAAGCGTTGTGGTTCCACGCTCAACGACCGACGGTTTGAGGACTGCGTTCACTTTCGAACAGACCTCGATCTCCGTTTCCCGCTGGGCGCTGCACGTGTTCCTGCTGGGCCTCTCGCTGCTCTCGACAACCATCGTCGGCGTGGTACTGGCGCAGAGTTTTCAAAACAATCGGCCGTTGGATCTGGACCAGTACGTGAACGTATTTCCATTGCTCGAAGCGCGGCCTTGGCTACTGCTCGATGGTCTGCCCTATTCGCTGACGCTGATGACGATCCTGCTGGCGCATGAGTTGGGGCACTACTTTGCGTGCCGCTATTACGGGATCGATGCCAGTCTGCCATATTTTCTGCCGGCGCCCACGCAAATCGGAACTTTCGGCGCGTTCATCCGCATCCGGTCGCCAATTTATACGCGGCGCGCTCTCTTTGATGTGGGGGTGGCCGGGCCTTTGGCGGGGTTCGTTCTGCTGCTTCCCGCGATGGCTATCGGGTTGGCCTATTCCAGAGTGATCCCCGGAATCGCCGAGCGGGGCGATTTGATTTTTGGCGTGCCGGCGATCCAGCGTTTGCTGGAGCTGCTGATTTTTCCAGGTCATGCGGCGGCGGACATTTCGATGCATCCGGTAGCGCGGGCGGCCTGGGTGGGAACCTTGGCTACGGCTCTCAATTTGCTCCCCATCGGGCAGTTGGATGGCGGACATATCGTGTATTCATTCACCTCCACCAGACACAAACTGTTGTCGCGTTTGTTCGTGGCGGCGTTGGTGCCGCTCGGAATCTTCTATTGGCGGGCGTGGCTGGTTTGGGCCGCGCTGCTGTTCTTCTTCGCGCTGCGCCATCCCGTGATTTTTGACGTCACGCCGTTGGATCGAAAACGAGTGGAATTGGGCATCCTGGCTGCCGTGATTTTTCTGCTTACGTTCACGGTAATACCGATTCACTAGCTGCGAATCGGGGAATGAGTATCCTGTCACCACATTTGCCCGTGTCACCACATTTGCCCGATTGATACAATCTTGGGTGATGAGAAATGTTGTTGCGTTGGTTGCTCTGGCCGCTCTGGCCCAGGTCTCGCGGCCTGTAGAGGAGTTTAAGACTAAGGCCGGGTTGGTTAAGATCACGCCCATCCGGCATGCCAGCATGATGCTTCAGGGCGGGGGCAAAGTGATCTATGTGGATCCGTGGAGCCAGGGGAACTTTGAGGGGCTGCCCAAGGCGGATCTCATTCTAATCACCGATATTCATCCGGATCATATGGATCAGGTTGCCATTGATAAGGTCCGCAAGGATGGAACCGTGTTCATCGCGCCCGCTGCCGTGGCGAAAACCGTAACTGAAGCCAAGGTGCTTGCGAATGGTCAATCCACCACCTGGGATCAGTGGACCATCG
>Ga0302324_100010938_pt1 | contig 18698 bp, 9 predicted proteins | sample Palsa_T0_1_FD_201949 | JGI IMG/M metagenome (GOLD analysis project Ga0302324, IMG submission 201949) | Peat permafrost microbial communities from Stordalen Mire near Abisko, Sweden - Palsa_T0_1 | ecosystem: Environmental > Terrestrial > Soil > Palsa > Peat permafrost | place: Sweden: Abisko...
ATTATTGCTTCCCAACGTATTCAAATTGCCGCCGATTGACCAAAGATGTTTGCTCTGGTCGATGAACAATGTCTGGTATTCACCAGTCGATACAATCACCGGTATAGTCGAAGATGAACTGGTAGTGGTTGCCGCCGCATTGACGATGACCGTCGTGTTACCCGTAGCAGTCTGACCCAGGTTATTCTTAATAGTATAGCTGAAGATGTAAGTCCCGGCCGTCGTCAGTCCCGTAATCGCCGTATTCGAACTGGAGGGCGATGCAATGGTCGCTGTAACAGGACCACTGGTCTCCTTCCAGAGCCCTGACACCAGGGTGGTGCCCGATGCGGCAGTGGCTGTGCTGGTCAGCGTAACCGAACTGGTCGGCAGCGTGATCGTCGGGTCTCCTTCTACAGTCAATGTCGGCGTAGTAGAAGCAGTAGAAGTGGCGCCACCGTCGACAGTCACCGTCACCGAGGAATTGGCCGTCTGCCCGAGATTATTGGTCGCATAAAGCGTAAAGACATAGGTACCGGCTTCGAGACCGGAGATAGCCGTCGATAATGAACCCGTAGGCTTATTGATAGTCGCGGTATTGGGGCCGCTGGACTGCTTCCAGGACTCTGACGACAAGGTCGTCCCGCTGGCGGCTTTGGCCGTTCCCTGCAGGAAACTCGAATTGCCCGACAGTGACTGGGCCGTGCCCGCACTCACCACCGGTAAAGTACTGGTAGCGCTGGTAGTTGAACCGGCTGCATCCGGACTGCTGGTCTTCACCTCGGTAGTGCTGCCGCCAGTTGTTCCGTGGACGGCTACCGACACTGTAGAAGAGGCCGACTGCCCGAGATTATTGGTTGCTGTCAGGGTAAAGACATAGGTACCCGCTTCGAGACCGGATATCGCCGTCGACAAGGAACCCGTAGGCTGATTGATGGTCGCGGTATTGGGGCCGCTCGTTTCCTTCCAGGATTCTGATGACAACTTCGTCCCGCTGGCCACCGTAGCCGTTCCCTGCAGGAAACTCGAATTGCCTGACAGAGACTGGGCACTCCCCGCGCTAACCACCGGTACTGTACTGGTCGTGCTGGTCGTGGTCGCGGCGGACTTGACGACTACCGTTATCGTAGAAGAAGCCGATTGATCAAGATTATTGGTGGCTGTAAAGGTAAAGACATAGGTCCCTACCTCCAGATTGGAGATCGCCGTCGACAAAGAACCGCTTGGCTTATTGATGGTCGCTGTATTAGGACCGCTCGTCTCCTTCCAGGATTCTGAGGACAAAGTCGTCCCGCTGGCTGCCGTTGCCGTCCCCTGCAGGAAACTCGAACTTCCTGACAGAGACTGGGCGCTGCCCGCGCTAACCACCGGTACCGTACTGGTCGTGGTGGCAGCATTAACGACCACTGTTACCGTGGAAGAGACCGATTGTCCCAGGTTATTTGTAGTGGTCAAGGTAAAGACATAAGTTCCTGCGACGAGGCCGGAAACCGCCGTCGACAATGAACCGGAAGACTTACTGATGGCAGCCGTATTGGGGCCACTCGTCTCCTTCCAGGTTTCGGTCGACAAAGTCGTGCCGGTGGCCGCCGTCGACGTACCCGTCAGCGTGGCCGAAGTACCCGTTACGGTCTGGGCGCTGCCCGCACTGACGACCGGCACAGTAGCAGAACTCGCCGTCAGGGGATTGACAACCACATCCGTCGAAGAACTGGCCGATTGCCCGCTATTATTGGTTGCAGTAAAAGTAAAAACATAGGTTCCCGCCACCAGATTGGAGACGGTCGTCGTTACCGAACCCGTTGGCTTGCTGATGGTAGCCGTGCTGGGACCGCTCGTCTGGGTCCATGCTTCTGAAGATATGGTCGTGCCGCTGGTAGCAGTGGCCGAGCCGGTCAGCGTGACCGAATTGGTCGGCAGCGTGATCGTAGGATCACTGCCCGCACTCACGGTAGGAGGCGTCACAGTAGCAGCAGAACTGCCTACCAGGGTGGTATCCCCCTGCCTCAGCTCCCATTGGAAAATATTGGACCCCGCCTTATAATCGCCTGGCGTATTGGGGTGTTGGGTATTGCCACTGACGACATTAGGGCTGCTGTTGGTCCAATTGGTAGCCGAAGGATCATACATCGAATTCCAGCAGCAATGGCCCCCTCCGCCTAGATTCTCAAAGGCAAAGAAGGCGGATCCGGGTACGCTGTCATTCATATTTTCGGATATCGGATAGACGAACTGGTCATCCGTCGAGCCTTCCAGCCCGAAGAATTTCCCGTTGTAATGACGGGCCCAGTAGCCGAATACACCCGGATAGGACAGATTATAGCCCGAATAGTTAACCCCGGGCCCAACCCCTTCCAGGTCCACCATGCTCTTGATCTCACCCATCGTCGTATGGTCACCGGCATAAGCGGAATACGACAACAGCTCGCCCCATTCAAAATTCCCTTGGCTGAGGCCCGCGACGTGAACCGCATTCCTGTTGATCGGCAATGCCTTAAGCAAAGCCTCGAAGACGACCTTCAAGTCCCAGGGACGCATATTCTGGTCAGGTTCCATAATGGTCACCAAAACCGGATAATGCGTTCCGTTCCCGAGCTTTACACTGCCATCCCAACCATTCGCCAACCACCAATGCGGTCCGTAAGTCAGCAGCGTGCCAGGATTGGAACCCACTTCACCCGTACCCTGCATAGAGAAAATGGCCGGCCGCGGCGTCCTGTCGTTGGCCTGCCGGGTGATTCGGACATACCAGGTGTACGAAGGGCCCCCTGCATTCTCGGTAATCGTTGTGTCGTAAGTAATTGGATTGTTGGTTTCGCTCTGACCGAAGGCGAAAAATGTCATGAAGAGGCTTGCGAGGAGAGGATAAATGGATTTTAAAAGCAGTTTACCCTGGATACTGTTGTTAGGCATAAAAATTTACTCAAATAGTTACTAATTTTTTTAGAATACGAACCCGCTCGGGGCATGGGCCCCAAAAAATTGATAAGCAATACTTGTTTAGAGGAAATTCTTGTGTGCGATGACGTCAACCGCAACTACCCCCATGGGTTTACAACAACTATACCAAATTGTGAAAATTATTATACGCTATCGGGTTTTTTTGGGGCTATTTGTCCACAATTTTGACATTTAAATTATTTAAAATGCGTCATGCCAGGGCTTTGCATACGTGGCAAGATTTTTGCCCATGACCCTTCCCCATAAAAAAACCGGCCATTTTATTGGCCGGTTTTTGTTCGACAACCGTATAGAAGAACCCTAAAATAAACCTTACTGAATAACTGTTGTTTCTCTATTGTTTGATCATCTGCACCTGGCCCCAGAACACGCCTGCAATCTGTATAGATAATACATACATCCCTTTCGCCAGCGAACTACTGTTGACCTGCATATCTATAGCGGGCGATTGCTTATCAGCAACCATCGTACTGACCACCCTGCCCATGAGATCATAGACCCTCACGATGACAGTCCCGTTCGTACTGCTCTGTATATGCAAATCCGACATGCCTTCCGTAGGATTGGGATATAATAACACCTGACCGCTCGTATTTGCCCTTTCATTGCTGACCACACTGACGGTCACTGAGTCGGTCGCAGTATTCCCCTGGTTGTCTGTAACGGTCAGCAGGAAGACATACGTCCCCGCCTGCAACCCACTGATAGGACATACCGCCAGGGAAGACGATGCCAGCTGCGAGGCCGCCGGGCCACTGACCTGCGTCCATTGATACGATTCAATGATACCGCCCTGATCGCTCGATGCCGTTCCATTCAATGTCGCCGTACTGGCAGGCAACGAAATCACTGTATCCTGCCCGGCATTGGCTATCAGAGGCGACGTAACCTGATTAGTAACTGTCACGGTTACCTGCGAAGTCGATGTTTCACCGGCGTTGTTGGTGACCGTTAATTCAAAGGTGTATGTCCCCGGAGATAAACCGTCGATATTCGGCGTAGCAGTATTGGAATTCGTGATCGTAATGCTTCCACTGCCGGAAACCTGTACCCAGTCATAGCTGACAATAGTGCCGACCGCATCATAAGACGCTGACCCGTTCAACTGGACGGAACTGGCCGGCATGTTGACGGTAATATTCGACCCGGCATTGGCCACCGGCGGCACAGGAGTTACCGTTACAGCCGCATCCACGGTCACAGTTACGGTCGCAGTTGCCGATACCCCACTACTATTGGTCACAGTCAGTTGATAAGTATAGGTGCCCTGCACAAGACCCGTCACGACGGTGGTCATAGCATCCGATGAAGTGATGTCCGATGTCGCCGGACCAGACGTCTGCGTCCAGGCATAGGTCAATGTTCCGCCGCCGGGATTGCTTGACCCGCTGCCATCAAGGGTTGCCGTGCTTATCGGCAGTGTAATGGTGATGTTCGCACCTGCATTGGCCACCGGCGTAACCACAACCGGAGCCGCATTGACAGTCACCGTCACGGTGGCCGTGGCAGTTACCCCCGAGGTATTGGTTACAGTCAGCTGGTAAGTATAAATACCCTGCACCAGGCTCGTTACAGTCGTAGTCGTTCCTGATACAGTCGTGATCGTCGATGTGGAAGGACCAGTCAACTGCACCCACGCATAAGTCAGCGTGCTGCCGCCAGGATCATAGGAAGCGCTGCCATTCAGCGTCGCCGTGCTTACCGGCAGGGTAATGGTGATGTTCGCGCCTGCATTGGCGACCGGCGTACCTACCGGGGCCGCAGCATTTACAGTAACAGTCACGGTGGCCGAGGCAGTCTTCCCCTGGCTATTGGTGACGGTCAGCTGATAGGTATAAGTACCCTGCACCAGGCCCGTCACAGTCGTAGTCGCTCCGGACGCCGTCGTAATGGTTGATGTGGAAGGACCGCTCACCTGCGTCCACGCATAAGTCAGCGTGCCGCCACCAGGATTGGAAGAGGAACTGCCATCCAGGGTCGCGGTGCTCACCGGCAGCGTGATGGTACTGTTGGCCCCGGCATTGGCTATCGGTGTAACGACAGGCGGAACAGCCGCATTAACGGTCACGGTCACAGTCGCCGTGGCCGTTACCCCCGTAGAATTGGTGACGGTCAGCTGATAAGTATAAGTGCCCTGCACCAGACCCAACACAGTCGTAGTCTCGCCGGATGCAGTTGTGATGGTCGATGTAGACGGACCGCTCAGCTGTACCCAAGCATAAGTCAGCGTCCCGCCACCAGGATTACTTGAACCGCTGCCATCCAGCGTGGTTGTATTCACTGGCAGGGTGATTGTTGCATTGGTACCGGCATTGGCCACCGGCGTAACTACCGCATAGGTACATTCGTTACAGGGAGAGCTGCCCGGATGTAACAGGCAATATGGACAGGCTACGGTCGTGGTCGCTGTCAGCGCCATCGGAGCGACGATAGTCGGCGTCGTGACATCCCAGGAATTCGGGTAGGTGGCGGTTATATCGGGCGAACAGCTGATGACGCCATTGCCGAGTACACAACCCTTATTCCTTCCCCACGAATACAGCGTACCGTCAGCTGTCTCCGCATAAGTATAAAATGTAAAAACACTGGAACCGAAAATAGCTGTGAAATCGCTGCGTGAAGGCACGATGCGCACAGGCAACTGCACCAGCAGGTCGCCAACCAGGAAATCCCAGGCGTAAGGAGCGGTGGTAGTGGCAAAATTAAGTTCGGTACCGATACCAATGGTGCCCATGGCATTGTCACCCCAACCCCAAAGACTGCCGTCGGAAAGTATCACATGCGTACACTCCGTATTGACGACGATCTGAGTGATAGGATGCGGCAGCCCATTCATGATATTGGTCAGCACGGTCGGCGTCGGTATTGGCGTTCCGGAACCGGATGCTGCAGCATAGCCCATGTATGAGCTGTTCACTCCCCAGCCGTATAGTGTACCGCTGCTCGTCAGCGCATAGTTAAAGGCAGTACCGCCGGCTATCTGTGTAATATTCGATAAGGTGGTCACCTGCGTCAGGGACAGGCTGGAGGTCGCCGTAGCACCGGCATACCCGAGATTCTGCAGCTGTCCATTACCGGCCCCGCAGGTCCATACCGTTCCATCGGTACACAACACGATCAGCACCTGGCCGGCTACTATCTGCTTCACGCTCCGGCCACCGGGGATAAGCACCTGCACAGGCCGCGTATTCAAGCCACCTGCCGTACCATTTCCACGCATTCCTTCTCCCGTATACCCCCAGACCCAAAGGGTTCCGTCATTCTTAACGGCATAATCGCCCTGATCCTCGGCATCGCCCGTGAAATACAATACGACCTGGTTGACATTGTTGAACGGGTTGCCCAGACTATCGACCGTAATCTCATAGGCGGTAGCCAGCGCTGTCGTCGTCCCATTGCCTAGCTCCCCATACGCATTGTCGCCGATCGTCCATACATTCCCATTGACATCGACCGCTGCCCCGCCATGCAGGCCGCCCGCTACCGATTGAAAGGTAAGGTTCGACGGAGAAACGACTACCGGTATCGCCAACCCCTTGGTCCCCGCATTGTTGGTGCCTAAGAAGGCGTAATTATCGCCGATCCCGTATAAATGTCTGTTCTGGTCAAGGAAGAAACACTGATATTCACCGGCCCCTACAATGGTCGGTTGACTGGCATAAGGATTGACCGGCGGAGTTGTGGTAGCCGCACTCACGGTTATGGTCACGGTACTGGTACTGACCAGCCCGGTATTATCCGTGACTGTCAGCGTAAAGACATACGTTCCGGCAGACAGACTGGTCACCGTAGTAGTTAAACTGTTCGGAGTCGTAATGACCGCACCGGTCGGACCACTCGTTATTGTCCATACTGTGGACGCAAGCGTATTCGGCGTCGACGCAGTAGCTGTACCGGCTAGATTAACAGTGCTGGTAGGCAGCTGGACGGTCTGAGCGCTCCCTGCCGAAACGGTAGGAGGCGTCGTCGAAGGAGGTGTCGCAGTCCCGGTCACTAATGTCGTATCACCCTGCCGCAGCATCCACTGCAATACGTTCGTCCCTGTCGCTGCATTGTATACGTAATCTCCGGCAGTATTAGCGGCATTTCCGTTGGTTGCTATTAAGCTATTACCGAAAGGGGCGGCAGTATTCGTCCAGTTGGGCTGCGTATTATCATAATCTGAATTCCAGCAGCAATGCGCACCGCCGCCAGTATTGACCCATGAGAAATAGGCCGCACCCGGCACGCTGTCATTGATCATCTCCTCAATCAGGAAAGGACTTGTTTGATTATCGGCATCACCCACAGCCCCAAAATATCGGCCATGATATTTGTGAGCCCAATATCCCCACAAATTGGGATAGGCCATCGGTTGGGCGCCCAGGATACTTTCGACATCACTGGGAGCGACACCGGAAAAGTTGCAAAAGCTCTGTATTCTGGCCATGACATGCTCATCGCCAGCTGTCGCCTGATAACCCAGCAGCCAACCACCGACCTCGACGCCGCCGCTGAGACCACCATAATGCAATGACCTCGGATGGAATTCTTTATACAGAGTATCAAAAAGCGATTGAAAAAGATTGGGCCGCGTATTGACAGCATTCTGTTGCACCGTCATCAGTATAGGATAGTGAGTTCCGTTGCCAAGCACCACAGACCCATCCCAGCCATTCGCCAGCAGGTAATGCGGTCCATAATGATTCAGAAACGTATAATTCCCCCCACTAACCTCGCCGTCGCCTTGCATAGTCATGATGACTGGCCGGCTGGCGGTGTCAGAATTTCCGGCTGTGAAGAAATTAACCGGCCTCGTGATTCTTACTACCCAGTTTTGCCCCGCCGAACCTGTCCCCCGGTACGGAATGATCGTATCGTAGGTGACCATATTGTTGGTCTCGCTCTGGCCATAAATTGACAGGGAAGTGATGAAAAAAATTAAAGCAAGGCACAGAATGCCCTTTAAGGGTAGAGATTTGGCTTTCATACATCGGATATTTGGATTAAGCAACAGACATCATTTCTGATATCTGTATCTACAACGGTTTTTCATGATCGGGCACACACCGGCGATCGACATGAATTTAACAAGAATTATACCAATTGGGGGATCTAAAGGGCCGCTAAATTCGTATGCGGGGTAAAAAACTAGTAATCAATAATAAGAACCCTGTAAATACTTTATTTTCTTTTGGCCAGCAAACATTTACTGCAGATAGGACTATCCGGGTTGGCCCGACAATACGGTGAAATTACGGTCTTGACTTCGGAAAGTCGCAGTGGATCTACGATAGCGGGTTCGGGTACATCCCAGGAATTTGGATAAGTAGCATACTCATTAGGCACGCAGCTGACAACCCCATTGCCTAAAACAGCCCCCTTATTCCTGCCCCACGAATACAGCGTTCCATCTTTTGTTTCCGCATAAGTATAGAAAGTGTAAACGCTCGAACCAAAAATAGCAATGAAATCGTTCCTGGAGGGTATGATCCTTACAGGCAGCTGCACCAACAGTCCACCGGGACGAAAATCCCACGCATAAGGATGAACTGTCTTGGAATAGTCGATTTCCCGTCCATCCCCAACCGAACCACCTTGCGCATCATCGCCCCATCCCCAAAGACTGCCATCGGATAGGATTACATGAGTGCTGACCGAATTCGTCACGATACTCCGTATCGGATGCGGTAACGCATGCATGATATTGGTTAGCACCGTCGGCATAGGCAAGGGTACCCCGCTGCCCGCCGCAGTATAATAACCCAGATAGCCGCTGTAAGCGCCCCACCCGTACAAAGTCCCGTCTTTCTTCAACGCATAGTTGAAGGCAGTGCCTCCTGCAATCTGCCCGATATCCGAAAGACCCGCCAGCTGATGTAGCGTCAGATAGCTTCCCTCCGTCGGCGCATAACCCAGGTTAAATGGCCTGGGCCCGTTATTGCCACAGGTCCATACGGTACCGTCCGTGCAAAGGACAACCAGCATACTGCCGGCCACTATCTGCCTGACCTGCTTTCCACCGGGAATGGGTACCTGCACCGGCCGGAACGACGGCCCGCCCGCCGTACCATCACCGCGCATTCCATTGAGCGTAGCCCCCCAGATCCAAAGACTACCGTCCTTTTTGATCGCATACCAGCCATTACTTTCATTCGCGACAAAATAGGCGCAGATATCCACGACATTGTCGAAAGGATGACCAAGACTGTCCACTGTCACCCGGACCGCGGTACCGGTCTTGTCCGTTGTACCATTGCCGAGCTGCCCCTGTGCATTGTCCCCGAAAGTCCAGACATTTCCATTGATATCCACCGCAGCGCCGCCATGCAATCCACCCGCTACGGCCCGGAAGGTCAGATCGGCGGGCGTCACCACAACGGGCAACGCCAGTCCCACCTTTCCTTTTAGCCCGACACCCAGGTTGCCCAGATTGGCGCCGCAGCCGAATAAATGCCGGTCCCGGTCCAGAAAGAATACCTGGTACTCCCCCTCACCTACAAGGATAGGCATATCAGACCCCGGATCCTGTTCCCGCATAGCCGTCGCATTATACCCATTCTCCCCGAGAAAAATAGCGCCCCGCCCAACAGGGACGGCCTTCCGGGTAGCACCTGTCAGTATAAACAGCAGCAACATTGCGCAAAGCGAAAAAAGAAAAGAAAAATTTCTGATAGGCATAAAAAATGTCGTTATGATAAGCTAAGGAGCCCCAAATAAATGTTATCTTGTCGACTCTGGATGAACCCTAAATTATCATGTTATTTCTTAAAATCTTGTTTTTTTCGGGCATTTTTCTGATCTTCTATAGTTATATCGGTTACGGAATGTTGGTATGGCTGCTGATCCGCCTCAGGAATCTTTTCCGCACCCAACGCCAGCCTCCTCCCATCACAACGCTGCCATTGGCCACCCTGGTTATAGCTGCCTATAACGAGGAACGTTTTATTGTCGAAAAGATAGAAAATTGCCTGAGCCTCGATTATCCGCGGGATAAACTAAAGATCATTTTTGTCACCGACGGGTCCACTGATAATACCCCGATCCTGGCACGGGCCTACGCGGACATCACCGTCATGCACGAACCGGAAAGAAAAGGTAAGATCGCCGCCATGCACCGGGCTATGCAAACAGTCACGACCCCGATCACCATTTTCTGTGATGCCAATACCCTGCTGAACAGGGAATCGATCCAGTATATCGTGCGCCACTATGAAGATCCCAAAGTAGGTGGAGTTGCCGGAGAGAAAAAGGTCATCTCCGCCGGAGAAGACAGCCAGGCCCCCGGCGCCGGAGAAGGCATTTACTGGAAATATGAATCCCTGCTGAAAAAACTGGATTCCCAGTTGTATACGGTCGTCGGCGCCGCAGGCGAATTGTTTTCCATCCGGACAGAATTGTACGAACCCGTGCCCGGCAATGTACTGCTGGACGACTTTGTCATCTCCCTCGGCATCTGCCGCAAAGGATACCGCATCGTCTACGAACCGAAAGCCTACGCCTCAGAAAGACCCAGCGCTTCCATGAAAGAAGAACAGAAAAGAAAAACACGTATCAGCGCCGGCGCCTTCCAGTCTATGATCATGCTCAAAGACCTGCTTAATGTCTTCCGGTACCCGGTACTGTCCTTTCAATACGTGTCTCACCGCGTCCTACGCTGGACGTTATGCCCCCTCCTGCTGCCGGTGATCCTGGTGGCCAATATCGCGCTGGTGCTCATGGCCGCCGGCCCGTTATATACCCTGCTTCTCGTGGGCCAGTTGGCCTTCTATGCGGCCGCCATCACCGGATGGGTGTTTTCGAACAGGAATATCAAAGTAAAAGCCCTATACGTACCATATTATTTCTTTTTTTTAAATGTTTCACTTTATTTTGGATTTTTGCGTTTTAGACGGGGACAGCAATCCGTTCTGTGGGAAAAAGCAGCCCGACAATAGACGATAGCCATATGAGGATAATATTTTTATACTATCATCAATCTAAACAGGTATATGACAGCTTTGGGTGAGATTGGCTTTGTGTTGTTTCTTCTGGCTCAGGCCGTGCTGGCCTTTTATGTCGTTTTGCCGGCGCTCCTCCTGCTTTGTTATGGATTTATCCGCCTTTTCGGTATCCGTACCCCGTTCCAGCGCAGACCCTTTCTATCCGACCAGGAATTTGAGTTCGGCCTGATCATTACCGCTCACCAGGAGACCGAATTTGTCATCCCGCTGGTGGACTCTATTCTCAAACAAAGGTACGGCCGCTTTCATGTCTATATCGTCGCAGATGATTGCGCACCTGGTATGCTCTCCTTCAGCGATCCCAGGATCACCATTCTTACGCCCGCGCCTGCGCTCCATTCCAAGATCAAATCCATCCGGTACGCGCTGGACCGTTTTCACCGGCCGCATGATGCCTTCATTATCCTGGATGTCGACAATCTGCTGCATCCCGCCTTTCTCGAGGTCATGAACCTCCATTTCCGGAAAGGCTACCGCGTAGTGCAAGCCGACTTCAAACCCAAAAATTCGGATACCGCCTTTGCCCGTATGGATGCCATGGGAGATATGTTCAATTTTTTCATGGAACGGGAAGCGCGGATGCGCCTCGGCATTTCCGCATCGGTATGGGGCGCGGGTGTAGCCATCGCACTCGATCTGTACCGGGAAATCGAATATGCCGACCTGCTGGGCGGATTCGACAAGAAATTACAGGCACATCTCGTTCAAAGAACCGACCGGATAGCCTTTGCACCCGAAGCCATACTCTATGATGAAAAGGTCATCACCGGCCAGTCTCTCGAAAATCAACGGACCCGCTGGCTTAGCTCTTATTTCAAATACTTTAAAGACAGCTTCCAGATCCTGCTGACCGGGATTAAAAAATTGGACTTTAACCTGATCTACTTTGGATTCAATACGATCCGCCCCCCCCTCTTTATCGTAATGGGTGGCGCATTTTTTTTCCTTTGCATCGATTATTTTATCCGCCCGGCCCTCACCTATGCATGGTTGCTTTGCCTTCTCTCCTTCCTCTTGTCCTTTGTGGTTATCATAGCCATCAAAGGAAAAGACGTGCGCTATATAAAGACATTGGCCCTGATGCCGCTGTTCGTTTTGAGACAGGTCGCCGCGCTCCTCAAAATAAACAAGGCCAAAAAATCTTTCATGAAAACCCAGCACGACAGATTGGTCTTTATCGATGACCTGTTAGACACAACAGGTCCGGCCATGAGGGAAAAACCATAGCTATACTATTGGATATCTGATTGATATATTGTATTTTACCAACAAATAGCCCTAACAAAGATGGAAAATTTTACATCCCTTTCTATTATTATTCCGGCCTACAATGAAGCTCGTACGATCCATCTTATTCTGGACAGAGTAAAAGAGGTGACCCTGATCAATGGCATCACCAAAGAAGTGATCGTTGTCAACGACTGTTCGACAGACAACACGGAAGAAGTACTGCTGCGCTATATCGCCGAAAACCCGCAGCTTAATATGCAATATTTCAAGCACGAAGTCAATAAGGGCAAGGGCGCCGCCATCCACACCGGCATCACCAGGGCCACGGGCCAGTTCCTGGTCATCCAGGATGCCGATCTGGAATATGATCCGGAGGAATTCAATATTCTCCTGAAACCCGTTATGCGCGGATCGGCAGATATCGTATTCGGCTCCCGTTTCCTCGGCGGCAACCCACATCGCATCCTGTTCTTCTGGCACTCCATCGGCAATAAATTCCTGACGATGCTGAGCAATATGTTCACGAACCTGAACCTGACGGACATGGAAACCTGCTACAAGCTGTGTAAAACCTCCATCATACAATCCATTCAGCTGAACGAAAAGCGGTTCGGTTTCGAGCCTGAAATTACCGCCAAACTCGCCCGTATCCCCGATATCCGCATCTACGAAGTAGGCATCTCTTATTATGGCCGTACCTACAAGGAAGGCAAAAAGATCAACTGGAAGGATGGAATAAGAGCCATTTACTGTATCCTCAAATACAACCTCTTTTCAAAAAAGTAGCCGATGCTCACATCTAAACCCAATACCCAACCCGGCAGCTATGACAACCTGCTAAAAGGTATCTTTCTTTTGCTGGCTGGTATCTATCTCGTTAATTGCCTGACCCCCCTTCGCTTGTGTGTAGACACCATCCGCTACTTCGGGATCAAGGATTGTATCGAGTTCGGCTGCGACCCCAACTCCGACGCTGCTAAAGACTATATGCCCTACGGCTATACGATGCTGCTGATCCTCCTCTCCAAATTAGGTATCCTGCGGTCCTTCAGCATTGTGCTCATCAACTGCGTATACCTTTTCACCGGTATCCTTCTCGTCACGAAGATGTTCGGCCTGCTCGCCAACAAATGGACTGTCCTGATCCTGATCCTCCTCAACTGGACGATCATCAAGTTCGTGACCCACCCGCTGTCGGAAATGCAATACCTCTTTTTCTCGGTAGGCAGTCTTTTCTACTTTAATCGCTTCCAGGAATCCCGGAAAGCGAAACCTTTGATCCTGTCACTCGTTGCAGGCATTCTGGCCTTCCTCACCCGCAGCGTCGGCGTAGCGCTGTTCGCCTCCCTGGTAGCTGGGCTCGCCTGGATCTACCGCAAGGAAATCATCGGGATCCTCAAAAAGAACAAGATCCTGGTCGCTATCGTCCTTCTCCTGATCGTCGGAGTGGTCGTCTTTTCCAAACTGCTGGGACTCGACCACTATTCAGGCGTGATGTCCAACCAATTCCAGAAAGGATTAAGTCGTATCGATATCATCGGCTGGCATTTTACCGAGTGGGGTGAAGTTTCCATGAATACTTCCATCGTCAAGGTCATCCCCTATTTCCCCTTTCACAGCGGCAAAGCCTTCTTTATTATCGTCGGCTTACTCATCTTCCTGCTCTTCTTTTACATCCTGTTCTTCCGCAAGAATAATGTACCCGATATCGTTAAAATCTATCTGCTCTTTTATGCCATCCTCATGTTCAACTGGCCGTTTTACGACCCCCGTTTCTGGGTGCCGGTATTGCCGCTGATCGTCGCGGTGGCTGTGGAGGCGGCGTCAGCCATGAAAAATAAAGGGCTTCGGATTGTCTGGTCCTTGTTCCTCGTGGTCTATAGTGTCCTGGGCATCGGAGCAGTAGGCTATCTGACCTATACTTCGCTGCACAAGGAAAACTTTGCCCGAACCCAGGCCAACGGCGTTTATCGGAATGAATATGAAACCCGGTTTTACGGCAAGCCCCAAAGCGATACGGCCCGTAAGATCGACCCTCTCGCCATGGGCATACTCAATCGTTATAATTAAACGGATAAAACGGCCCGCGTTGCGGCGCCGCATCAAGCATCAGTCCGGATCATTCCAGCCTGGCTGAACCTTCTCAATAGCCTCGCTTATGGACTTTATATGGGCCGCCCACGAATGTGTCCGGCCAAAACGAATCCGCCTTTCTTTCAACTCGGGCTGTTCCACATTTTCCCGGAGTGCCTGGGCGATCAATTCCTCATAATCGGCCGTCGTTTTGCCGAGATAGACATATTCGACGAAAGTATCCCGCATGAAGATCGTATCGGTCGCCACCGTAGCCTTGCCCATGGACAGGTATTCATCGATCTTCCGTGGATAATTCCCGATGGTCATCTCGTTGACCGCTTGTGGGTTCATGGCCACATCGAAACACTGTAGGTATCCGGGCAATGTGCTTTCCGGCCTCCATCCCAGGAAATGGACGTTCGGCAATTTGAACAGTTCCGAGCTTTTAAAGCCATGATCCGCTTTGCCGATGAATACAAAGCTCCAATCCTTTCTTTTACGGCAAAGATCGATCAGCAGGCGCAGATCCAGCCGATTACTGATGATCGCGCCGATATAGCCGATGATGGGCCCCTTAATACCCGCCATATCGTCCGGAACTTTGAGTTTCTTCGCCGCGTCGAAAAGGTTAAGATCGACGCCGGAACCAACGACAAACGTATTCGGGTTATATTTTTCAGCAATTTTTTTCAGGTATAGGGAGTTCGCGCATACCAAAGTGCTCTTTTTCATCAGTTGCGGTTCGAAGACATGACCATGTCTGAACCAGTAGGGAGTAGCCATCAGGTGATCTCTGAAATAATACAGGCTCAAAGCCGGCTTCAACAACTCCATCAGGTACTGACCTCTCAGCATGTCACAGTCGTTAAAAAGAATAAAGTCTTTAAAACCCAGCTTTACGATGGCCTCCTGGATATCGCCGGCAAATCTCTCGTTATTTTTTTTGTTGAAAGAGTCGAATAGGGGATGGATCGGAATCCAGTTGATGGACTTGATAACATGCTGCGGGTACAGGTTCCAGATATTGGGGGCTACCTCGACCAGGTTGTCCTTGGTCCGGAATATTTCCAACCGCCTTTTAACGGCAGGCCTTCTCCGGCGAAATAGCCAGGTATATCTGTCCATCGGTGCGTTAACATAAAGAACCTTATTGTGCTTCGAAAACTCCATGGCAACATCTTTACAGTTGCTGCCTATTTCAATATCCCAGGGTTGAAGACCCACAACCACGATCATCTTATTTCTAATCATTTGCCATTACGTTTTTGATCATTATACATTTGAATCGCGTCCTCCAGGTTCATCCCGATCAGTTCTTCCAACTCAGCCGCCGAACTGGCTATCGTACCGGTAAGTTGGACCTCTTTGTTCAGTTCATCATTGTAGATGCGGGTCGAACTGTAAAAAGACTCCAGCGTGACCTCTCCCTTCCTGAATCTTTCCTCTGTCCGGAGGAAAATGATATGCCAGTCGCTGACCACCTGCTCTTCCAGCACCAATAAACGCTTATCGGTCACGTAGGTCTCGTAGGCAACCAGCACTTCTTTTCTGACAGTACGCCGCTCCACCTCGACCTGGTCCGCCATGGCCTGGCTTTTATAGAAGTCGGATCTGGTCTGGTGCACACTGCCAGTGAAAATGCTCAGCGGAATATTGACCCCGAAATTGTATCTCGGAAACAGGTTCGCGGCTTTCGCTTCAGCACTCTCATTGATGGAATATTCGTTCAGGTTACCCTGGATAATGATGGCACTCAGCCAGGCAGTCTTGGACTTCTTGTACAGTTCGTTGAACTGCGCGGCCAGATTGGCTTGATATTGGATCCTGGGATTGTTCATCGCCAGGCTCACAAGGTGCTCGGCCAGGCTGTCCGTTCGCATGTTAAAAGTACTCGCATCTACAGGTTGATTTTGAGCCCACGCCCCGTAGGTTACCAAAATAAGAAGTAAGCTCGTGATAAGACTTTTCATGCTTGTGCTATTTTAGTTTTAGTGTCTAGGTCTGTTGACTCTCTATTTTCTAAATCGTTCAGGCGAAGAACGATGGCGACCATTGCGGCAAACGCGAACCCGTTTGGTACCTGGCCGATGGCCACCTGGGCATATTGTGCAAAAACAAATCCGAAAATAAATCCGGTAATGGCCAGATAAATGACCTTATATTCAGGATTCCGGGCCCTGAAAAAAGACTGGATGCACCGGACCAGAATAATGAAATAGAGGATACAGGAGATGATCAACCCCACGTACCCCTGCTCGAGAGAGATCATCAGCAGGCCGCTGTCCGTCGGAAAACCTGCCAGCGGATGACCGATATTAGACGCGTAATTCACCCCGCCTGTCGTACCCAGTCCCCCGCCGATCGGATGAGACTGGAGATACGGCTGAATCGAATGCCGGTTCACATCCCGCACATTTAAAGATTCATCGGTACTGAGCTGGAAAGTGCTTCGTATCCGGTTGATGGTGCCATTCCCGTAGATCGGCACAAATATCACAAACGCCAGCATAAAAGCACAAAGAGCGCCGAAAATAAGCGTCTTCTTCTCATTGATGGTCATCAGTACATATAGTAAAACTTCCAGAATAAGCATGAAATTCGCGGTTCTGGTCCCCGAAAAAATCATGCCCAGGGTCATGACCAGCGTGGATATCAGCAAAAAAGCCTTCTTCCACGGGGTGGTTTTCAGCCGCAGATAAAAAACGATCGTCATGATGATAGTCCCGGTCATGGAAAGACCAAAATCCGTGCAACCCGACAGAAAGCCCGACTTCCGGTAATTCCCGTTGTCCAGCGAACTCAGCATCTCCCGCAATGGGTTCTCCAGGATATAAGTCATTTCGAACTTCGGCATCCAGACCAATTCCTCCCAGCACGCATAAAAGCCGTTCAGAAAAGACAATATGAGCCAGACATAAAAGAAACGGCGGATTGATTTTATATCCGTAAAAATCTGCAACCCGCAGTAAAGCACCAGAAAAATCGATAGGTTTCGCTTGACGATGCCAACGAATAATTCCAGGTTACCGCCGTTCGGATTGAATCGTTCGAAAACGTAATACAGCTGAATGACCACATACATCCCGACAATCGCGTTGTTGCAATTATTCCAGAAAGGCACGTGGTGATTCCGCATTTTAATGATTACGCCCAGGAAAGTCACCCAAACCATCACGTCGATGACAGTCCCTATCGGTGCTTCCGTATTGATAAGGCGGATGAAATCGAAAATAAAATACGGCACTATTATCGTCACATACAAGCCGAATTCCGGATACATGACGGAAAAAATAACGACGGCCAGGCCAATGACACCTGCTACATACGCTATCGGTGGAACATGCGCTATATTTATAATCAGATAGGTACACACTACCCCCAGCAGCGGTAGCAATACCATCAGGACGTAGGTCGTCATCCTGGACTTTGGGCTGGCGATATTTTGCGATAACGATTTCATTAAAAGAATACGATTTTCACCATTAAGAATAAGATGATAGCCGCTACAAAAAGAATGATGCTGAGTTCGTGCAGCCTGGTTCCCGTGAGGTGCTTAGGCTGCTTTTTTGTAGGTGCTCTTTTCATACGCTGATGACTTTAGTCTCCGGCTTGGTCTTCATAAAGAGTCGGCCGCCGGCTGAAAAAATCTCCTTATACAGGGAGAAACTATTCTTGAACACCCCCAGGAACTGTATCCCGAACTTGCGATGCAGGATAACCTGGGTCACAACGCACATGATGAAATAGGTCGTAGCTGTACCCATCGCCGCGCCGATCACCCCAAAGAAGTGAATGCCGATCAGGTTGTTGACTATATTGATGAGAAAAGCCATGACATTCACCTTGCAGTTGGTTTCGGGATGCCCTGTGGCGTCCATGATCGTACCGAATTGTTTGACGAAAGGAAGCGCCAGTCCGAAAAAAGCAGTGACCCTCAGCACGGGGGCGGCTATTACAAATTTTGACCCCGCCAGCAAGTGGAGGACCAAAGTAGGGAAAAGCAGCAAAAACAGCAGCGCAGGCATGGAGAAGATCATGATCGCTCCGACCGTTCGCTCATAAATGTGTTTCACCGCCGCTTTATCACCGGCATTGTATTTCGCAGCTTTCGGAAACAGCAGATCCCCCAGCACCTGCGATGGCATATCCACGAGATTACTGATCCGAAGACAGGCATTGTAATAACCGGAGACAGCCGTGCCGAAAACATTCGATGTGATGAAATTATCGGTGCTCCTGAAAAGCAGCGCGCTGACATTCGTTCCGAACACATACTTCCCGAATTGCCACAATTTACCGATCCAAGGCTTATATTCCTTGAAATTCCACTGCGTATAAGGCCGGCAAAACCAGATCCCGGCTAGCCCGCCCGCCAACACAGACAACATATAAAAAAAACCCAGCATGGACAGGGATATTTTCCACCCCCCGATCATATAGATCCCAATGATCCCAACCAGCAATCCCTGA
>Ga0302324_100010940_pt1 | contig 18697 bp, 14 predicted proteins | sample Palsa_T0_1_FD_201949 | JGI IMG/M metagenome (GOLD analysis project Ga0302324, IMG submission 201949) | Peat permafrost microbial communities from Stordalen Mire near Abisko, Sweden - Palsa_T0_1 | ecosystem: Environmental > Terrestrial > Soil > Palsa > Peat permafrost | place: Sweden: Abisko...
TCGCCCTTGCCGGGCGCGGAGATGATGACCTTCTTCGCGCCGGCGGTGAGATGCGCCTTGGCCTTCTCGCTGTCGGTGAAGAGGCCGGTGGATTCGATGACGATGTCCACGCCGAGCGCCTTCCATGGCAACGTGGCCAGGTCTTTCACCGCACCGACGCATTTGACCTTGTGGCCGTTGACGACGATGACATCGGGTTCCTCGAGCGCGGGATTGCTCTTTTCCGTGGTGACGGCGTGCTTGAATTTGCCGTGGACGGAATCATATTTCATCTGGTAGGCGAAATAATCCGCGTCGGTGGACACGTCCACGACGGCGACGACATCAATTGATTTGCCCAGCAAGCCCTGGTCACAGAGCGCCTGGAAGACCATCCGGCCGATGCGGCCGAATCCGTTGATTGCTACTTTGACTGCCATATTTTTTATGTTCTAATTTTGGGAAACAAATTCCTTAAACCGATGGCGGAATTCTACCGGGGAACACCGCGCCGTCAATTCAGAACTCTGGAACAAAATCGCCGAAACCACACCCCATTTTACCGGGACTGCGGCCAACGCGCGACGCGAGAAATAATTTTTTGGAAAAGTTCCGCGCCTGTGCTAATGGTAAGCCCATGTATAATGCCAAAGCTTTTGCCGCCTTCAACAAAACCTCGCCGCTCGCGCCCTTCAACTTTCAACGCCGCGATCCCGGCGCGCACGACGTGCAGATCCAGATCCTTTACTGCGGCATCTGCCACACGGACGTGCACATCGCCCGCAACGAATGGGAATGGCACCCCACGACTTATCCGTGCGTGCCCGGACACGAAATCGTCGGCCGTGTCGTCAAAGCCGGCGCGCATGTGAAAAAATTCAAGGAAGGCGACCTCGCCGGCGTCGGCTGCATGGTGGATTCCTGCCGCACCTGCGAAAACTGCAAAGAAGACCTTGAACAATTTTGCACGACCGGCGCGACGTTCACCTACGGCGCGCCGGACAAAATTTCTGGCGGCATGACCTATGGCGGCTATTCCGACAGCGTCGTGGTGGACGAAGCGTTCGTATTGAAAGTGCCAAAAAATTTGGATCTCGCCGCCGCCGCTCCCCTGCTCTGCGCCGGCATCACGACATATTCGCCGCTGCGCCATTACAAAGTTGCCAAAGGCCAGAAGGTCGGTGTCGTGGGTCTCGGCGGCCTCGGCCACATGGGCGTGAAACTGGCGAAGGCTTTCGGCGCGCACGTCGTTGTTTTCACCACGTCGGCGAACAAGGTGCAGGACGCTTTGCGATTGGGCGCGGATGAGGTCGTCAATTCCAAAAACGAAACGGAAATGAAAAAGCAGGCCAGCAGTTTTCATTTCATCCTCGACACCGTCGCCGCGCAACACGACATCAATGCCTACCTTGCCCTGTTGAAGCGCGACGGCACGCTTACGCAAGTCGGCGTTCCCGTCGAGCCGCTCGCCGTGCAGGTGGCCAGCCTGATTTTTGGGCGTAAGAATTTCACCGGCTCGCTCATTGGCGGCATCAAGGAGACGCAGGAGATGCTCGATTTCTGCGGCGAGCACAACATCACCTCTGACATCGAACTCATCCCTATCCAGAAAGCGAATGAAGCCTATGACCGTCTTATCAAGAGCGACGTAAAATACCGCTTCGTGATTGACATGGCCTCGTTGAAGTGAAACCCGGCGCGCGATCCGCGTCTTAATTCATTTTCCATCGGCGTTCGTCTGCGATATTCTGCGGATGAAACTTATGGCCAAGGCAGTTGAACTCAAACTGAAGGTCGGCGACGTCGCGCCGAAATTTTCCGTGACGACGAACGGCGGCGGGAAAATCTCGCTCGCGGATTACAAGGGGCAGAACGTCATCCTCTATTTTTACCCCAAGGACGACACGCCCGGCTGCACGAAGGAAGCCTGCGCATTCCGCGACCATTTCGCCGATTTCAAAAAGGCGGGCGCAGTCATTTTGGGCGTCAGCCCCGACCCGGTGAAGTCACACGACAAGTTCGTCGAGAAATTCAAGCTGCCGTTCGCCCTGCTGGCGGACGAGGATAAAAAAGTTGTCCAGGCCTATGGCGTGTGGGGCGAAAAAAGTTTCATGGGCCGGAAATATCTGGGCGTCTATCGCGTCACGTTTCTCATCGGACCGGATGGCAGGATCAAAAAAATCTGGCCGGAAGTGAAGCCCGAGGAACACGCGGCGGAAGTGCTGGCGGCGCTCAAATAATTTTCCATGAGCGAAGTTTTTGTTATCGGCCACCGCAACCCGGACACCGACGCGATCTGCTCGGCCATCGGCTACGCGGAATTCAAGCGGCGCACGGGCATGCCCGAAGCCGTGGCCGCGCGCTGTGGCGACACGAACGACCGAATCAACTTCGTGCTGGACGCTTTCGGCGTGCCGTCGCCACGTTTCGTCGCGGACGTTTCGCCGAAGGTGCGGGATGTGATGCACGCGGAAGTCTTGAGCGTGACGCCCGATGCGACCGCCGCCGAGGCGCTCGGCCTGATGGACGAACACGACATCCGCGTGTTGCTGGTGCTGGACGCGACGGGAAAATGTTGCGGGTTGCTGTCACTCTTCAAGTTGAGCAAATTTCTTTTCCCGGCGGCGAACCGGCTGGTGGATTCGCGCCGCGTGTTCTCCTCGCTGAACAATCTGGCGAAGACGCTCGGCGGAAAATTATTGACCGGCCACGAAGCCGGACGTGAGGAGGAACTGGTTTTGATGATCGGTGCGATGAAAATCGAGTCGTTCGCCCAGCGTCTGGAAACCTTGCAGCCGGAAAAAATGGCCGTTGTCGTCGGCGACCGCTCGAACATCCAGGAACTCGCCATCCGTGTCGGCGTGCGGGTGCTGATCGTGACCGGGGGCTTCGCCGTCGAGCCGCACATCCTGGAGGCCGCGCGAAAAAATGGCGTGAGCGTCATCGCCTCGCCACACGACACATCCACGACGGCGTCGCTGTGCCGTTCGGCCGTCGCCATCCGCCACATGATCAACGAGCAGTTTCTCTCCTTCCGCGCTGACGCGCCGTTGAGCGCCGTGAAGACCGAGGCCGCCTCGTCCGGGTTTGCCGCGTTTCCCATCACGGACGAAGACGGGCGCACGGTTGGCGTTTTGTCAAAGGCGGATTTTTTGAAGCCGGTTGACCGCAAACTGATTCTCGTGGACCACAATGAACTGTCGCAGGCCGTGCAAGGCGCGGAAGAAGTTGAGATTCTCGAAATCATTGACCACCATCGCCTCGGCGCACTGACAACGCAGCAGCCCATTTTGTTTCGCAATGAACCCGTCGGCTCGACCAGCACGATTGTCGCCGACTGTTTTTTCCGCGAGAACGTGGAATTGCCGAAGTCCATCGCCGGATTGCTGCTGGCCGGCCTCGTTTCCGACACGTTGAATTTGACTTCGCCCACGACCACGGCGCGCGACCGGGAAATTTTGCCGCGACTGGAAAAAATCGCCGGCGTCAACGCGCGCGAATTCACCGACAAATTGTTCGCGTCCGGCTCATTGCTCACGCTCAAGCCCGCGCCGCAGGCCATCAAGACCGACGCGAAGGAATACCGCGAGAACGGCTCGACCTTTAGCGTGGCGCAGATCGAGGAAGTCGGCTTCGACCAGTTTTGGAAGCGCAAGGACGAACTGCTCGCCGCGCTGGAGGATTACCGGCGCGGACGGAATTATCTTTTCTCCGCGCTGATGGTCACGGACGTGGTCGGTCAGGAATCGCTGATGCTCGTGGCCGGAAAAAAAGAATTCGTCGCCAAGATTGATTATCCCGAACCGCAGCCGGGCGTGTTCGAACTCCACAACGTCGTTTCGCGCAAAAAACAACTACTGCCCTACCTCACGCATTGTTTGCAGCGGATGAAGGTTGCCGGCTAAAATTTTTATTGCGGGCAGGCTGCGTGTTCAAAAATTCCCGTGCGCATAAATTGAATTGTCTGCCGGATGGCTTCGCGGTTTTTCATGATGAACGGATGCGTTGCGTGAATGACAATGTGATCGCTCATGTCCGCCAGTTTGGTTCGCTCAACCGAAACTTTTCCATCATCGTCACCGGGAATCAGCAAACTGTTGATCCAATTGATTGAACGGTCGCCGGCGATGATGCCAGCGGGAAAATTTGCGGTGCCGAGTTTGTTCGGTGTGGAATTTTTATCCGTGCCCAGTTCGGTTCCCGCCTGGCCGTTGATCCATTTAAAAAGAAACACCCAGCCCAATTTGTCCACGACTTCGCTGCCCTGGTTCGGCGGCGCAAGCATGACCACGCGGCCAAGCGAAGGGACGGAATGTCGTGCGAGATAACTGCGCACCAGAATGCCGCCCATCGAGTGCGTGACAAAATCAATCTTTGTCGCGCCGTCCCGCTGGCAGTCGGCGATGGCTTTTCCAATCGCATCGTCCGCGAGTTTTTGGATGGACGCGGTGCGCGAAGGGTAATCCACATTTCGCACCTTGTAGCCGGCGTCCGTCAACGCGCGTTCCATTTCCGCCATCGAACGGCTTGTGCGGCAGAGGCCGTGCAGCAAAATCACTTCCTCTTGCGCGCCAAAAACCGGAGCAGAAGTTGCGACGATTGTCATAAGAATCAAAATTCGTAAAAACATTTCTGCCGTGAACCCAGTCTGGCCAATTCCGTTGACAAACGTGAATTGAAATTTACACTGCGAACATTGAATTTAACAATCTAACGAAATAACCATTATGCCCATCGCCATCGGTTCCAAAGCCACTGATTTCACCCTCAAATCCAAGACCGCGACCGGCCTCGTGGACGTGAAGTTGAGCGACAACTTCGGCAAGACCAACACCGTGCTCCTGTTTTTCCCGCTCGCCTACACCAGCGTCTGCACCACGGAAATGTGCGACGTTTCCAACGGCTTGAGCGCTTTCCCCGGCGCAGATTTCATCGCCATCAGCGTGGACAGCCCGTTCGCGCAGGAGGCGTGGGCCAGGGCGAACAACATCCAGGTCAAACTCGCCAGCGACCTGAACAAGGTGGTCATCAAGCAATACGACGTGGTGTTCCCGATGCTCGCCGGCGTGGGCGACACGGCAGCCCGAGCGGCGTTCGTGATTGATAAGGCTGGCGTGGTGCAATACAGCGAACAGACGCCGACGCCGAAGGATCTGCCAAACTTCGAAGCCGTCAAGGCAGTGCTGGCGAAATTGAAGTAAATCTGCTTTTCAGTTTTCAAACGCCGTCACTGAACGTAAGTTTGGTGGCGGCGTTTTTAATTTTTGTCGTGCGAAGTACGCGAAGGGAGCGAAGGAAACTATTTTTTAGCAACTTACGCGAGCACTGGAATCTCGAATGATGTCGCGTAATCTCGCCGTAGTGCCGACAATCTGTCTATCTGACTCAATATCGCAGTAAATAAAAAGCACATCACTCTTCGGAGGATTGCTCGCGCTCTCTTGAGTCACATTAAACATCGAAGCAAAGGCATTTTTATCCTCGGCAAGAATTTGATCGCCTGCTGCTCCCTTGAGATTGAGAAAGCCAAGTCTCGGCGAATGAATTTTGACACCGCCGCGACGTGCAAAAAATACAATAAAAATGACCACGATAATTGCGATGACTAAATACATAATTTTTACTTTGCTCCCGTAAAAAATGTTTGTCCAGATAATCCTTCGCCTCATCACGTCCTTCGCGCGACAATTTCTCGTTTCCCATTCGTCACACGGTTTTAACCCGGTTGTCTTTGTGTTTGGCTTGGAACTGGCTGATTCTATGAGCATGGTGCCGCGTATCCTCATCGTGGATGACGAGAATGACTTCATCGAGCTGTTGCAATACAAGCTCGCGGGTCACGGCTATGACCTGATCGTGGCCAACGACGGCGTCCACGCCTTGAGCCAGGCGCGGCAGTTGAAGCCGGACCTGATCCTGCTCGACATCCTGCTGCCCGATCTCGACGGCCTGTCCGTCTGCGAAATCCTGAAACGCCAGCCGGCCACGAAGAAAATCCCCGTCATCTTCATGAGCGCGCTTTCCGGCGACGTGACCCGGCGCACCGTCGCCATGCACGCGGACGATTTCTTCACCAAGCCGCTGGATTTGCCCCGGCTCGAAAGACGCATCGGCGAGCTGTTGCATCCCGCGCCGACGGCGAATTGATTTTCGCCATAATCTTGATCTTAATCCTAATCCTAATCGTTTTTCCGGCGATTACGATTAAGAGCAAAGAGCAGGATTAAGATTCGGAAAACACTTTCAACGCCCTTCGCTTGACACGACCGCGCTTCCCCTTCATTTTTATGCTCGTTTAAGGAATTAAATGAGCGCGCCACATAATTTATTCAACACACTTCAAACTTTTGATCTCGGTAACGGGAAACAGGGGAATTTTTATTCGCTGCCCGCGCTGGAAGCCGCCGGCATCGGGCCGATCGCTAAACTGCCCGTCTCCATCCGCATCGTGCTGGAATCCGTCCTGCGCAACTGTGATGGACTGAAAGTGCAGGAGGCGAACGTGAAGGAGCTCGCCAACTGGAAACCCGTGGAATCGCGCACGGCGGAAATCCCGTTCGTGGTCGCGCGCATCGTCCTCCAGGACTTCACCGGCGTGCCGCTGCTCGTGGACCTGGCCGCAATGCGCAGCGCGGTTGCCAAGCTCGGTAAAAATCCGAAAATCATCGAGCCGCTCGTGCCGGTGGATCTGGTCGTGGACCATTCCGTGCAGGTGGATTTCGCGGGCGCGGCGGATTCCATGGCGCGCAATCTGGACCTGGAATTCATCCGCAACCGCGAGCGTTACCAGTTTTTGAAATGGGGCATGCAGGCGTTCGACACGTTCAAGGTCGTTCCGCCGGGCATCGGCATCGTGCATCAGGTGAATTTGGAATATCTCGCCAAAGGCGTTTTGAGCGCGGACAAAGTATATTATCCCGACACGTTGGTCGGCACGGATTCGCACACGACGATGATCAACGGCCTCGGCATCGTTGGCTGGGGCGTCGGCGGAATCGAAGCGGAGGCCGGCATGTTGGGCCAGCCGGTTTATTTTCTCACGCCGGATGTGGTTGGCGTTCAACTCACGGGCGCGCTTTCGGAAGGCGTCACGGCCACCGACATCGCGCTCACCGTCACGCAGCTTCTTCGCAAGACCAAGGTCGTTGGCAAATTCGTAGAGTTTTTTGGTGCAGGCGCGGCGGCGTTGCCGCTGGTGGATCGCGCGACCATCGCGAACATGGCGCCCGAATACGGCGCGACGATGGGCTTTTTCCCGATTGACGAGGAATGCGTGAACTACCTGCGCGCCACCGGCCGCAGCGAGGAACATTGCCGCCTCTACGAAAATTATTACAAGGCGCAGGGGCTTTGGGGTATTCCGCAGAAGGGGCAGATAGAATATTCGCAGGTCGTCGAGCTTGACCTCGCCAGCGTGCGGCCCAGCGTTGCCGGCCCGAAACGTCCGCAGGATCGCATCGAGTTGCCGAAGATGAAAAATGAATTCATCGGCGCGTTCAGCCGGCCCGTCACTGAAAACGGGTTTGGCATGAAGCCGGAAGAATTGTCGCGCACCGTGCATGTCTCGGCTGGCGGCGAGATTCACCCGGGCGGCGGCAACCAGGAAAACGGAAATGCCCGGCGAAGTGAAAGCGAGATGGCTAACGAACATCCGACGGCCGACCCGGTCCACGCCAGCGCGCCCAACATCCAAGGCGATGTCCGCAACGGTTCCGTGGTGATCGCGGCCATCACCAGTTGCACGAACACGAGCAATCCGAGCGTGATGCTCGCCGCCGGATTGCTCGCTAAAAAAGCTGTTGAACGCGGCCTCACCGTCAACAGCATGGTCAAATCTTCGCTCGCGCCGGGCAGCCGGGTCGTCACGGATTATCTGAATAAGACCGGTCTCTCGCCGTATCTCGACCAGCTCGGTTTTCAGACCGTCGGCTACGGTTGCACGACATGCATCGGCAATTCCGGCCCGCTGCATCCGGCCATTGAAGACGCGATTGTGAAAAATAATCTGGTCGCAGCCAGCGTGCTTTCCGGCAACCGTAATTTCGAGGCGCGTGTGCACCAGAACATCAAGGCGAACTTCCTCATGTCGCCGCCGCTCGTCGTCGCGTTCGCGCTCGCGGGCCGCGTGGACATTGACCTGAGCTGCGAACCGCTCGGCCAGGACAGGGACGGCGCGCCGGTTTATCTCGCCGACCTCTGGCCGACGTTGGCGGAAGTCCGCGACGCGATGCAATCCGCGCTCAAGCCGGAAATCTTCCGCAAGCTTTACAAAGACTTCGCCGCGCAGAACCCGAAATGGAACGAAATCCCGTCGAGCGTCGGCAACGTGTATGAGTGGGACCGCAAATCCACTTACATCCAGGAGCCGCCGTTCTTTGAAAACTTCTCGCTGACACCCGGCAGCATCAAGCCCATCACCGGCGCGCGCGCGCTCGGCGTTTTTGGCGACTCGGTCACGACCGACCACATCTCGCCTGCCGGTGCGATCAAGAAATCGTCGCCCGCCGGAAAATTTCTCGGCGAGAATGGCGTCGAGTTCGCCGACTTCAATAGTTACGGCTCGCGGCGCGGCAACGACCGCATCATGACGCGCGGCACGTTCGCCAATGTCCGCATCAAGAATCTCATGGTTCCCGGCGTGGAAGGCGGCGTTACCAGATATTACGGACCTTTGAAGGGTGTCTCAGTGACTTCTGGAGATGGACATGGCGGCAATATTCAAAATTCACCGGGTCAAATGTTTATTCCTGCGCCGGGTGCTACAGACTTCTTGAAGCCTGTAAGCATTTATGATGCAGCTATGGAATATCAAAACAATGGAATACCGCTTATCGTGATTGCCGGACAGGAATACGGCACCGGCTCGTCGCGCGACTGGGCCGCGAAAGGCACGAACCTCCTCGGCGTGAAAGCCGTCGTCGCGCAGAGCTTTGAACGCATCCACCGCAGCAACCTCGTCGGCATGGGGGTGCTGCCGTTGCAATTCAAGGAAGGCACCACTGCACAGACCTTGAAACTCGACGGCACGGAGACCTACGACATCGTCGGCCTCGACGCGAACATCGAGCCCCAGCAGGACCTCACGCTGAAAATCACGCACAAGAACGGCATCGTGGAAAACGTGAACGTCCGTTGCCGCATTGATACGCCCATCGAAATTGACTACTACCAGCACGGCGGCATTTTGCCTTACGTGTTGCGCCAGTTGGTGGCGAAGGCGTAATCTACAAATCAATTATGAAATGTCCCAGATGTAATTCTCTTCTTCAATCGGTCGAATACGACGGCCAAAAAATCGAAGTCTGTTCCGGTTGCAAAGGTGAGTGGCTCTTTGCCGGTGAACTTCAAAAAATTGTCGAGCATCACGACGAAGTTTTCACCCCCGAAGAAATCGCCTCGCTCGACGCGGTCAACAAGGAAATGTTCACCGCCGAAAAAGATGACCACGATGAATTGAACTGTCCCGCCTGTGAAAATGTCCCGATGGAACATTTCAATTACGGCGACACGAGTGGAATTATTTTGCATAAATGCACGGAATGCGACGGCATCTGGATGGACAAGGATGAATTAAAGAAAATCGAGGAACTGGTTGACGGCTGGAAGGCCGACCTCAATCAAGACGTCGGCAAATTCGGCGACGTTCTTGAAAAAATTAATGTTGAAGAACAAAAGGAACTCGATAAAACCGTTTCCATTTCCAGATTTACTTTCGTCAACAAAGTTTTGCGGCGGTTCTGTGAGTGAGAGCTATTCTTAATTTTTCTTTGGTTTTAGAATCTTTCCAAGTCTCCCGCTGACGTCCGCGTTGTGCCACCGCCGCTCAATCGCGTATGCTGCGGGCGGTGATTCATAGAGTTCATGAGATTGCGGCGGAAGTGATCCGGCAAACCGGCAGGGACAAGCCGGCGGACGCCGCGTTGCGTGAAGTGCTAAAGCAGATCAAAGACCTCGCGCCTTTCGACGCGACGGAGATTGCCCGGACGGTTTTCATCTATTATCGCTGGCATGTCTGGCTGCGCGACGAGCGCGGCGTGGAATCCAAGATGCGGCTCGCCTTGCGGCTCGATGAACGCTTCCGCTCGAATGAGGCAAGCGTCCCACTTGCCGAACTGCGCGAGAAAGCCGTGCCCGCGTGGACGGCGGAACAAATCAAAGTCAGCGATGACTGGCTGCGTTCGTTACAGCGGCAACCGAAACTGTGGCTGCGCGCCAAACGCGGAACGGCGGAAGTGCTGGCGGAGAAGCTTCGGCTCGAGAGGACGCTCGCCACACCGGGTTTTCCGGATGCGCTGCTTTTTGAGGGCGAGGAGGATATGTTCAAGACGCCGGAATTTCACGCGGGCGAATTTGAGATCCAGGACATCGCGTCGCAGGTGGTCGGCTTGCTGTGCGATCCGCAGCCGGGCGAAACGTGGTGGGATACCTGTGCAGGCGAAGGCGGAAAGACACTGCACCTCTCCGACTTGATGCAAAACAAAGGCCTGCTCTGGGCGAGCGACCGCGCGGCATGGCGCCTGCAAAAACTCAAGCGACGCACCGGCCGCGCGAAGGTTTTCAACTATCGCTCGATATTTTGGGACGGCGGCAAAAAATTGCCGACGAAAACGAAATTCGACGGCGTGCTCGTGGACGCGCCGTGCAGCGGCATCGGAACGTGGCAGCGCAACCCACAAGCGCGCTGGACGACGACCCCGAACGACGTAAGCGAGCTGGCGGCCATTCAAAAAAACTTACTGGCAAATGTCGCGCCAAGCGTGAAACCGGGCGGCAAACTGATTTTCTCCGTCTGCACATTGACACGTGCGGAGACGACGGAAGTGGTGGAAGATTTTAATGAGAAGTTTGTGGCGGAATTTGAACCGCTGCCGCTGCCAGTGATTATTTCCGGCGGTCAACAGACCGCCGCTACAAAAATGATCTGGCCGCAGGACTTGGGCGGCAACGGAATGTTTATCGCCGGCTGGCGGCGGAAGAAGGTTGCTTAAGGATTTGTGTCCGGCAATTCGACTCACAATTTCAAATTCCACTCGTCGTTGGAATACTTCTGCGCGGCGAGCTTTTGGGTTTCTTGCTGCGGAAAATCTTTCAATTCTTCCGTCGCGCCCCAAGCCTTCTGCAACGCGGCTTTGAATTGACCGGCGGGCAGATTCAGGTTCACGAGGAAATCATCGTGGCTGCGGCTGGCGCGATAATCCGGCTGGAGCGATGGCATCCGCAGGAATTCACCGACCAGCGCGAGGTTGAAGTTCAGGAGAAACGTGCCGTGAAAAAGCAGGAAGTTTTTTTTGCGGCGCTGCGAGTTGCCGGAAAATTTCCGGCCGTCCAGCACAAGGTCGGTGTGGCCGCGAACGGAAATTTTGAAACCGGGTAAAAGCGCTTCGATAGCCGCGCGGTTGCGTTCCATGATGAACTCATTGGCCGACGTGACAGTGCGGCATGGTCCGTCATCAGTAATCAGCAGAACGAGGGCATAATTCAGGCAGCCCGGACCCTGCAAAACCGTGCCGCCGCCGGAGCAGCGGCGGAAAATCTGAATTTGTTTTGCGCGGCAGTTTTCAACGTTCACTTCCGCCGCGATTTTGTTCGCGTAGCCGACGACGACAAACGTTTCGCGCGCCTCCCAGAAGCGCAGGACTTCCCCGCCGCCGTTTTCATCGGACGCATCGAGTAGCGCCTCCTCGCAGGCCAGGTTTTCGGCGGGCGACGGCAGCGTGAGGTCGAGATGTTTCATCGGATTTCGCTGGCGTCAGCGGCCAACTTGCGTTTTATTTGTATTGCGCTACGCGTTATTAGGAAGAAGTGATTAACACAGTGAACATCGAGAAAAAAGAAATTTACAGTTCACGTTCCCACGCCGCCGCCTCTGCCGGCAACGGCAATGGCGACAAGCTTGGCGAATCGCTGCAGTCGGTTTTTGAGCGGGCCCTGGAAAGCCACGGGCCGGAACACACCGCGCAGTTGCTCGAAAAACTGGCCGACCAACTGCGCACCACGCCGCGCCTATCGGCAGGTTTGACCACGCCTTACGTCAACACGATTCTACCGGAGCAGCAGGCACCTTTTCCGGGCGACCGCGCGATTGAACGCCGCATCAAGAGCTTCATCCGCTGGAATGCGATGGCGATGGTCGTGAAGGCGAATTCCACCACGAATGTCGGCGGTCACATCGCGTCCTTCGCGTCGTCGGCCACGCTTTACGAAGTCGCGCAAAATCATTTTTTCCGGGGCGCGACGGAAAATTTTCCGGGCGACATCGTTTATTTTCAGGGTCACGCCGCGCCCGGCATGTATGCGCGCGCTTACCTTGAAGGCCGGATAGACGATAGGCAGTTGCAAAATTTCCGGCAGGAACTCGCCGAGGGCGGCGGGCTGTCGTCGTATCCGCATCCCTATTTGATGCCGGAATTCTGGCAGTTCCCGACCGTCTCGATGGGTCTCGGTCCGGTCATGTCGTTATATCAGGCGCGCTTCAACCGCTATTTGCAGGCACGCGGACTGGTAAACTGGAAGGAAGAGCCGAAAGTCTGGGCGTTTCTCGGCGACGGCGAATCGGACGAGCCCGAATCGCTCGGCGCGATCACGCTCGCGGCGCGCGAAAATCTCGACAACCTCATCTGGGTCGTGAACTGCAATTTGCAGCGGCTCGACGGGCCCGTGCGCGGCAATGGAAAAATTATCCAAGAACTTGAGGGGCTTTTCCGTGGCGCGGGCTGGAATGTCATCAAGGTCATTTGGGGAACCGAATGGGATGACATCATCAAGCGCGACAAGTCCGGCCTGCTGCTCAAACGCTTTGAAGAATGCGTGGACGGCGATTATCAGAAATACATCGTCGAGCCGGGCAGCTATACGCGCCAGCATTTCTTTGGCAAATATCCGGAGTTGCTCGAACTCGTGACGCATTTAAGCGACGAGCAGATTTCCAAGCTCTTGCGCGGCGGCCACGATGTGCGCAAGGTGTATGCGGCCTACAAGTCCGCGATGAATCACAAGGGCCAGCCTACGGTCGTGCTCGCGAAAACCGTCAAGGGCTACGGCCTCGGCGAAGCGGGCGAAGGCAAAAACATTTCGCACCAGCAGAAAAAAATGAATGAGAAGGAACTCCGCGAGTTCCGTGCGCGCTTTGACATTCCGCTCACCGACGATGTCATCGCCGACATGCCATTTTACCGCCCGCCGGCCGACAGCCCGGAGATGAAATATCTTCTCGGCCAGCGTAAAAAGCTCGGCGGCTTCGTGCCGGCGCGCATCGTCAGGCCGGTTACACTTGACGTGCCGAAGCTGGATCAATTCACGGAACTTGTCAAAGGCACGCCGCGCGAAGTCTCCACGACGATGGCCTTCGGACGCTTGTTAAGCCTGATGCTCCAGCACAAAGGTTTGAAAAAACATCTTGTGCCGATCATTCCTGACGAGGCGCGCACGTTCGGCCTGGACACGTTGTTTAGCGAGATTGGAATTTATTCGCCAAAAGGCCAGCTCTACGAGCCGGTAGACCGACATACGTTGTCCTATTATCACGAAGCGAAGGACGGACAGATTCTCGAAGAAGGCATCAGCGAAACCGGGGCGATGTCGTCGTTCCTGGCGGCGGGCACCAGTTACGCGACGCATGGCGTGCCGATGGTGCCATTCTACATTTATTATTCGATGTTCGGTCCGCAGCGCGTCGGCGATCTGTTTTGGCTTGCGGGCGACATTCGCGCAAAAGGCTTTTTACTCGGTGCCACTTCCGGTCGCACCACGCTCAACGGCGAAGGTTTGCAACATCAGGACGGCCACAGCTTGCTGCACGCGAGCACGATTCCGACCTGCCTGCCTTACGATCCAGCATTCGGCTATGAACTTGCCGTCATTGTCACCGACGGCTTGCGCCGGATGTATGTCGAGCAGGAAGATATTTTCTACTATCTCGCTGTTTACAACGATAATCATCCGATGCCCGCGATGGCCGCCGGTTGTGAAGACGGCATCCTGAAGGGCTTGTATAAATTCAAGCCCGGTGTCGAAGACAAAAAAATCAAGGCGCACATTTTCGGCAGCGGCTCGATCATGCAATCAGCTTTGAAGGCGCAGGAAATTCTCGCGGAAAAATACGGTGTCAGCGCCGATGTTTGGAGCGCGACGAGCTACAAATTGCTCCGCACCGACGCGATCCGTTGCCAGCGCTGGAACATGCTGCATCCCACGCAGCCGCCGCAGAAATCTTACGTCGAAACTTTGCTCGCGAAGGAAACGGGCGTTTTTGTTTCCGTCTCGGACAACATCCGCACCGTGGCCGACCAGATTGCGCCGTGGGTTCCGGGCGGCCTGTTCACGCTTGGCACGGACGGTTTTGGCCGGAGCGACACGCGCGAACGCCTTCGCCGCTTCTTTGGCGTGGACGTTCAATCCACCGTCATCGGCACGCTTTATGCGCTGGCGGAAAAAGGCCAGATCGGCCGCGACGTGGTCGAGCAGGCCATCAAAGACCTCGGCGTTAACTCCGAAAAAATCCAGCCGCAGATTGTTTGAGCGGGCAACCGACAATTTATTTTTCCTGTTTCCGGTAAATAAACCACCAGAACCAGACTGTTCCCAGAGCGCCGCAGATGGCCGCGCCAAGAAAATTCGCCTGCGGACTCACGCTCCACAGCCACGCGCCGAGAAAAGAACCGCTGGTCACCGTACAGTCACGGATGAGATAATACGCGCCGTAAGTCCGTGCGCGGAGTTCCGGGGTCGCCTCGCCGATGATGAGCGCCTTGCGCGCCGGTTCGCCGAATTCCTTCAGCCCGCGCACGACGAACGCCAGCGCCAGCCACCGGAAATCGTGCGCCCACCGCAGCGTCAGCGGAAACAGCATGAAGAAAACAAAGGTGATGAGCACGAACGGGCGGCGGCCATATTTGTCTGCGAGATGCGCAACGGGAATGTAGCAGAGCATCGCCGTGACCATTTCGAACGTGACGAGATAGCCGAATTGCTGCGCGGTGACGCCGCCGGAATCCATCGCCCACAAAATCACGAACGCATACGGAATCCGCTCGCAAAAGCGGATTAAAATATCACTAACGAGCAATTCGCGCAGCGGCGGCGTGAAGGTTTTCACGACGCCGATGAATGAAATGGTCGTGGCAGACGAATTCTTATTTTCTGCAGATATTTTTTCCCCATCCGGCTCGAACATGAACCATTGAAACGCCAGCGTCAGCAGGCTCATCGCAATGCAGAGCGCGAGTGCGTAACGCACGCCGTCCGTCCAGCCGAAGCGCGTGAGCAGCCAGCCGCCGATGAGCGGGCCGAGCATCATCGGCACGCGGCGGATCATGGATTGTACGCCCACCCCCATCGTATGCCGGTGGTTTTGCAGTGACGTGCCGATGATGGAAAGCGTCGCTGGCAGCGACAACGCGCTCCACGCGAGAAATAAAAACGAACCGAGCAACAGCGCGAACCAGCTTTGCCAGACCAAAACCAAAACATAGCCGGCAATGGAAATCAGGCTGAACAGCAGGAGCGATTTTCGTTGGCCCCAATGATCGGTCAGCCAGCCGCCGGGATAGGCGTAAATCGCACCGAGAAACGTTTGCAGCGCATCAAACAGGCCGATGATTAAAACCGTGCCGCCGAGCGTCTCGATATATTTGGGCGCGAAGCCGAGCCAGAGTTTTTCGCCCGTACCCGCCAGCACGAGCGCGACGAGCAGCAGCGAGGTGTTGCGCCGCAACGCCAGGAATTCAGAAACACCTTTGAGCCGGTTCATGCCGCGCGGAAAATAGCGCGGCACAACATGAAACACATCTCATTTCGCGTCCGGCTTCAAACAATCGGCAGCGGTTCGAACTGCCGCCCGAGAATCGGCGCGCTCTTGGTCTTGAGCCAGGTTTCCAGCACGCTGGCATAGACGTTGCGGAAATCCACGTTGTATTTGATGTCGCCCTGATACAAATCTTCCGGTGCGAGGCTCGGATATTTGCCGAGCAGACCAGCCTTCACCTGGTTGCCGACGATGAACATCGGCGCCGCCGCGCCGTGGTCCGTGCCGCCGTTGGCGTTTTCCGTGACGCGCCGGCCGAATTCGCTGAACGTCATCACCAACACGCGGCCCATGTTGCCCTGCGCCTTCATGTCGTCCACAAACGCCTTCGTGGAATTCGCCAGATCGCCGAGCAGACGCTGCTGGGAATTAAGCTGGTTGGTGTGCGTGTCGTAACCACCCTGCGAGACGTAATAAACCCGCGTCGGCAGTCCGCCGCCGATGAGCTTGGCGACGAGCTTGAGCGAATTGCCGAGTTGCGAACCGGGGTAGGTCGCCTGGTTTTGCACCTTCGCCGCGATGGCGCGTACCTGGTCGGAACTGATCTGCGCATCCAGCGCCGTGCGCGAAATAAAATCAATCGCCCGGCCGCCCTGCATCGGCATGCCCGCCGCGAGCGAACTGATGGAACCGCCAGAATTTTCCTCGGATATCATGGTCGGGCCGCCGTCGGGCGCGGGGCTGGACATCTCCAGTTCATTCAACTTTTTGTAGGACTCCTCGGTCATGTCCGGCTGGCCCGGCTTCGGATGGGCGTCAGACTCGAAACGGTAATTTTGCGGATTGTTGAGGACGATGCCCTTGGGCGACTGGGCGAAAAACGCCTCCGGCAACTGGTTGCCGATGGTCACGCCCACCGTCGGATCCGCCCCGGCGCAGTCGTTGTCGAAATAGCGTCCGAGCCAGCCGTATTTTTCAATCCGCTCGGAATCGCTCGCGGTCTGCCAGATTTCCGTTGAGCGGAAATGCGAGCGGTTCGGGTTCGGATACCCAACGCCCTGCACGACCGCGAGGTTGCCCGCGTCGTAAAGATCCTTGAAACCCTTCATCGAACCGTGGAATCCAATCTCGCCATTCAAATCCAAAACCTGCTGCGTGTTCAGCCCGATTCTCGGGCGCGCCTTGTGGTAAAAGTCGTTCGCATAAGGCACGACGGTGTTGAGGCCGTCGTTGCCGCCGGCCATTTGCAGCACGACAAGAATGGTCGCATCCTTGCCGGTGGTGATTTGCGTGGCGGAATCCGCCGCCTCGGTTTGCAGCGCGGTCAGGGTGTTGGCGAGAAACGCCGGTACCGTCCATGACAGCGCGCTGCCGAGGACGGTCGTCCGCAAGAATTCGCGGCGAGTCTGGAGGGTGATTTCATTTTTCATAATTTTAGGTGACTTGATATTCGGGCGTGGACATCACCAGCCGGATGGCGGTGCGGATGTCCGGGTCCGTTAGTTGAGTTTTGGCATCAAGAAATTCGCGCAACGCCTGCTCCTGATCGCCCTTGAGCGTGGATTGCAACAGCCGGTGCTGGAGTGACGCTACCAGCGTGTCCTTGCTGTCGCGCTCGTCCGGCGTCAGAATTTTTTCCAGGTTCACACCGCCCATGCGGACATTTTGCAAAAATTTCATGGCTTTTTCGCCACCGGCCCCACCCGGTTTCTTGGCAAAATCATCCGCGGTCAGCGGCGGCAATGTCCCCTGCACCAGCGCCTCGGCGTCATTGTAACGGGCCAGCAAGGTGTTGGTCGTGATCCAGGTCACACCGCCGTCCCAACCCTTGACGTTCGGTGGCGCGAACAGATCCTGTCCCAACTGACGCAACATGCCATAGCTCACGAGCGTGGGCGGCAGATCGCATTCGAGCATGCGCACGCTGCCGATGAGCCATTGCACCGGGCTTTTCACCTGGTTGCGGATGATATCCGCGGTGTAAAATTCCTCGCTGCGGAACATGACGCGTAGAAACGGCTGGAAATTGTTTCCGTTCGCGCGAAAGACAGCGGCGAGCGCGGTGTTCAATTCGTCGGTCGGATATTGTCCCGTAAAATAATTCCACAGCTTGGCGGTGATGAACCGCGCCGCCTGCGGTTGCGCAACGATGGTTTCAATCACGTCATCACCGTCCAAGTTTCCTGTGCGGCCAAGAAAAGTTTTTTCGCCGTTATCATGAAGAAACGGGCGGTAAATATATGCCTGGTTGATCCGGTCCAGCGACCAGCCGGTCAGGGCGCGGGCACTCTGGCCGATGTCGTACTCGGTGTAATGACCTTCGCCGAGCGCAAACAGTTCCATGACCTCGCGCGCAAAATTTTCGTTCGGATGCTGCTTGTTGCTCTGCGCCTGGTCAAGCCAGATCAGCATGGCCGGGTCTTTGCCGGCATCGGCGAGGAGCTGCCCCCAGTTGCCGGTGGCGAGGCGGCGAAACAATTCATTTTGCCGCCACATGTAATAGGCCTCACGCACCTTGTCCGTGCTGGTCGCAAAATGGCCGTGCCAGAAGAGAACCATTTTTTCCTGAAGCGGGCGCGGCCCGCGCGCCATGCGCTGCAGCCACCAGCCGCGCAATTCGAGCATCCACAAGTTCTGCTGTTTGTTTTCGGCCTGCTGTGCCGCCTTTTTTTCCTCCGGCGTGCCATGCTGATAGATGTCCCGCAGCCGCGCCATCCGCTCCGGGTCAGGCTTGGCCCAGTCGGGATCCGGCGTCTCATCCGGAACCATCTCGTAATCCAGCAAAAGAGCGACGGCCTGGTCATGCTTAAGGTCGGCCAGCTTCTCCACTTGCGACGGCGGGCCGCCGAAACCGGCGCGGTTCAACAGGTGCGCCGCCGTCTCGTAATTCCATTTGCTCTCGGAAAGAGGTTTCAGCATACAATTATAAGGACGCTATACTCATTGCATAAGTTTCATGCCCCTGCGAATTTTTAT
>Ga0302324_100010941_pt1 | contig 18697 bp, 10 predicted proteins | sample Palsa_T0_1_FD_201949 | JGI IMG/M metagenome (GOLD analysis project Ga0302324, IMG submission 201949) | Peat permafrost microbial communities from Stordalen Mire near Abisko, Sweden - Palsa_T0_1 | ecosystem: Environmental > Terrestrial > Soil > Palsa > Peat permafrost | place: Sweden: Abisko...
TGCAAACACTCGAAAAATCCTCCAACCCTTTGTAGAATGGGCGAAAGCGATGACCTAAATGTGCAAAACCCCAGTCTAGAGCGGTTACCCTCGGTAGCCCTTGCTCCTAGCAACATCTCGTTGGGGCGGCTCGACGGTGTTAAATGAAAATGTTGCCGCGAGTTGAGATTCGGGCCGTATCATGGCCATGAATTACAGACGTAGCGGGAGTTTACCGAGAGTGTGGAGAGTAGGCCCTAACATGCTGTTTTTGTGCGGACGTGCGGGAGTCAGTCCGTATTACCTAAGTTTGGGTACTACACAGTGGATCCAAGCCCAAGGTGCACTCACGCTCGTTCTTCGCCCACCTCGCGTGCTCTTTTCTCCGGGAGAAGGGATGGTCTCCTTTTTTGTCGATGGCCTGCAGCGCCTCAGCGATTTCGGCAGCAGCGCCGATCATCGAGAGCGCGCCCGCGCCGTTCCGCGGAGTTCCGGAATCGCCGGCGCGAATGTCGCGCACGCTGACCATAGAATCCGTGAAATTCCATTTGCGCTCAACCCACCCTCCTCCAGTGATGCGCAGGCGCTCGCTGGTAGGTCAGGCGGGAACGGCGGGACAAAACCGTCACTTCGTCCAAAAGAATTTGTGGGCTGAACCTGGCCCATCTTGAGAAATTTCAATTGAAATACGGTGCCGCCGCCTTCCGGGCCGCCCAGGCGGGCAGCCCCATAGAGCGTGCCGTTCTCGAGAACCAGATGCGGTAGCGACCCCGCGTACGCGCCGCTGCTGCGGCCGTCGAGGGCATGTGCACGATCTTAGTCCATGGGCCGCCGGGTGCTGCCGGCGGTTTCAGTTCGAAGATTACGCTTACTCCTCAACGGCCACCTCCGCCGGTGGCGCCGTAAAACGCTCCGTCTGGACCGGCAGCCAGCCCGCCGATCACATCCCAGCCGTCACCGCTTTGCCCCGTGAAAATGCTCAACAGGGTTTCGGTCCACTGGCCGTTTGGCGCCACCGGCGGCCGCGGTTCGAAAACCGCGCCGCGCCCGTCCTGGCCCAGCGTAGACGTGCCATAGAGCGCTCCGTCTTGTCCAAAAAGCAGGCCGCCTGTGCAACAAGCACTGCCCCCATTCAAGCCTGTGAAGCGGTACAGAATGGTTTCCTTCCACTCGCCGCCAGGCATGGCGGGCGGCTCCAGCTTGAAAACCAGGCCGCCGTCCGGAGTGGAGCAGCTCGTGGCGCCATAGAGCGCTCCAGCGTTGTCCAGGATCAAATCCGCTTCCGGATTGGCGCCGTCTGTCGCCCCGGTAAACTTGTGCAGCACCTTTTCGGTCCATGGCCCGCGCAGCGTGGCGGGCGGCGTCAACTGGAATACGATTCCACTGCCCTGTCCCGGAATGCCGCCGCTCATGGTGTGCCATACAAGTCTCCGGCGGGGGCCAAAAACCAAGGTTCCGTGGGGAGCACAGCCGTCTCCGCCCTGGCGCGTGAAATGATGCAGCACCTTTTCATTCCAGGCGCGCCCCGGCGATTCCGGCGGCGTAAGCAAGAATACCGTGCCATTGCCGGTCGCTCCGCCGAATGTCGTGGTGCCATAAAGTCTGCTGCCTGGTCCCTCAATCAGGCCGCCGTCGGGGCCTGCACCGTCGGCGCCGCCAGTGAAAGTGTAGAGAGCCCTGTAGGACCACCGGGCGCCGGGTTCGTGCGGAGGATCCATTTCTAAGACCGTGCCGCTCCATGTTTCTCCCCCGCCCGCGCTGGTGCCGTACAGCACGCCGCGCGGGCCGGCAATCAGACCGGAAGGAGCCGCACCCCGGCGATCCTCAGTGGGGAACCTGTGCAGGACTTCCAGTTTCGTATCGTCTCTGAATTGGACCCGCTGGAGGCGGGACGGCCCGTGTCTCCTATCTCTACGCAGAGGCACAGCAATGCCGCGGCAATTTGCGAATGTGCGCGCCGCTTTGGCCAGCCGCCGCTGGAGCCACGGTCTTTCCGGGCTAGCGAGCCGCGTCAGCGATGGAGCTCCCTCGCGGAATGCCGCCGCTCCTCCGGCCCGGGGTCCTGAGGCAGGTTCCGATCACCTCCGCGAGATCTTCCGGCATCACCGATCGCAGGCTGCCTGCCTTCGGTCCTTCGCCCGCAAGAATGCTTCGGATCAATTCCTTCGTGCGGGGCCTTCGGCGCGGATTGGCCCCGCGGGCGCGGCCGGCTTTGCCGCGGGCTTTGCCGCTGCCGCCGGTGTCACCGTGACGGTATCCGCGACCACAACCTTGGTGGGCGCGGTGGCGTCCGCCGGCGCGGACTTCGAGGCCGTGCCCTGCGACTGCGCCCGGCTCGGGCTATGGTCTGGGCTGCACTTTCTCTCCGCGCAAGTACATCCCCCGCAAGCGCCTCCTACTCCACCTCGGTTGCTGGTTTCTAAAAATGCCTGGATTTGCTTCAGGCTCATGCTTTCCCCTGCCTGCATTTTGACGATCAATTCCCAGCATGATCGACTCTCTCCCAGGCTCATCTTGTATGAGACAAGACTCCGTTTATCAGTTTTTGGCCGGCCCATCTATAATGTGAGAAAATCTCCGGTTAAATCTCAAAGTGCTGCGCGACGCTCCGCCAATGTTCGTTCCGCTCGAGCCAACTCCCCGACTGCGTTGCCATGCCATACCTGATCGGCTTCGAACTGTTGGCGCGAAACCTTGGCCGCGCGTACCGTTTCCTCGGGTGCCGGTCCGCCTAACGTCCGGCGCACGGTCACGAAGTGGCGGGGGCTGAGAATCGTAGTCAGCGCCGCGTCGGGATATGCCAGCGGGCCGCCAGGCAGCTTGTCCGACGCCTCCGCCAGCAACTCGCTGAGGGGACGGTCGGGATGCCGCTCGCGGGCGGCCATCAATCTTCCGGCTACCGCATGGGCGGTCCGAAATGGAAGGTTATGGTCGCGCGCCAACGTGTCCGCCAACTCGGTAATCGTCGTCCAGCCTTCGCCCGCGCGCGCTTCCAGTTGGGCCGCATCGAACTCAGCCGTAGTCATGGCGGCGGCGACAATCCGAACGGTCCGCGTGGCATCGCGGAACATAGAGAAGACCAGCGGTTGAAGGTCGTCCTCGGTATCCACGATGTCGCCGAATGGGGTGTTGTGGATGCTGGTGAAGATCGCCTGTGTCTGGCCGAGCGCCTTGCTGGCGATGGCGCGGGCGTGTTCGATCGCCACCGGGTTGCGCTTCTGTGGCATGATGCTGCTCGACTGTACGAAACCGTCGCCGAACCTCACATAGTGAAATTCGGTGGTGCTCCATAGCAGCAAATCCTGCACGAAACGACCGAAGCCGGCCAGTAGTACAGCCGCAGACGACGTGCTTTCCAGCAGATAATCCACCGTCGCTATGCTGCCGTAAGTATTGACGGTTGGCCCACAAAAACCCAGCAGCTCGGATGTCAGATGGCGGTCGATGGGGAACCCGGTGCCAGTGATCGCGCACGCCCCCAGCGGATTGCGATTGGTTCGCTCGTATGCTCCCGTCAGCCGCACGGCATCCCGCTCGAGCTGTTCGACCACGGCCAGCAGGTAGTGCGCAACGGTGGTCGGCTGCGCGCGCTGCGTATGGGTGTGGACGGCGAAAATGGTGTCGTGATGACGGCCAATCAGGTCAAGTAGAGAGCGGCGCAGTTCGAACGTGGCGGCGAGCAGTTCGAGCACCAATTCCCGCTGCCGCATGCGGTACATCGTCATATCGATGTCGTTGCGGCTGCGTGCGGTATGCAGACGCCCGGCGACTTCGTCGCCGCAAGCATCCACGATCAGACTTTCGACGTAATAGAACAAATCTTCGCAACTGTCGTCGTAGGGGACGCCCCGGACGGCGTCCTGAGACACAGAATCGAGCGCTGAGCGGATGGCGTGGGCGTCGGCGGGCGATACGATGTCCTGCGCCGCCAGCATCACCAGGTGCGCATAGTGAATCGCCATCAACGGAGATAGCAACTGGGACTTCGCGTTTTCGAAGTTCTCGTTGAGTACGTACTTGACGTACTCCGGAGCGAATCTGGTCATCTGGTTTCCAAGTCGTGGCGCACGCATGCGTGCGGCGCATCAGTGCGCCACGTCCTTCGGCGGGTCAGCGCACCGCCGCTACGGTCTTCTTGGCCGGCATCCCCTGAGCGGGCGCCTTCGGCAGACTGATTAAGTTGGCCAGAAGCTGGTATGCGCCGTCGGTTCCGGCCGGCAATTGGCGCCAGAGACCGAGACCGAGATAGATCCATCGACCCTTGCCGTACTTAGCTTCCACCAACGACCCGAGCTTCTCTCCGGGATTGTCCTTGAAAGAGTCCACCATCGAGACCAGGTCGATATACTTCGGGTCTTTTTCCCCGAGGAAGTAGAGGCCGCGTTCCTGTGTCCAATTCGCCCAAGTCGCCTCGCCGATCTTATTCGGGAAATTGAATACCGGGTCGGCCGGGACCAGCACTTTGACGGGAACCAATTCGTCGGACACCCGGTTACCGCTGACCTTGGCGGGATACGGGCCGTATTCTTCCTGGTTGAACTCCCCCGTCTTGTTGTAATTTACGATGACCGTTCCGCCGCGCTCCACGTAATCGAGCAGGCGGCGATTGTAGGCGCGAAGATCGGCGCGCCGTTCATACGCGCGGACGCCGGTCATGATCACGTCGTGCTTCGAGAGATCGCCCCAAGCCATCTCATCCGGCTCGATATAGGCAACCTTGGCGCCCAACTGCTCAAGCGCCGCCGGCACCTGGTCGCCCACGCCGACGATATAGCCTACATTGACATTGGGAGTGGTCTTCACATCGACCACCTTGAGCGCAATCTCGGACGGCTCGATCACCTGCCGCCGCTGTATGTGCGGATACTCGATCTCTTTGTATCCGCTATCGAACTTCATGTCGCCGGTCGCGGGCGAAGTCACTACCGCGCGCAGCATATATGAGCCCACCTTGATCTGCTCCGGAGCGGTGATTTGGAAACGGGCGGAGAGCGATTCGTCTTCATGCCCGAAGCTGATCGGCGCCGTGGCGGGGGTGGCCTTCCACCCGGCTGGCAATTCGAGCGCGACGTTAGCTTGGGCGGCGCCCTTGGTTCCATTGGTTACGGTGACGTGGATCTCGCGCTCAATGGGTTGTTGTTTCGCGGCTGGTCCGGCAGCGGCTGGAATCACCGCCAGGGTTGGCGTGACCCGCACGGAAAAAGCCGGAACAACGTTCAGTTCCATCCGCTTGTCGCCGAAGTAAATGTCCTTCACGTAGCGGTATTCAATCGGCAGCTCTTTGGTGACCTCGGCATCGCCGGCCTTGATATGGAAAGTGACGCGGAACGGCGTGGGCGCGAACGGCACGCCGAATGGCACGCTCGGGTCGAAGATCTGGATCGCCTGGTTCTCCGGATGTTTCCAGTAGTTATCGCTGAAGTACGGAGTGGTCGACTTTGCGTCCTTGGGGATGTGACCTTCCGAGGAGCAAGTATAGCCCGCACCCTTCGCCGCCGCTCCTGGCGTGCAATTAGCGGGTGAGTCGAAACCGGCGATGTCAACGCGAGTCACCGTAACCTCCGAAGCTCCATGGTTGGTGGCGGTAAACAATAACCGAACCGGCTGTCCGTCGATCACCAGGCCATCGTCGGCCTGTGCTTCGAACGATAGGTCATGCGCCGCAATAACAGCATCTTCATAATCGCGTTCCTTGATCTTGAGGCGGAAATCGATCTCGTAGCGCGCCGAGTCGCTGAGCCCCATGCTAGGAAGCTGCGCGCGAAGCGCCCGCACGGCCGCCAGACCGGCTTCCACCGGAGCGGCTGTGCCGGCGTCGTTTCCGTCGGCAAACAAATTCTGGGCTAGCTTGGCTTCGCCGAGGATCGCGGCCAAACCGGCATTCAACGCCGCGGGCGAGTTGGCGCCGGCGTACTGCGCGATCGAGGTCAAGCTGGTGTCGATGCCGTCAAAGACGCCCGATTCCTGCTTCTGCATCTGGCCGGCGAGAGTGGTATCGACCAGCGAATAGCCGCGTCCGCCGCCGCGTCCGCCAAACCCGCCACCGCGCCCGGCATCGGCTGGAGCGCCGCCGCGTCCGGCATCGACGCCGGCATCCGCCGCTGCGCCCGCGCCGCCGCGCCCGCCGCCCGCCGCTCCACCGCGGCCACCGCCTCCGCCGCGGCCGCCGCCGAATCCACCGCCTCCGCCGCCGGTTCCCTGACACTTGTGATTGCTATGCGCGTCGGTGGCGATTTCGGAGTAGGTCCGGCCCAACAATGGGTCATACGCATCCGTGGCGACTGGCGTGAGCGCGGCGGCATTCGCGCCCGCCCCACCGCCGCCATGTCCGCCGCGTCCACCGCCTCTGCCACCGCCGCCAGCCGCCGGCGCCGCACCGGGAACCGCCAGCGCGCCGGAAAAGTACAGCTTCTTCGGCTGCCAGGGACGGAGCCCCTGCTGGATCTGCTCGGGATACATCGAAGGATCGCCGGCCGCCCGGAACGATTCGCGAACCAGAACAGTGGTGGCTTCGTGCGCGCGGTCGCCGCCGCGCCCCTGAATGTTCATGGTGACGATAACGTCGGGGCGGAGCGTGCGCCACAACCGGACGTAGTCGCCGACTATATCCTTGCGGCCCCACTTGCCAATCACTTCCTCGGGGTCGAATGAGTAGCCGTAGTCGATGGCGCGCGTGAAATACTGCTCGGCGCCGTCGATGCGGTGCGCCGAGAGCAGCTCGGAGGTGCGCAGCACGGCGATATCGCGGAATAGCTCGGGGCCGATTTCGTTCTGGCCGCCATCGCCGCGGTTGTTCTGCACGTCGATGACGCGCAGGCCCATTCCGTATCCGAAGAGCGTGAAGAGCGCATTGGTTTCGTCGTCGGGATGGGCGGGCGCCTGTAGGAAAGTGCCGGAGACGCTTAGCTTGCGCAACGCCAGGCCAAGCGCAATGTGTCCGTCGCTCGTCGACGCCTTCGAGAAGCTCATGCGGTTCTGCGCATGGACCGTAAGATAGTCCGGCGCCATCGCCAGAAACGCCATGCCAGCCAAGCCTACGCCGGCCAGCAGAGCGGAAAGCCAGCGGGAACGTCTATCGCGGCTCGCGGATCTCGAAACGTCCGTCAATCTCTTATAGTGCATCGAAGGGTCCTATTTTCCTTGTCTCATTCACGGTAGTGGAATTCTTTACGTTACATGGCGCGTCAGAATACCAGGCGCATCGAGACCAGGCCCTGCCGTGGATTTGACGCGCCGGTGATTTGGCCAAACGTGGCCGAGTTGACGGTGGCGTTGGGATTCCCCCAATGCGGGTGGTTCGTAGCATTCGTCGCCTCGAACCGGAATTCCGCAGTGATTCTTTCCTTGATGTGGAACTTGCGAACAAGATTGCCATCGTAGACTGTCATCCCCGGGCCCTCGACGTTGTCACGGCCGGAATTTCCGCGCGTATCGGGTGTCTCCAGGGCGAATGCCGACTCGGAAAGATAGAGCTGACCCGGCCCGTATAGGCCCGGAAATTGCGGTGTGCCGACTACATTGGCGACAACAGAACAGGAAGCGCAGTCGGCGCCGGTGCTGGGCGCTCCCACCGTGAAATACGTTCCGGAGAAGTACCGGAAGATCCCGCTGAATTGCCAGCCGCCCACGATCGACGCGGCGATTCCTCCGTTGCTCAACATGCTGTGCCCCTTGCCGAACGGCAATTCGTAAACGTGGTTGATGACGATCATATGCTTCGAATTTAAGCCGTCCATGCCATAGGACTGGTTGAAATTATTGGGATTCAGGGGATTGCCGTCCTCGCCTGTGACGTCGAGCCACTTGCTGAAAGTATACGCCAACGTCACGTGGAAGCCTTTGGACCATTGCTTTCTGACATTGACCTGCAGCGAATTGTAGTTGCTGTTCACGCCGTAAGCGCGTTCGGTGACGGATGCCGTGTGGCCATACTCCAAGTTCAGTATTTCCGCGGTTGGCCCGGCGCCGGGGAGCCCTTGATTATAAGTAAGGGCGTAGGGGTTGTTTCGCCCTTGATTGCCAACCCAGCCGGCATCCAAGACCAGAGTAGGGGTAATCTGCTGCTGTAGCGTCAAGTTCCAGCTATAGACCTCGGGAAGGTTCATATGCGAGGGCATGTAGTAAAACGCCTGATTCGGCGCCGGGTTGAGTATCCCGTTGGTGGGAATCGGAAGATATTGAATAGGCACAAGACCGGTGAATGGGCCCGCGACCGTGTACTGGCTGGTGGTGCCTTCCGTCTGGTTGTAAATCACCGGATACTGGTTATTGAGCGAGCCTCCGGTCCAGCCGAACCGCTGTTCCCAATAACTGATGGCATAGCCGGCGCGAAGCGCGGTCTTGCGGCCTAAGCTGTATGCGATGCCCAGGCGGGGAGCAAAGTAACCGGGCTTGGAGTCTACGCCGTCGCTGAGGCTGATATTGCCGTAGCCGGCGATCAGGAGCGAGTTCGTGGAAGGCTCGTAATTGGACGCATCACCCGCATACTTCACCTTCACAGCCTCGTAGAAGTCAAAGCGAACGCCGAAATTGATAGTCAGTTTGGGCGTCACCTTGTAGGCGTCCTGGATATAGCCGTCATAATGGCTTTGCCGCACGGTGGGGCTCAGTAGAATCTGCGAACGGGCGATCTCGGCGGGGTCGCCCAACAGAAAAGAGGCGAAGGTATTCACAGTAGCCCCGTAAGCGCCGAGCGGAGAGCCGCCAGCTGAGCCTAAGTAATTCTCCGTGGTGGTGTCGCTAAAATCGAAAAGGCCCCGAGGCCCCACTCCTCCAGCGCCCTGCGCCTGATAGCGGTCGTTGCGCGTGCGCTGAAAATCCCCACCCCACTTCAGCGAGTGCTTGCCGAAGCTCTTGGTCCAGGTGTTCGACATGGGGATGACAGTATCGTGGTCGATGGTCGGGCATTCATAGCTATCCCCATAGGTCCCTACGCCCATCGATACCTGGGCCATGCTTTGCGTGGAAATGTGATCCGGATTGGGATCGATAATACCCAACTGCGCGTTCGTGACGGTGTCGTTACAGAATATATGGTCTACCCAACGGTTCAAATTCACGCGGGCTTCCGTAATCAGGGTCGGGCTGAATGTGTGCGTGTAGGCGACGGCGGCTGTAATGGTGTAACCCTGCGAGTGAAGATCCTGGCCGACGGGCGTTCCGGCAAATACGCCTCCCCCGCCCGCGAACACCGTGGCCGGCAGCGAATCGAACTTGACGGTGATCTTGTTCTTGTCGTTGAAGTTGTGATCGATGCGCCCATCTATGCCATTGGACGAATAATCGGTGGGCGCCGAGGCAAGAAAATTGGAAGTGTAAAGGGCAGCGCCGGCCACGACCGTGTTGGGGGCGGGTATATACTGCAGCAATTTCTGCGTGATCGGGCTGATTTCGTTGGTCGGCACGATGTTATTGGGGAAAGGGTTGCGGCCGGCGCCGGTGCTGAGATTTCCAGAGCTGGGGTCGTAAAGCTGCAGGCCGGGCACGGCGCTGAAGTTCCCGGTGAGCCAGGCTGGCTGCGCCGTGGACGTGGTAGTCTCGCTCCTGGCATCGTTCCTCCTGCCCTCATAACTGACGTAAAAGAAGGTCTTATTCTTCCGGATGGGGCCGCCGCCGGCGCCGCCGAAATCGTTATTTACCAAGCCTGGCTTGGGCAGCGGCGCCTGGTTGAAAACGCCGCGCGCGCCCAAAGCCGCAGTCGTGTTGAACTCGAAAAGCGACCCATGGAACTGGTTGGTTCCCCCTTTGGTAATAATGTTGACCACCGCGCCGCCCACCGAGCCGAATTCCGCGCTATAGGCGTCGGTGATAATGTGCACCTCGGCCACATCTTCGTTGGCGGGATTATAGAGCGTCAAGCCCAAGGAATCGTCCCGATTCGGGATGCCATCCACCATGGTGTTGTTGGCGTCGATAATATTGCCATTGGCGTTAAACATATAGCTTTGTCCGCTGTTTTCCAGAACGCCGCTGCCGGAATTATAGAGCGCCGGCACATTAACGCCAGCCACCAGGCCCGCCATGGCCTGCACGCTGCGGTTCGGCATAGGCAGTTCGTTAGCCGTGGTGGAATCGAGCTCCTTCGAGACGTCGGCGCTTTCCACCTGCAAGAGCGGGGTTTCGGCGGTGACCTGCACCGTCTCCGTCTGGTTGCCCGGCGTCAAGGTCGCGTTCACGCGGCCGACCGACGAAACATCCAGCTCGAGATTGCCTTCGGTGAATTTCTTGAAGCCTGCCTTCTCCACATCCACTTTGTATATTCCGGGGGTCAGGAAGGGCAGCGTGTAGACGCCTTCCGCGCTGGTTTGCGTGGAGCGGCTCACGCCGGTGCTCGTCTCGGTCGCCGTCACCGCCGCGCCGGGCACCGATGCACCCGAGGAATCGGTTACGGTTCCGGTTAGAGTTGCGGACACGACTTGCGCAACGGAAGCCGGCGTAAAGATCGGCGTAACGGCGATTACGGTCAGAAACGCATAAATTGGCGCGTTGGTGCGAGCTTTTCGGAGACCCATGGCAAAGTTATACTCCCTGAGGTCTGCGTTGTCAATAGCCAGGACGCCGTCTTTTTCATTAACATAGCAAAAGTTTACGCCCCTTTCCGGAGTCCGGCAAACCACTGGAAGGCCGTGAATACCGGCAGTGCTTATAGTCCTAGTCCTATGCGCGCACAGGGCACGTGCTTGATAAGCGGCCCGAATACCCCGGTGAACGCCCGGGAGCGACTCCCCAATTCCAACTGATCTTTAAAAAACTTCTAAAACTTCTCGCCCCTCTTGTTTTGTGGCCCTTCGAAGAGTATTCTGCTGGAAGGAGTGAATTTTTCATCATGCGTCTGAACTTCCGGCAAACTGCTTGGAGATCGGGGATCCGCAAGGGACATCCCGGTCTGCTTCTTCGATCGACGTTCGCTCTTGGGCTGAGCGCCGTGGTCGTTGTCCTCGCCTTCGTCTCGGTGGTCCCGAACTATGTCCGGGTCCTGGCTCAAAACCGCAAGAACTATTCGCGGGTGGCGTCGGAGGGCGGCCATATCGGACTCGGCCTGGCGCTTCGCAAGTTGAGCGTCTCCGGCACGTTCCTGCAGGCCCCAGCGCACCCAGACGACGAAACCAACGCGCTGTTCACGTATTTCGGATATGGCATGGGGCTGCGCGTGATCGACCTGCAAAACAATCGCGGTGACAGCGGACAGAACGAAATCGGCCCCGAGTTGTTCCAGGGCCTCGCCGTGCTGCGCACCGCCGAGTTGCTCTCGGCGCACCGCATCGACGGCGCCGAGCAGTATTTCACCCGTGCGATCAACTTCCACAACTCGTTTAGCCCGCAAGAAACCATCGAGAAGTGGGGAAGAAAGGATATCGTAGGCGATTATGTCCGGTTCTGGCGCATGTTCCGTCCCGACGTCATCGTCACCATGAATATCCAGGGAGGCGGCGGCGACCGCGCGCATGAAGCCCAGACCATTCTGGTCCGTGAATCGTTCCGCAAGGCCATCGATCCTAACGAGTATCCCGAGCAAATAAAAGAAGGTTTGCGGCCGTGGCAGCCAAAGAAGATCTACTACTCCGGCGCGGAGAATTTTCCCGTCGCCGAGGGCAGTGGCAGAGGTGGACGCGGCGGCGGTGGACGCGGCGGCGGGGGCGGAGCGCGGGGCGCGGGCGCCGCTCAATTGACGCCGGTCCCCACTGGGATGTTCGATTCGCTGCTGGGACGCACCTACGCTGAAATCGCCGCCGACGCGCACAGCAATCATAAGTGTCAGGGCGTCGGTGGAGCTCCGGCTGTACCGGGACTCGCCGGTGGGCGTGGTGGCGGCGGTGGGCGCGGTGGCGGGCGCGGAGGACGCGGAGGACGCGGCGGCGCGGCAACCGCCGATGCCGGAGCCGGTGATGCGGGAGCCGCTGGCGCAGCAGTCGCGGATGCCGATACCGGGGATGCCGGGGACGCTGGCGCGTTTGGCGGACGCGGCGGCGGGCGTGGCTACTCGCTCGTCGATTCCACTCTCACCAGCCAGATGCATAAACAGGAAGCATCGTTATTTGAAGGCATCGATATCAGCCTGACCTCGATTGCGCAGTATGCCGGGCCCAATCCGCCCGCAGCGCTGACGAACGGACTGGCCACGATCCTAAGCAAGGCAAAGCTAGCTCAAAGTCTGTTTGCCGATGGCGACGACGCGGGCACGGCGGCTCCTGTGGAGTCTGGTCTCGAGACGCTGCGGGCGATTCAGGCGCAACTTCCTTCCATGGGACTCAGCGATTCGGCGCGGTACGAGGTCGATTTCCGTCTCAAGCAAAAGGAGCGCGATTATGAGGATGCCGTGCTGGCGGCGCATGACGTGACTTTCGACGCATTGGCCGACGACGGCATGGTGATCGGCGGACAGCCGATTCGGATGGGGTTGGTCGCCACCAACCATGGACCGACGGATGTAACCGTCACTCGCGTGGATGTTGCAGGATTCGACAATCCTGCCGCGTGCAAGCCAGGGGCCGCGAAGAAGGATGGCACGTACGTCTGCGCTTCGGAAGCGCATATCCCCAAGAACGCAAAGCTGACAACGCCCTATTTCACCGACCACTACTGGAAAAATCTGGAGAGCCAGGCGATTCATATACTCGATCCGGACGTGCCTTTCGGCGTTCCGTTCGCCCCATCGCCGTTTCGGGTCACTTTCCATGTGAGGGCAGGCGACGTCGAGGTCACCAAGGAACTGCCGGTTGAATACCGGTACGTGAAGGACATTTACTTCGGCGACAAACGGATGGAGTTGAACGTCGTACCGGCTTTTTCGGTGACTGTGCAGCCGGAGTTGGCGGTGTTTCCGGCGCCCGCGGCCGGAGCCGCGGCGAAACCGGTGGAACGCGAAATCCACGTGATGGTGACGAACGGCACGAAGGGCGCTGCGCAGGCCAACGTGGCGCTGGAATTGCCGGCGGGATGGAAGGCCACCCCCGCTAGCGTGCCGGTCAGCTTCGCGCACGAAGACGAGGCGCTCTCGGCCCGCTTCCAAGTCACCGCTCCGGCGCAGGTCAAGCTCGGCGATTACACGCTGCGCGCCGTGGCGACCTCGCCGGCGTACGGGGACGAGAAGTTCGCCAACGGCTACCAGGTTGTGGAGTATCCGCACATTCAACGGGTGCAAATGATCAACCCGTCGGAGATTCCGCTTAAGGTGGTTGACGTCAAGACGGCGCCTAACCTCAACGTAGGCTACATTGTTGGCGTGGGCGACCAGGTGCCGCCGGCGATTGAGCAGTTGGGAGCGAAGGTGCAGTTCATCGACGAGGACGAGATGGCGTATGGCGACTTATCGAAGCACGACGTAATCGTGACCGGCGTCCGCGCCTACGAGCGCCGCGCCGATCTTCGCGCCTACAATCGCCGTCTGCTCGATTACGTGGAGCGCGGAGGAACGGCGATCATTCAGTACAACAAGATGGAGTTCAACCAGGCGCAATACGGCCCATACCCGGCGAGCGTTAGCTCGAACCGCGTGACCGATCGGAAGGCGCCTGTAATAGTCTTGGCGCCCACGGACCCGGTGTTCAATTTCCCGAACAAGCTCGGTCCGTCCACTTGGGAGGGATGGGTGCAGGAGCGCGGCCTCTACTTCATCGGGGAAAAGGACGCGAAGTATATCGACCTCTTGTCGATGACGGACTCTTTCCCGGACAATCCGGGAGAGAAACTCGGGTCGTTGGTGGAAGCCAAGTACGGCAAAGGCCGCTGGTTTTATGTCGGCCTCAATCTTTGGCGTCAACTGCCGGACGGAACCAACGGCGCGTACCAGCTTCTGGCGAACCTGATCAGTCTGCCGAAGGCGCCGGGCGCAGCGGCGCCGGCGAAGAAGGGCGGTAAAGGGGGGATGTTCTAAACCAGCGCCGGTTGGCCAACAGCGGTCAAGGGCGTGCATTTTGTGCGCGGCGGGGGAGATTTTCATCCGGCTTTGAAAAGCCTCTCCCCCGCCACCCCGACGGCGACGACCGTTCCGGAAGACAAGAGAAGCGGGAAACTAAGGAATAACACGGCGGGGCCGGCACAGAGGAGAGGATAAGCGGTTTTTCGCCCAGGAAAGGCATAGATACAAAAATGGACCCAATATCGCGCAGGAACTTCATCGGAGCGGCCGCCGCGTTGCCGGCTGCATCGTACGCCCGCATCGTCGGCGCCAACGATCGAATCCAGATCGGCCAACTCGGCAGCGGCCACAGAGGCGCGGGCCACCGGATCATGCTCAAGCTGTCCTCCCAAACGGACTCCAACTTCGATCTGCGCAGCATCTGCGACCTCTGGTCCGTCAACCGCGAGAAAGCCGCCGATGACGCGCAACATCTTTTCGGAAAACGGCCCAAGACCTACAAGTACTCGGAGGAGATGCTGGCCGATAGCGACCTGGACGCGGTGATGATCGGCACCGGCGACCACCAGCACGCCCGACTTCTGGCGGAAGTGGTGCGCGCCGGAAAAGATTGCTATTGCGAAAAGCCCATGGCCAACACGCTGGAGGATGCCAAACTGGCGCGTGATACGGTGGTAAACAGCAAGCAGGTAGTGCAGATGGGATCGCAATGGCTGAGCGACCCTTATCAGCACCGGGTGCGCGATATCGTGCGCAGCGGAAAGCTGGGCAAGATTGTCTCCATCAGCCAGAGCTGGAACTGGAACGGCCCGCGCTGGCACGTGCCGGATAGGGCGAATGTCACCGCCATTCGGGAGCGGGACACGGATTGGAAACGCTGGCTGTTGGGCCGCCCATCGAGACCTTTCGACCCATGGGCGTACTTTGAGTTCCGGATTTTTAAAGAGTTCTCCGGCGGGATTCCCGATCAGTTTTTGAGCCACGGCTCAGGGCTGGCGCATTTCTATCTCGACACTTTCATTCCGGACGATATGACGGCCAGTGGGGGTATCTATGCGTGGCACGACATTCGCGAGAATGCGGACACGTTTCAGTGCCTTGCCAACTTTAGGGAAAAGCAGGTGCTCTACTCGTTTGGCATGACGCTTGGGAGCGGATTTGGCGATCACTCGATGATCCGCGGTACGCATGGCACACTGCATTCGCCGGGCGGGGAAGGCAGTCCGCAATGGTGGTTCACGCCCGAGACGAAGAGCTTCTGGGAAACGAATGTGGTGTTCGATCTGCACACGGCGAACGCCAAGACGGAGCTCGTAACGATACCGGGTCACACCGAGCCGCCCCCTGTGAAGCAGGACGATAATCTGAAGGCCCATACGGACGACTGGTTCCGGTGCATGCGCAACCGGACGACCCCGAACGCCAGCATCGAAAGCGGATTCGCCCACGCCGTGGCGGTGGTGATGGCTACGCGCAGTTATCGGGAAGGCAAGAAGCTATACTGGGACCGCAAGAACGAGCAGATTCTGGACCACCCGGTTTCGGCTTGAGAGTCCTCGAAGACTATGGCTAAAGAATACGATCTCACGCCGCGACGCGTCCCGCGGGTAGAGACGCAATTTCGCAGGATGGTCACCGAGTTCCCGGTTCGCAAATCGATCGCGATTCTGCAGCGGCTACAGACGTATGAACCCGCGGCTATGCGTGGGCAGCCGCCGGTAGTTTGGGACCGCGCCGAAGGCTTCCAGGTATACGATGCTTGGGGCAACCAGTGGATCGACTGGTCGTCGGGAGTGCTGATCGCCAACGCGGGCCATGGCCGCAGTGAGATAAAGGACGCCATCGTCCGGCAGGTATCATCCGGTCTGTTGACGAACTATTGTTTCCCGAGCGAGATCCGTTCGCGGCTGGTGGAGCGGTTGGCAACGCTGCTGCCGGAACCGTTGAAAAAGATCTTCCTGTTGACCACGGGCTCGGAGACGGTCGAATGCGCTATCAAGCTGTGCCGCAGTCATGGCGCAAAGGTTGGCGGGCGCACTAAGCGCGTAATCGTCTCCTATGACAATTCCTTCCACGGCCGCACGCTGGGATCGCAACAGGCTGGTGGAATTCCGGCGCTCAAGGACTGGATTGTGAATCTCGATCCCGGCTTCGTGCAGCTTCCTTTTCCGGATGGGTTTCGTACCGCCGACAACTCCTTTGAAGGGTTCGAGCGCGCTTTGCGCGAACGCCATGTCGAGTCACGCGATGTCGCGGGCGTGATCCTTGAAACCTATCAGGGCGGCAGCGCCGCGTTCGCCCCTGCCGCATACATGCAGGCGCTGCGGCGGTGGTGCACAAGCCATGACGCGCTGCTGGTCTGCGACGAGGTGCAAGCCGGCTTCGGCCGCACGGGAACGCTGTGGGGCTTCGAGCATTACGGCGTGGTTCCCGATCTGGCATTGTTCGGCAAAGGCATGTCGAGCTCGCTGCCCATCTCGGCAGTGGCCGGAAGGCCGGATGTGATGGATCAGCATCCGGCGGGCAGTATGACTTCCACGCACACCGGAAACCCGGTCTGCTGCGCGGCGGCGCTGGCATCCATCGATCTGGTTATCTCGGAGAAGCTTGCGGAGAACGCACGGCAAGTGGGCGGAGTGCTGCAGGAACGGCTGCGCGCGCTCGAAACCCGGTTTCCGCAGATCGGAAGGGTGGACGGCAAAGGCTTGGTCGCCGGTATCGCATGCGTTGCGCGTGGAACCAAAGAGCCGGATGGCGATCTGGCGTGGGAAGTGGTGAAACGGTGCGTCGAAAGAGGCGTGCTGATGTTCAGCCCCGTCGGTTTTGGCGGCGGCACAGTCAAGATTTCTCCGCCCCTGGTGATTACCGAAGCGGCCATCCTGGAAAGCGTGGCCGTGCTCGAAGAGGTGTTTGCCGAGGCCACAAGCGGGAAAACGGCAGTGGCATAACACGTCAGTGGCAAAGCTATGAAGACTCAGGTTCTCATTGTGGGCGGGGGCATGATCACGCACGATCAGCTTTTGCCTTCGCTCTACCATATGCAGCGGCTGGGCCGGATCGGCGAAATCAGCGTCTGCGCGCTGCGCGGCAGGGATTTGCAACCCTTGATCGATGCCCCGGGCTTGGCCGAAGCATTTCCGGGTCAATCGTTTCGTGCGTTTCCCGATAGTAGCGACCCCGACAGGCCTCAGGCCGATCTGTTCCGGGAACTCATAGCGCGCCTGCCACCGCGCGGAATTGTAGTCGTGGCCGTGCCCGACCATCTGCATTTCCAGGTCATCATGACGGCGCTACGGCACGAGCAGCATGTCTGCTCGGTCAAGCCTCTTGTTCTGAAGCACGCGGAGGCGCTCGAAATAGGCCGTGAGGCGTATTCGCGGGGCTTGATGGTAGGCGTCGAATACCACAAGCGGTTTGACGATCGCAGCCTGATGGCGCGGCGCAAATATCGAGCTGGGCTGTTCGGCGAATTCAAGCTTGGAACCGCGTGCCTGCTCGAGAAATGGTATTACCGCCATTCGAACTTTCAGAATTGGATGACCACCGGGAACTCAGACGCGTTCACCTATATCGGTTGCCATTACGTGGACTTGGTGCACTTCATCACCGGCTTGCTGCCGGTGGCAGTCAGCGTGTACGGAATCCCCGATCGGTTTCCGAACGGGAACACGGGGTTCCTGTGGACCGACGCGCGCGTCATCTGGGACAACGGCGCTTGCCTGAACGTGCAGAATGCCCTCGGCTTTCCCGACGCGGCTCCGGGCACTAACACGCAAGGGCTGGTTATGTACTGCAAAGGCGAAACCAATGGCGCTCTGATCTCACATTCGGACCAGTACCGCGGCTTGAAGTATTCGTACACCGGGAAAAGCGGCGATCCCGGCGCAACCATCTACGCCGAGCCGAGTCCGGATTACTTTCAGTACGTCGATCTTGGTGGAATGGGTCTGACGCCGGTCGGATATGGCTATCGCTCTGTGGAGTACATCGTCGAGGCCTGCATCCGCGTAGAGTCGGAAACCGGGAGCCTCGCCGGGCGGCAAGCGATACTCAGGGAGATCGACGCCGCCGGTATCGTCGCAACACCGGCAAACAGCGGCTATAACGAGCTGGTGATTGAAGCGTCGCGGGAATCGATTCTGCATGGCGGAAAAATTGTGAGTATCGAGCACTCACCCGCGGCTGGGCGGGCGGAGCCCGATTCTGAGCTGGTCGAACCGGCCACCGTCACCTCTTCTTCCTGACCAGCAGGAAGACCAGCGCCGTGGCAACCAGCGGGACCAGACTCGCTCCGACAAGGATCGGCGCAAAGGAGTAGCGGTCCGCAATCCAGCCGATCAGGAAGGTGGAAGCGATCGTCCCCACGCCGGCCCCGGTGCCGCTCAGTCCGCTCACGGAGGCCACCGACCCGCTGGGATATAAGTCCGAAGGCAGCGCCAGCGCCATCGTCGACCACGCCGCGTATGAGAATGTCGAGATCGCGAACAGCGCGACGATCACCGGAAAAGAGGAAACGCTCACGGTGGGAATCAGAAGCGTCATTCCCAGACCGCAGATCAGGATGATGAATTTACGGGCCTTCAAGACGGGCCAGCCGCGCTTGATCAGGTAACTCGAAAAGCCGCCCCCGAAAAAGTTGCCGAGATCGGCCGCCAGGAAAGGGACCCAGAAGCCCATCAGCGCGTTCTCGATTTTGAATCCTTTCGAAACCAGGTAGATTGCAAACCAGTCCGTGATAAAAAACCAGACCGGATCGGTCAGAGCCTTGCCGAGCACGATGCCCCAGGTCTCTTTCAGCCTCAGCAGTTGACCCAGGGAAGCGGGCCGGGCCCCAAGCATAGGCGTTAAAATACCGCGCCA
>Ga0302324_100010942_pt1 | contig 18694 bp, 10 predicted proteins | sample Palsa_T0_1_FD_201949 | JGI IMG/M metagenome (GOLD analysis project Ga0302324, IMG submission 201949) | Peat permafrost microbial communities from Stordalen Mire near Abisko, Sweden - Palsa_T0_1 | ecosystem: Environmental > Terrestrial > Soil > Palsa > Peat permafrost | place: Sweden: Abisko...
AGGAGTCGAACGCATGGGCGGCCGGGTGGGCGTTGAATCCCTTCCCGGCCAAGGCTGCCGTTTTTGGTTTGAGTTGCGGCCTCCCCGCTAACTCTATGAACGAAGGACAAACCATCCTCATGGTGGACGACTGCGAGGACGATCTCAGTCTCATGCGTCATGCCTTCAAAAAGGCCAAGTGCGACCACCCGCTACAAGAGGTCCGCAACGGGGAAGAGGCGATTGCCTACCTGAGCGGCGAAAGCCCGTTCCGCGACCGAAAAATATTTCCGTTGCCAATAGTCGTGTTGCTCGACCTGAACATGCCAAAGAAGAACGGTTACGACGTGTTGACCTGGGTGCGCGCCCAGCCCAATCTCAAGCGCCTGGCAATTTTCGTCTTGACTGCATCGTTGCGCAACGAAGACGTGGAGCGCGGCTTCTATTTAGGGGCGAATTCCTACTTGCACAAGCCGAGCAATTTAGAAACATTGGCCACCATGATGCGATGCGTCTGCGATTGGATTCAGATCAATCATTTTCCGCTGATCCATGAAGAGGCAAGGAAATGAGAGGCAGGCCAACGGCAACCGCGAATGAAGGCCAATGCCTGAGTTCTTAATTCGCGTTCATTTTCGTCCATTCGCGGTGGCCTCCGCGACAGCTATAACGGCGGCGCGCCCGCGGCGTTGTATTTCTCAATGTTCGCGATGTAATTCTTCAGCGCATGATCCTCCACCGGCGCGGCCAGCAACGGTCCCATGTTCTCGAAACCCACGTCCACGTCGATCAGAAAGGAATTCCAAAAATGGTCGTCGCTGTGCAGCGCGCCATCTCCGTCAAAAAACCGAAGCTGGCCGCTGTGCCCGTAAAAATCCGGCACCGGCACCCGCGGCACGATGCGCGGCGGCACGCGCGTCACGATGTCTTCGCTGTTGACAAAACGAAACATGGCGTCGCCGAATTGGCTGTCGCATTGCGTGCAGAAGCCGAGGTCTCCAATGCGCGGCTGGCCGAACGTGTAAAGGCCGTTGACGGGCTGCCGAGCGGCAAAAGTAAACGCCGCCGTCGCCATGGCCGCCAGCGCGCCTCCCAGACTGTGGCCCGTGATCCAGAGCGTTTGCGCCTCGTCCTGAAAACCGACCACGTCACCCAGAATGACCTTCCAGCTTTTGGCCAGCAGTTGGGCGAACCCGTCGTGAACGCTGCCCACGTTGGGCGCGCTGAAGTATTTGGTGAACGGCGATTGAAAAATTTCAAAATCCGCCATCCAATCCGCCATCTGCGTCGAACGCGTTCCGCGAAAAGCCAGCACCACCAGGTCGTCGCGCCCCAGCACAATCGCTTGCAGAACGCTGGTGGTGGGATCGATGACCGTGACGTGATCCGCGTTGAATCCCCAAGTGGCTGCCACGCCTGGGATCGTCTCCGGCAGTTCATAGGCCAGGGCGGAGGCGTAAGCCAGCGCGCGGGCGTTATACGGATTCCACAGCGCCGTGTTGGGATTAAAATTGTTGAAGGCGTCAGGCGGATAAACCAGCGGCGCGGCGGGCGCGGCGCCAGCGGCGGCGGCTGGCACAGATGAATTATTTGACATATGTGATTCTCAGGCTGCTGTTGATCTTACGGTGACTCAATTTCTTCGTTACCTTTGTTACCTTCTGTTCAGAGCCTTCCCATTTTACAGAAGGAAACGAAGGTAAGAAAGGAAGAACGCGGCACATCAGCAGTACACCAGCAGCGATTGCGAAATGGGATTGATGCGGTTGTAGTTGAGCAGCTTGTCGATGTAGGTCGCCGTCAAGCGCTGGCCGTCGGGGATAAGCAGCATCCCGTTCTCGCTGTAGATGCCCTCGGCCAGAACCATGCCCGGGCGCAAATCCGCCAGCGGCACCTGCCGCTGCTTGCCCGGCATTCCCGCCTTGGGGGCCGTATGCACAAAAATCCGCACCGCTTCCGGATCAAACGCCGTGCCGCTGCCCTGGCTGATCATCGCGCTGGCCTGTTTGGGCTCCAGGTTGCTCTCGGCGCTGGCCACCGCCACGGCCAGCAACCGCGACAGCCACGGAATGTCCTCCCCGCGCAACTTGTCCGGATAGCCTGTGCCGTCAAATCGTTCGTGATGCCCGCGAATGGTCGGCCCGACCGCCGTCAAGTGATGCACGAAAGCCGCCAGTTCCTCCCCCAAAATCGGGTGCTGATGGATCAACGCCCATTCCGCCTGGCTCAATTCCCCCGGCGCATCGTGCCAGCGTTTGATCAATTGCCGCGGCACGCCGACCAAGCCGATGTCGTAAATATAGCCGCTGATTTCCAGCGTTTGTTTTTCCGTGGGCGAAAGATCGCACCCGGCGGCCATGGCCTGGCACAGAGCCGCCGTCCGGCGCGCCTGGGCGCCGACGGTCGGGTAAAATGTGCGCATGGTTTGGACGCACAATTCGAGGGAGCGCCGCAGGTTATCATCCTGGCTGCGGGCGAATTCCTGCAATTGCGCGTTTTGCTCGGCCACCCGTGCGACCTGCGCTGCCAGCGAGCGGTTCAACTCCTGCAGTTGCTGGTTCATGCCCTGCGTGGCGGCTTGCAGCCGGGCGTGCTTGGTGATCAGCTCGTGCCGCTGCACCGCATTCTTGACAGTGGCCAGCAATTCCTCCCGCAACCACGGCTTGACGATAAACCGGTAAATCTCCCCCTTGTTGATCGCGTCGATGACCGTGCTCAGGCTCAACACGGCGGTGATGAGGATGCGCGTGGCATCGGGTTGGATCTCGCGCACCTGCGCCAGGAATTCCAGGCCCGTGACCATGGGCATCTGCTGGTCCGTCAGCACGACCGAGAACTCCTGCTCCTTGAGCACGCTCAAGGCATGGATGGCGTGGGGCGAAGCGACCACCCGGTAGCCCTCGCGCAGCAACGTGTCGCGCAAGGCCACCAGCACAATCTCCTCGTCGTCCACGATGAGAATGGGATGAACGCTGGCGGGTTGATTCTCCACAATCATGGGCCTACTCGGCCATCTGGTCAAAGAACGTTTTGAGTTTGAGCAACATGTCCGCCTCGGACAAATCGGGATTGAGCAGCAAATCGATCCCTTTGAGCAATTGCCCGTCCAGTTCGTCCTGGTTGCAACCGGCCAGTTTCAACACCACTTTGAGGTCCTTCTTTTGCTGCCGCAATTCGCCGGGCAGCGAATTGAGCGCCGGATCGTTGGGCTCGGCCAGCAGCAGCACGCCCGCGAATTGATAATCGCTGGAATGGAGCAACTCCCCCAGGTTGTCCGCCCCCGCCGCCACCACAATGTAATAATTGTGCGAGCGCAGCAACTCGGCCGTCTTGTCCAACATTTCGCTGGCCTGGCCGACCAGCAACAAACTGCGCCGCGTCTGGCGCGCGCGCTTGCTTTCCTCCACCAGCCGCGCCGACTCGGAAAAATCCGCCTCCGGCAGCCACAACTCAAAACTCGCCCCCGCCCCTTCCCTGGAAACGACGGAAATGGCGCCCTGATGCTTTTCCATGGCGATGCGCGCATTGTACAGGCCCAGGCCGGAGCCTTTGGATTTGGTCGTGAAAAACGGATCGAAGATGGAGGCCAGATGACGCTGTTTGATGCCCGCGCCGTTGTCCTGGATGGCCAGGCAGATGCAGGGCAAGCGCGGCAAGACCCCCTTGACGTTTTCCAAGTGCGGCAAGACCTCGTGCCGCGTCGTGCGCAAGGTCAACCGCCCTCCTTGCGGCATGGCGTCCGCCGCGTTGAGCATCAAATTGATGACCACCTGCCGGAATTCCACCACGTCCAGGTAAACCGGAAGCTGCGCCGCCGCCAGCTCCGTGCTGACCTGGATGCGGCGCGGCAGGATTTTGGTCACCAGCTCGACCAGATCGTTGGCGATGTCGTTAAGATTATGGTAATTGCGCTCCCCCGTCTGGCCCAGGTGCAGGTTGATCATGCGCTGCACCAATTGGCCCGCTTGCAACGAACTTTTCTTGATCAACGACAACCCCTCGTGAAACGGATGCACCGGTTCCAGCGAGCTCAAAAACGATTCGCTCAACGAATGGATGCCGGCGATAATATTGGTGAAATCGTGCGCCATTCCCAGCGTCAACACCGCCAGCGTTTCCTTCCACGCCGCCGTCGAAAGCCTTTTCTCGGCGATGGTTTGCCGCGTCACATCCAGCCACACCACTTCGTAGCCCAGCAGCAGCCCGCTCTGCGAAATGGCCGGCTGCCGGTGCTCTAAAACGTAGGCCACGCGACCCGTGACGGCGTGGCGGATGCGATAGGTATTGGTCAGGTCCGTGCCGGTCTGGACGGCGCGTTTGAATTGCTGTTGCAACTCCGCCGCGTCGGACTCATGCACCAGGTCCCAGAAACGGCCGCGGTGACTGGACCAATCGGCGGCGTCCATGCCTGTCAACTCCTTGATATTCGGGCTGGCGAACTGCAGGCTGAAATCAGGGCGCTGGCTGAAAATCACGCACGGCCAGCGGCGCGTCAGCCCTTCCAGCCGCGCCTCCGCCCGCAACAAGCGCACGAACATCTCGCGCCGCGCCGCGTCATTGTACAAATGTTCGTCCCAAATCCCCTCCTCCAGGTCCGCCAGCGGCGGCAGCATCGAACTCAGCCGCGCAAAACCATTCTGCGGCCCGCGCCCGATCTCCAGCGTGAACCACTGCGAGGGATGCGCCGCATCGGACGCCAGCTTGAGATCGATCCGGTCGAAGGGAGCCGCGCTTGCGCGCAGGCGCGTCAGAGCGACTTGCCAGTCGGGGGAAAGATCCCCCAGCGTATCCCAAAAAGAGCATCCCATCAGGCTGGCCGCCGGTTTTTCCAGCCAGATGCAAAGCGGTTCATTGACCGCCAGCATCCGTCCCGCGCCGTCCAAAGTCGCGGCCCCGCCTTCCAGCCAGCACCGGGGCAGGAAGGATTCCGGCGTTTTGCTTGACGCCGGAGCGTCCGAGGCTGGCACGACATTGTGGGCATCCACCTGCACGGCGTAGTCAATTCAATCTCCATTGAGTTTAAGCCCTCGCCGCCGGAACTCAATCAGAAAAATGAAGGTTGGTCCTCGTCCTTGCGTTTGCCAATCCCGAAGGGACTGAAGCCTTCGGCCCTGCCACGTAGAACGTGGCCAGCGTTGCGAGGAACGAGCTACGCTGAATAACAAAGACAAAGATTCCGCAACCCTGAAAGGGTTGCATCTGGAGGAAGAACCAGTTTCTGGATTTGGTTTCTGGATTTGGTTGACCTTCCGCCCCAATCGTGTCTCTCTTGGTTCCATGATGACCAAGACGGATTTGACTACTCGGCGGCAGTTTTTGAAAGCATCGGCTTTGGCGGCAGTCGCCCTCCCGCCTTTGGTGGGCGCCCAGCAATCGCCGCCCGCCCCGGCTCGGAAACGGCGGATCAAAAAGGGACTCATGTGGGGCTCGGTGCCGGGTTCCATGACGGTGATGGAGAAGTTCAAACTCATTAAAAATGCCGGCTTCGAAGGAGTGGAAGTCGATTCGGGCATGAATCACGACGAGGTTCTCCAAGGGCGCGATGCCACAGGCCTGATCATCGCCAGCGTGGTGGATTCGGTGCATTGGTCGGACACCCTGGCTGACCCCAAGCCCGAGGTGCGTGAGAAGGGCCTGAAAGGGTTGACCACCTCGTTGCACGATTGCAAGGCTTACGGGGCAACTTCTGTATTGCTGGTGCCGGCGGTCGTCAGCCAGCAGGTTTCTTATGACCAAGCCTACACGCGCTCGATGGAGGAAATCAAGAAGGTCACCGGCTTGGCCGAGCAGTTGGGCGTCAAGATCGCCATCGAGAACGTTTGGAATCATTTTCTGCTCAGCCCGTTGGAGGCGGCGCGCTACGTCGATGAGTTTCACAGCCCGGCCCTGGCCTGGCATTTTGACGTGGGCAATGTCATCAGCATCGGCTGGCCTGAGCAATGGATTCACATCGTGGGCTCCCGCATCCACAAACTCCATATCAAGGAATACAGCCGCAAAAAACAGAACGAAGAAGGGCAATGGAAAGGTTTCGAGGTCGAGTACTTGGAGGGAGACAACAACTGGCCGGCAGTGATGAGGGCCTTGGACGACATCGGCTACCAAGGCTGGGGCACGGCCGAACCGGCCTATTGGCCCAGCGGCGTCGATGTACCCACGCGCCTGGCCCAGGTGTCGCGCAAATTGGACGAAATCTTTTCGCTATAGAGCGCGCTTGCCTTAAAGGCGAATTCCGCCAATCCCGTTGGGATTGACAACGCCCCAACATCCCTTGCTGGTCCACTGAAAACAGCGAAGATCCAGCGCAATTCCTGTTGAAGGTTCGCTCGCCATAGGTTAGATAGTAGGCGATGACTCCAGTTGGCAATTTGCCGATAGTCCGGGATGATGGGGTTTGTGGCGCAGGAACGGAGATCGGGGCTCAGCAACGGATCGATCCACCAATTCTGCCGCCATGCCGTGGCCACGACCTGTCCACTCCAAAAGACACCAGCGCCAGTGACTGCCGGCTATTTCCAAACTCATGAACATCGACTTGACTGAGCGACGCGTCGTGATTACGGGCATGGGCGTCATCTCCCCCAGCGGCAAGGACCCGCACACGCTCTGGCGCAACGTCCGCGGCGGCATCAGCGCCGCCGGCCCGGTCACCCGTTTTGATACCAGCAAGCTCCCGGTTAAAATTGCCGCCGAAGTCAAGGATTTCGACGTGGCCCAATTCGTCAACAGCCGCAAACCGGGCCGGTTTGACTTGACTATCCAATACGGCGTGGCCGCCGCCACCTTGGCGGTGCAGGACTGCGGGCTCAATTTGCACGACCTGGACCCGGACCGCGTGGGAGTCATTGAAGGGACCACCATCAGCGGCACCGAGAGCATCCTCAAAACGCGCGACACCTACATTGCCAATGACGGTAATTTCCGCGCCCTTCATCCCTACAACCTGGTCGCCGCCTATTGCGGTGAGGGCAGCAGCACCATCAGCCTGCACTTGGGCATTCGCGGTCACGCCGTCACCTATTGTTCCGGCTGCGCCTCCAGCACCGATGCCATCGGCTACGCCGCCCGCCAGATTCAAAGCGACGACATCGACGTGGCGGTCGCGGGTGGAGCGGACGAGACAATGGAGATGTTGCACATTGGCTTCTGCCGGTTGCGCGCCATGACCGAGCAAACCGGCCAGCCGGGCCAGGCCATGCGTCCCTTTGACCGCACCCGCGATGGATTTCTGCTGGGTGAAGGCGCGGCGTTTTTCGTCCTGGAGGAGTTGTCCCACGCGTTGGGCCGCGGGGCGCGCATCTACGCCGAAGTGGCCGGGCACGGCCACAGTTGCGAAGCCTACCACGCGACCGACCCGCATCCCAACGGCGTCGGCTACGCGCGCGCCATGGAGAAGGCCCTCCGCCACGCCCGCCTCGCGCCGACCGAAGTGGACTACATCAACGCCCACGGCTCGGCCACGCCCTTGAATGATCCAGTGGAAACGCGCGCCATCAAATCGGTTTTCCGCGACCACGCCCGGCGCCTGGCCATCAGCGCCACCAAACCGATTACCGGCCATTTGATGGGTGCCTCCGGCGCCATCGAAACCATGATTTGCGCGCTCGCCATCTGGCACCGCGAGATTCCCCCGACCATCAACCTGCACGAGCCGGACCCAGGTTGCGATCTGGATTACGTGCCCGGCCAGGCGCGCTCCTACCCCGTGCGCGTGGCCTTGAATTTAAGCGCAGGCTTCGGCGGGCGCTACGCCTGCCTGGCCTTGAAGCGATTCTGAGGCTGCAATGAACCGCCTGGAAGTCATTCAAATCACCGCACTGACCGCGATCTTCTTCAACGTGGTCTTGACCGTTATGGTGGTGGCGCGGGACTATCGATCCAAGCTGCATCGCATTTACCTCGGTTGGGGCGTCGCGGTCACCTTGTGGAACCTGGGGGTGACTCAGTTGAGCCTGGATATCCCGCCGGAGCAGGCCTTCTTTTGGGCCAAGCTGCTGCAATTGGGCATCATGTTCATTCCCGTCATCATTTTTCATTTATGCATGGTCATTGGGCAGGCTCGCACGGGCTGGCTGATGCCGGCGCTTTACCTTCTTCACGTCGGATTCGCCATCAGCCTCTACTTCAACAAATTTATTGTTGGCGTCCGGCATCTGGCGGTGGGCTATTGGTCCATACCCGGCCCGGCCTTCCTCCCCTTTAGCATCGTCTATACCTTTATCGGCGTCTATCTGCTGGTCTTCCTCTATCGAAAACAAAAAGAGGCTCCGCCCATGCAGCGCAAGCGTCTGCGGGCCTTGCTGGCGGCGGTCATCGGCCTGGCCGTCTTTGGCACCAACGATCTGATGCCCATCCTGGGCCTAAACACCTATCCGTTGACGAACATCAAATTTTTTCCGCTGGGCAGTTCCGCGGCTGTCTTCTACGTGTTGATCATCGGCTATAGCGTCTTGCAGCACCGTTTGCTGGATATTCACGTGGCCTTGAGCCGGCTCGCCGCCCAGATGGTGCGCCTGATGTTCATGATGCTGGTGGGTTTCCTCTTGCTGCTGGTCATTTCCGAGTCCGCGCCCGACATCTTTAGCGAATCCTCCTTCCTGGCGGCCTTGTTAGTCTTGCTGGCCAGCGCGCTGGTGGCCTCGTTTTTCTTTCCCCAGTTCTTCGGCACAGGCAGCGACAAGCTGGAACGGCAGATCCTGGGGGACCGCTTCGAGTATCACGCCCAAGTGCAAAATCTCATCCAGATGATGCGCTCCTTCCCCGATCCGCAGTTCCTGATGCAGGAACTGGCCGACTTGCTGGCCGGCACCATGAAAATGCGCAGCTACCACATCATCCTGCTGGACGACACCACGCGCGGTTTCAAGCTCTTCCATTGCCATCCGCCGCGCGCGGAATCGGCGGCGCCGGACTTGCAAGTGGACTCGCCGGCCTTCCGCTATTTTCAACACACGCAGGCCAAATACCTTTCCTGCAATTTGATTTATGAAACCGACCACGAAACATTGCTGCAGCGGGAGGCCCGCCTTCAACTCAAACCGTTCGAGGCGGAATTCTGCTTTCCCTTCTTTGTGGGCAGCGATCTGATCGGACTGATGTTGCTGGGCCAGAAGGCCAGCGCGGAACTTTTCACCCCGCACGACCTCCGCCTGCTGACCGAGTTGTCCTCCAGCCTGGGGCTGGTGCTGAACCAAATCCGCCTGCGCCAGCAATTGCAGGTCGTTCACGAACAGGATCTGCTGGGCCGGATGTCGCGCGGGCTGGCCCACGATTTGAACAATTTGTTGACACCGGTGCAGACCTTGTTGCAGTTGTGCCGCGAATCCCGCCTCAACCAGGAAACCATCGACGAGTTGCTGCCGATGGGTCTGCGCAACCTGGAGACCATTCGCTCTTACGTTAATGAAGCCCTCTTCTTTTCCCGCTCCCCTACCTTGCTTGGGCAATTGGGACTCCTCAAAGAAATGGTCAGCGAAGCCGTCGCCCTGGTCCAGCCTTACGCGGAATCCAAAAACGTCCGCCTCTCCATCTCCGGCCCCTCCGAAATCCAGATAGAGATGGACGCCGTGCTCATCAAGCGCCTGGTCTGCAATCTCCTGTCCAACGCCGTGGACGCCTCGCCCCCCGGCAGCGAGGTGGAGGTGCGCCTGGCCCCCTTGCCCAAAACCGAACCCAGCCGCGACTGGCATCGGCTGCGCATCATCGATCACGGCGAGGGCATCAGCGCGGAAAACCTGCAGCGCGTTTTCACCCCCTACTTCACCACCAAAAATACCGGCGACGGCAAGCGCGGCTTTGGCCTCGGGTTGGCCATTGCGCGCAAAATTGTTCATCTGCACGGCGGCAACCTGAGCATCACCAGCAAGGAGAAAAGCGGCACGACCGTGCAGGTCGATTTGCCCAACCGCTTGCGCCCAGGCCAGACTTCTCGTCCGCCCTCGGGCGGCCCGCGGCTGAACAGGGTGCCCGCATGAGAACCTTGCTTATCATCGGTCCCCACACCGGACTGGGCGCAGCGGTGCGCGCGGCCCTGGACGCCTCCCACTACCGTGTCATCCAGCACGACGAGTGCCGCGAGGAGGAACTGCGCCTCACCGGCGCCTCCATCGACCTGTGCATCTTGGACGCCGATCTGACCACGGTGGAGCCTATCCGCGACCTCCAGCGCCTGCGCCGCTTGCTGCCCCACTGCCCGGTGATTCTTTATGCATCCGATTCCCACCGCAATTGGGAGGAGGAGGCCTACCTCCTCGGCGCCAGCCATGTCTTGAACAAACCCGTCCGCGGCCGCCTCCTCAACTCCTTGCTGGACCGTCTTTTTGCCGGCACTCCGAAGGAGGAGGAAAAGCCGGCCCCGGCGCCCCGTGCGCGCATGGAAGAAACGCGCGCCGCCGAGACGCCACTCATGCCGGCGCGCATGCTGCAATTGCTCCGCAATTCCTCCTCCATCCTTTGCCACAGCCTTGACGCCGAATCGCTCCTGAGAGAGTTCCTCCTCGTGTTGCGCGAAATCCTCGGCCTCAACCGCGCGGCCATTTTTCTGCGCGCCTCCCCGCGCGCGCCGGGAACGACGGAGGCGGCGGGCGCATCGCAGCGGTTGACTTCGGCCTGCGCTCTGGGCCTGGCGCCCGGGGTGCTGGAACATTTCGAGTTGTCCCTGGAGGCCGGCATTGCCGGTTATCTTTACCGTTCGGGCCGCGTCCTGAGGCGCGAGAGCGCCGAGGTCGAGCGCGACCCGCGCATGGCGCGCGAGTTTGATGCGCTGGGCGTGCGAGTGGCCATCCCGGTGCTGGACCGGCAATCGCTGGTCGGAGTCGCCTTGCTCGATGAGCGGATCACGGGCGAGCCGATGAGCAACGACGAGCTGGCGCTGATTTTCCACCTCCTCGAACAATTGGGCCTGGCCATCAAGAACATCTGGTGGCACGAACAGGTTTCGGCCCGGCACGAAATGATGTTTGACATCCTGCGCAACATCAAGGCCGGCTGCATCGTCATTGGGCACGAACTCAACGTCCTCCACGCCAACGAAACGGCGCGCGGCTTCTTCCCCCGCGCCAACCGCCCGCCCGAAGCCTTCGATTTCAATGATCTGCCGCAAGTCATCGGCAGCAAAGTCTTTGAAGTGCTCAAAACGGGCCAGCCGGTGGTCGATTACAAGTACCAACCCGCCTCGGCTCCCAACCGGCATTTCCAGATTGGCATCACCCCCTTCCGCAAACAGAGCGCGGCCACGCCCACGGCGGCCTTGGTGGTGGTGGAAGACTGCACCGCCGCCGACCGCCTTCGCCAATTGGAAATCGAAACCGCCAACCTGCGCCTGGTCCAGCAAATGGCCGAACGCCTCGCCCACGAAATCGGCAACGCCGTCGTGCCCATCGCCACCCACCAGCAGCTCCTGCGCGAACGGGGCGCGGACGCGGATTTCCAGGCCTCGCTGGCCGCGGCCATGGAGGAAGGGGTCAAACGCGTCAGCCGCCTGGTCGATCAAATGCGTTTCCTGGCCCGCGACCATGTGCGGCGGGTGGAATCGGTCCCTGTCAAGCAACTGATCGAGGAGGCCTTCCGCGAAGCCCGCGCTTATCATCCCTCCACTACCGTCTTGTTGCAGTATGAAGCCTCCGGCGAACCCTTGAGCCTGACTTGCGACCGGCAAGGACTGCAGCACGCCTTCGCCGAAATCATTCTCAACGCCCTGCAAGCCAGCAACGCCTCCTGCCAGGTGCAGGTGCGCGCGCGCACCGAAACTGATTCCAGCGGCTCGCGCTGGGCGCGCATCGAAGTGCAGGACAGCGGGTCGGGCTTCAGCCCCGAGGCGGCCGACAAAGCGGCCGAACCGTTCTTCACCACCCGCAAGGTCGGTTTAGGCTTGGGCCTGGCCGTGACCAGCAAGATCATCCAGACCCATGCCGGCAAGATGGAGATTCCGCCCCCGCGCAGTGGCGTGCCGGGTTTGGTCCGTATTTCCCTGCCGCTCGACATCGCCGCCCCAGGCGCCTCGGCCAAAACGGCGGCGAATTAACCTGGGGAAATTCATTTTACACTTTAATCCCTGAACCAAATCCTCTATCCGTGAGGACCAGGATGATGTTTGATCTGTCGGATGATGTGGCCGTCGTCATTGGCGGCACCGGTGTCTTGGGCTGCATGATGGCTGAGGGCCTGGCCCTGGCCGGCGCCAAAGTCGCCGTCCTGGGCCGCCATGCCGCCCGCGGCGAAGCCTGCGTCCAACGCATCCGCCAGGCCAAAGGCGAAGCCCGTTTTTTCGCCGCCGACGCCCTTATCCCCGACTGCCTCCATCAAGCCTGCGGGCGAATCGAAGCCGCTTTTGGCCCGCCCACCGTCCTGGTCAATGCCGCCGGCGGGAACGATCCGAAAGTCACCGTCACCGACCAATTCAAGTTCGAGCAAATCGCGCTGGAGGATTGGCGGGCCAATTTTGACCTCAATCTGGTGGGCGGCGTCTTGCTGCCTTGCCAGGTCTTCGGCCCCGGCATGGTGGCGCGCGGGCGCGGGAGCGTCATCAACGTCGCCAGCATCTCCGCGCATGTGCCGCTCTCGCGCGTGGCGGCCTACTCGGCTTCCAAGGCCGCTTTGTTGAACCTGACGCAATTCCTGGCGCGCGAATGGGCGCCGCGCCGCGTCCGCGTCAACTCCATCACGCCCGGCTTTTTTCCCGGCGAACAAAACCGCCGGCTCCTCTTCAAGGAGGATGGCACGCCCACCCCGCGCGCCCAGAGCATCCTGGCGCACACACCCATGGGGCGTTTTGGGCAGCCCGAGGAGTTGATTGGGGCGGCCGTGTTCCTGGCCAGCGCGCGCGCCAGCAGTTTCGTCACCGGCTCCGATCTGCGAGTCGATGGCGGGTTTTTGGCGCAGACCATTTGAGACCGTTCCGTCCCGGCCCTTTTTTGCTTCCTATAGCCATTTCCTTCAAGCATACTGGACCACGATGAAACGCCGTCTCATGGAGGTTTTTGTGTTGTGTTTCGCCCTTGCTCTCAAGGCCAACGCGCAAGCGCCCGTCATTCTTTCCCAACCCCACACCATCACCGTCAACAATGCTTCCGACGCCGCCTTCACGGTCCTGGCGACCAACGCGGCCAGCTATCAGTGGCAGTTCCCAGGCACAAATTATTTGCCCGGAGCGACCAATGCCACGTTGAGTCTGGATGATGTGAGCAGCAACCAGGCGGGTTTGTATTCGGTGGAGGTTACTTCATCGGACGGCTCCAAAACCAACAGCCAACCGGCGCAATTGACGATCGTGCCGGGAACCATAGTCAATATTATATTCTCCGGCTACGCCGACGGCAGCACCAGCAATGTCACCGTCCAGCTTTTCGATTACGACAAGCCTGCCACGGTGGCCAACTTTCTCCATTACATCACGCCCATCGTGATCGAGGGACTTTCCACCAATCTGGCTTACACCAACATGATCTGGGACCGGTGCGTGCCGGGCTTTGTCCTGCAAGGCGGAGACTACGACGCCATCGATCGCACCAACATCACTCCGCCCTTTCAAGTTTATTCCGTGGCCGAGAATTATTCGGAAAACATAGCTTTTGCGCCGCCGTTTCCATTCAATGTTGACAGTGAATTTAACCTCGGACCGCTGATTCATAATCAATTTGGCACCATGGCCATGGCCAAAGCCGCCGGGGACCCCGATTCGGCTGAAAACGCATTCTTTTTCAATCTGGCGGATAACTCGTCCAACCTCGACTACCAGGACGGCGGCTACACGGTTTTTGGCCGGGTCCTAAGCGGCAGCAACGTATTGCAATATTTCAACACCTTGAGCAAGCCGGACCAGGGCATTTTCGATTCCACCACCGTGGGCACCAACCAGGACTTCTCGAGCTTGCCGGTCAACGAGGACACCCGGAACACTCCCGCCAATGCCAATCTTTTTTATGCCGATTTCAGGCTTCTCACCCCTTTCCACCCGGACACCAATCCGCCAACGGTGCAACTCGATTACCCGACCAACGGGCAAACGGTGACCAATGTCGAGGTCGTGTTCCAAGGCACTGCGCATGACGACGTGTCACTGGCGCGCGTGGTCTGCAATTTTGGCCATAACGGCGGAGAGCTCACTGTAAATGCCGATGGCACCACCAACTGGACCGCCGACTTGGGCATGCTTGCGCCCGGCAGCTACACGTATAACGTCATCTCGCAAGATGGGGCGGGCAATCTGGCCACCAACCCGCTCAATGGATCATTCGTCGTGCCCCGGTATCCGTTCGTGGGCTCGGTGACCGGCAATGGCACCCTGTCCACCAATTTGGACGGCACCAATACCACGGTGGGGTCGGCCTACTCCATCACCGCCAAGCCGGGCCGAGGCGCGGAGTTCCTCAAGTGGGTTTCGGGCTCCACTGCCTCCTTGCTTCCCACGCAGGATTTTACCATGCAGAACGGCTTGCAAATGCAAGCCGTGTTCATCTCCAACACGATCCCTCACGGAATTGCCATCACTTATCCCAAGGCCGGCGCGAAACTGACCAACGCCAGCTTCAGCATCACCGGCACGCTGACTTCCAAGGTCGGTTCGGCCCAGGTCACCTGCCAGGTTTTTTCCGCCAGCACGGGCCTCTCAGTCTTGACGCCCGTGACCACCAACGCCACCGGCACATGGTCCACACCCAAGCTCGCGTTGTCGCCGGGCATTTATATCATTCAGGCCGTCGCGCAGAATGCCGACGGGGGCGCCACGCTCATCAACCAGGAGTTCGCGGTCCTGGCTCAATTGACGATCATTCAGTACGGCCTTGGCCGAGTTAACATCCCCAATGGCGCCTGGCTCTCGGCGGGTACGGGCTACACGGCCGTCGCCACGCCCGCGCCCGGGCAAGCCTTCTTATCCTGGAACGCCGGCGCCGGCAGTTTTCCGATCTCGGCAGTGCCCTTCGAAATGACCGAAGGATTGACGCTCACGGTCACCTTTGTCTCAAACTCATTGCCAAAAGCACTCACCTTTACTTCCCCGGCGCCCAACTCCAGAGTGACCAATTCCTATGCCACGCTCGGTGGCAAAATAGAGCCGTCGCTCGTGGCCCCGCAAGTCGTCTGCCAGCTCTTTGAGAACTTCCTGCCGGTGACGGGCTTCATGCCGGCCACCGTCACCCCAACTAACTGGTCGGTGTCGGTGAGCAATCTCCCCGTGGGCTCTTACCGGGCCGTGGCCATCGCCACCGACGCCTCGGGCCACACGGCAACGGCTTCGGACGCATTCACGTTGGACTTTTATGCCAGCCTCGCCGGCACCTACCACGGCCTCTTTTTCAACCCCGGCAACGTGGCCGGCACTAACGCAGGGTCGATCTCCTTTACCCTGGGTGACACGGGTGTGGTGGAGGGCAACTTGATCTTTCCAGTCGCAAAATACCCGCTGCACTTTGGGATGGGCGCCACCGGCGCCAGCGTCGGGCAGGAGAACGGCAGCCTCGGAACGCTGGATCTGACGTTAATTTTTGACGTGACCAATTTGTCCGGCCAGTTGTCCGGCTACGTCACCCTGGCGGGCGAACAGATTCCGATGATGGCCTATCGCGCCGCCACCAAGCTTTCCACTCACACAACGCCAGCGCCGGGCAAGTATGATCTGATTCTGGAGCCGGAGGCACCCACCAACGGAATCTTGGACGGGCCGCCGGGCGACGGCTACGCCACCGTCATCGCCTCGGGCGGCGGGAGTCTGGCCGTGGCCGGCACTTTGGCTGACACCACGCCCTTTTCGTTCTCGACCGGCGTTTTCACCAACGGCGTCTGGCCCGTCTTCGCCAGCGTCTATAATGGCCAAGGGATGTTGATCGGTTGGGAAACAAACTTGCCGACCGGTGTCTGCACCGGCGCACTGTTTTGGATCAGAGGCCCCACCAGCAGCATCTATTATCCCAGCGGCGTGCAAGAGGCCCTGGATTCCGTTGGCGCACTGCACGTTCCGCCGACGGCCGGCGCCCAATACCAGATTGTCTTTGGCGGCGGCTCCCTCGATGTAGCGGTGACCAACATTTTTTCCTTCAACGCCGCCGGCGCCATTGTTCCCGCCGCCGGCACGCCGGACAAGCTCACAGGCTCGCTCTTGTCCACCGGCGTTCTGAGCAAGGGCAGCATCGTGAATCCCATCACCAGTCAAATACTTAAATTTAGCGGAGCCTTTGTCAACCCAACTCAGGGCGGCGCCGGTTTTACCCTGGATACTGGCACGCAGACGGGCTATTTCAATATTGGCCAGCCGTGAATGACTGACATCCTCGTCGCCACGCGTAACACCCACAAGGTTGCCGAAATCCGGGGGATTCTGGCCGGGAGTGTTCGCCTCCTTTCGCAAAACGATGTTCCGGGCGCCCCGGCCGTGGCCGAAGAAGCCGCTACTTTTGCCGGTAACGCGGCCAGGAAAGCCGATGGACTCGCCGCCTGGTTGGAGGCCCATCCGCAGGCGGCCCCCATGGGCGCACCCTTTTATGTCCTGGCCGATGATTCCGGTTTGGAAGTCGATGCTCTGGGAGGCGCGCCTGGCGTTCACTCGGCGCGCTTCGCCGCCGCCGATGCGTCGGGAACAGCCAATGCGTCCGATGCGGCCAACAACGCCAAACTGCTGCGGCTGCTGGCGGGCGTTCCCTCTGAACGGCGCACGGCGCGGTTTCGCTGTGTTTTGGCGCTGGCGGCCCGGCGCCAGGCCACGCTTCTCTTTGAAGGCCATTGCGAGGGCCGCATCGCCCTTGCCGCCGCCGGGGCGGGCGGCTTCGGTTACGACCCGCTTTTTGTCCCGGACGGTTGCGCCCAATCGTTTGCCGAACTGGGGGAGGATGTCAAGAATAAAATAAGCCATCGCGCCCGCGCCCTGGCCCAATTGCGCCGTTTTCTGCACGACCTTGCCCGCGGGGCCGGGTTATGACATCAGGGCCTCACGGTAGCGGAAGAATTTGAAACCCGTTGGCCTCCGCGCCGGTGTCAATAATGAAACCGCCCCCGCCCGCGCTCGGGCTGATGAAGGCGCCTTTAAACGGATATTTGGCGCTGTTGAGGTCAATGTTTCCCGACAGAACGCCGGTTGGCAGGAGCGAGATGGCCGCAATGGGCGGCGCGGCCACAAATTGCCTCGTGCGGCCGACCGCCAGCGAATTGGTGGATCCCCCGTTCAGGACCATCTGGTACTGCGTGCCCGCCACCGGGGCCGCGAAGGCCGCGCCGCTGGCGGTCACATTGGTGGTGTAGCCGACGGCCGGTCCGTACCAAAAGAGTTGGCCTTCGCACGAGCCCGAGGGTGTGTTGGTCTGCCAACCGATGATCATTCCCTGGCCCTTATAGGTTGGCGGAACAATATAGACGGGCCAGATGCCGTTCTTGGACACATAGGCGGACTGGGAGATGGCCGTATTATCGGGCAGCATGCCACCCAGGGACACCGCTCCGCTGCTTTGAAGCGATATCGCCTCATACCCGTTGGCGGCGGGGACGTTAAGGCCGCTTTCGGGCTGTAAAAGAACGACATATTTTCCGGCCACGGGCGCATTGCTGGCGGGCAGCCGGGTCACGGACCGATTCAGAACCAAGCTGCTGGCCCAGACGATCTCGGAATTCAACTCGTCTATGACATAACCGGTGATGGTGTCGGTGCCATTTGTCAAGTCGAGATTAAGAGCCAACTCAAGTTCGTGCGAGGCAGCCAGCCCCTTGGCCGGCGGCAACTCGATGGAGCCGTAGTAAGGGAATTCGTCGAGAATCGTATAAGTGCGCGAGGGAAACTTCAGTTGGCCGCTGAAGACGCCCGTTCCAGTGGTGGTGATGGTGATATAACCGGAGTTGGTCGGAGACACATCCGACGAATCAAGAAACAAACCGGTGTAGGTGCCGGCCACGGCCGGGAAATAGTTGCTGGTGAAAGTCGCCGTCAACACCGTATTGCTGGACATGACAAACGCGGTGGAGGCTCGGCCCGGGTACTCCACCGCGCCCGTCCAGTAAGCAAAGAGCTGCCCCCGTTTGGGCGTGGCCGAAATGTTATAGCTTTTGCCGACCTCAAGGTATTTCCCGTTCAATCCGGCAGTCACGGTGCCTTGCCCCTGGACATTGACCCCGAGCTTCGCCAGCAGAGTAAAGTTCTCCGACACCAGCCGGGCATTGCCTTTATTATCATAGCCCACCGCCAAAAGGCTGTAAGACCCCGCGGCAAGATTAGTGACGGGAAAGCTCCAATCTGCGGCCGTGGGACCGATGGCGGCGGATTGCGGTAATGCAGTCAGTCCGTTGGCTTGCAGGAATAATTGACAGGTCATCTGCGTGACAACGAGCGAGGTGGGCAGTTTTCCCGCCACGCTGAACGTGCCGTTGGTCAGCATGGCGTTGCCTCGCGGATAGGTGATGGTGATGCCGGCCAACGAAGAGTTCTCGGGCACGAACGTCGCCGTCAGCGTCACATTGGACTCGGCCTGGAAAGTCTTGGAGGCGTTCAATGTCGTGCTCACCCCGTCGCTCCAACTGTAAAAGGCCTGCCCGGAATTGGGCGCCGCTTTGAGCGTGTAGGTCTTGCCGGTCACGACGTAGGGTCCTGCATTGGTGTTCACAATTTTCCCGCTGCCGTTGGTTTGGAGCGTGAGCATCTCTACGTTCAGCAGCGCGAACCTGGCCGAATCGAACCCGCTGCCGCCGGCGGCATTGGTCGCGAACGCCACCACCATGTAGTTGCTTCCGTTGACAAAAC
>Ga0302324_100010944_pt1 | contig 18692 bp, 14 predicted proteins | sample Palsa_T0_1_FD_201949 | JGI IMG/M metagenome (GOLD analysis project Ga0302324, IMG submission 201949) | Peat permafrost microbial communities from Stordalen Mire near Abisko, Sweden - Palsa_T0_1 | ecosystem: Environmental > Terrestrial > Soil > Palsa > Peat permafrost | place: Sweden: Abisko...
GACAGCGCGCGTGCCTTCGATCAGATCCTGAACAGGGCGTACCAGTCGCTGCGCGGAGAAGATCGCGCCGTAGATTGCCGCAAGCATGGCGAGCAGCAGCACCAGGGTGAGCGTGAGCCGGAAGCTGCTTTTCAAAGGCTCGCGCAGCGCCGCAAGCTCGCCGTACTGAGAATAGGCGCGCTGCACAGCCTCCGAGAGCGCGGCGAGCTGCGTCGGCACGTCATAGACCGCCACGAGATAGCGATCATCCGCCCGCGTCGGCGAGTCCGTGAACGGCGCGGCCGTGCGAATCAGGTACTCACCGCCGGCTTGCGGCTCAAGGCTGACATAGGCACGCCGTTCACCCACCTGACGCACCAGATCCGGCGGCGGCCGCGTCGGGATGGATTCGAGCGGGTTTTCCAGGCTCGCCGCGACAATACGTTCGTGAGCGCCGTACACCGCCATCTCGAGCGCCGCGGTGGCGCGCCGTTCTTCGTAGACGCGCTGCGCGACGTCCTCGGCACTCGCATTCACGAGCGAGTGAGCGAGATTCTCGGTGTGCCGCGAGTACTCGCGCACCCGCAGGTCAAGAGCCGCGCGCGACAACACGAGCGCGTCGTTCAGGCCCTGCTTGATCTCGACGTGAAACCAGCTGTCGATGCCGCGATTCAGAAACTGCAGCGAGAACAGATACACGATCAGGAGCGGCGCCACGACGAGAGCGCCGAAAATCGCGACCGTGCGCGCGGTCAACCGCGAGCCCGGCACGTGCGCACGGTAGTCGCGCACCAGTTGCGTCAGCTTGCGCGCGAGCAGCGCCGTCAGCGCGACGACGCCGATAATATTAAGTAGCAGGATCCACGGCTGCAGGCGGCTGAACTCGCCTGAGTTCTGTACGCTCTTCGCAAGCAAGAGGAGCGCGCCTACTCCGACCCCCGCCCACAGGAGCACGAGCGCGACGCCGCGCCAGCGCGGCTTCGCCGGCGCGGGACCGGTTAGCCCGGGAGCGACCACGTGTACCACTCGCTCACCCGGCGCCAGTCATCGGTCCAGAACATGAGCGCGCGCAGCGACGCGGGCAGCCGGCCGCGGCGCACCCCAGCGCGCACGCTGATGCGATAGTGGCCGGCGCTCAATTGCGGCTCGACCAGCACCGGCCAGTCCTCCACGGTTCCCAGATCAGTGAGTGCCTCCTCGAGCGTCGCGAAGCTCTTTTGCGTGCCGCTGCGTACATCCCGAACGAGGTAGCGATCGGAGACGGCATGGTAGTCAAGCTCACGCCGCAGCGTCAGCTCGACGACATCTGCATTGAACCAGAAGCGCCGCTCGCGCTCGATGCGTGTATCGAGCTCGACCGTGAGCGTCACGCCATCGTGCAAGGCATCCCGGATGCCTGGATTCACGGGGTATTCGATGCGTGCGTGGAGCAGGAAGACGCCTCCCTCCACGCTGACATAGGCCGAGCGAACCTCCAGCACGCCATCGAGCGCGTCCGCATGCGCATCGGCGCCGCAGGCGGCCAGCGCAATTGCGACGAGCATGGATCGTAAATTGAATGGGTCGACTCGTAGCATGGATGCAACGATTGACTGCGCCGCGCGCCTCTAGGTTCCGACAGCTGTCTTTTCGAGGCAAGCATAATAGAACCCATCCGTACCTGCCCGCGCTCCGGGTAAAAGTTGCACGCCTGCAACGCGCATTTGTACTCCCGGGGGCAGGAGGGGAGGCGGCAGAGGCACGAGGTGCGCGCGGCGCTCGCTATTCAGGAAGCTCGCGACGAGGTCTTCGTTTTCGGCGGGCAGCACGGAGCAGGTGGAGTACAGGAGCCGGCCTCCTTCGGCCAGCATGCCAAAAGCGGCGTGCAGAATCCCAAGCTGCGCGCGTGCGAAGCCCGCGACATCGGCCTGCCTGCGCAGGAGCTTGATGTCCGGGTGGCGGCGGATGACGCCGGTTGCAGAACACGGCACATCCGCCAGAATGCGATCGAAGGGCCGGCCATCCCAAAACGCCCCCGGATTTGCGACGTCAGCCACGATGAGCGTCGCCTGACGGGACAACCGCTCGAGGTTCTCCTGAATCCGCACGCTGCGCGCGGCGTCGACATCCAGGGCCACGACCTCGGCCAAGCCGGGTGTGTGCTCAAGAATGTGGCCCGTCTTGCCGCCGGGGGCCGCACAGGCGTCGAGGACCCGCATGCCGGGCCGCGCGTCGAGAATCAGCGCCGCCAGCTGCGCGCCCGCGTCCTGAACGGATACCCGGCCCTCCTTGAATCCGGGCAATGCCGCGATGGCTACGGCCTCTTCGAGCTCTATAGCCGCGGGTGCCCAGGCGAGCGAGCGGCCCGCGATGCCGACGTGGCGGAGCTCCTGCAGCAGCTGCGGCACGCTTGAACGGGTGAGGTCGACCCGCAGGACAAGGGGTGGATGCTGATTTGCGCCGTCGAGAATCATCTGCGCGTGATCCGGCCACGAGCACAGTAGCTCGGCGACGAGCCAGGACGGATGCGCGGTACGCCCGCCAAGATCAGCATCGATGGACGCAAGAAGAGTTCGGCGTTCGGTGACGAAGCGCCGCAAAACGGCGTTGACGAGGCCTGCGGCCGCATGCCGCCCGAGGAGCCGCGCCGCCTCGACCGCCAGGTGCACCGTGAGCTCCGGGGCATTGCGCGAGTATTCAATCTGATGGGCGCTCGCGACGAGTAGCGCGCGAATCTCGGGGGTGAGCTTTTCCGGTCGATCGAGGAGCAATTCAAGAGCGGGCGCGAGGCGCAGATACCATCGCAGGCTGCCGAGCGTAATCGCGCGAACCGCCGCCCGATTTGGCGAATCCTGAGACGCTGCAAGCGCCTTCTCCGAGGATTGTCCCGCCGATGCGACAGACGCCACCGCACGCGCCGCCTCCATCAGGGCCGATGCTCCCGGTGGAGGGCCGGGTCGCAAGGCGGCTCGAGTAGCGGCGGGCATGTGCTCGTTAACCCAGCCGCTGGCCAGGAAGCTTACGGCCGCCTGCGAATTCGCGCGCTGACACCGGCCGGCGTCCGGAGCGCTGCACCTGAGTCAGCGCCAACTGCCCGTCGCCGCACTGCACCACGATAGCGTCGTCGACAACCGCGATGATGGAGCCGGGGATCGCGGCAGGGCCAAGGGCCCCCTCGTGGAGGCGGGCGGCCAGGATGCGCAGCTGATCGTCTTCAAGACGGGTCTGCGCCATGGGCCAGGGATTAAAGGCCCGTATCTGCCGATCGATCTCGATGGCGCTCCTGCCCCAGTCGATGATGGCCTCGGATTTGCCGATCTTGGCCGCGTAGCTCACGCCTTCCATCGGCTGCGGGGTCGGCTGCAAGAGACCCGCGGCCATCACATCCAAACCCTCGAGCAGCGTGCGGGCGCCGAGGGTGGCGAGCTCGTCGTGGAGGACGCCGCACGTGTCCGTCGCTCGTATGTCGATGGATCTCTGCAGCAGTATCGGCCCGGCATCAAGTGCGGCCTCCATGCGCATGAGCGTGATGCCAGTCGTTGCATCCCCGGCGAGCAACGCCCGTTGAATGGGAGCCGCGCCGCGCCAGCGCGGCAGGAGCGAGGCGTGGACATTCACGCTGCCCAGCCGTGGGGCGTCGAGCAGGGCCTGCGGCAGAATGACCCCATAGGCGACCACGACCAGAACGTCCGCGCGCCAGCTCGCGAGCACATCTAGCGCGGCGCCGCCCTGCAGCGTCGCCGGCTGGGAGACAGGCACGTCGCCCGCCAGCGCCGCTTCCTTCACCGGGCTTGCACTCACGTGCTGGCCGCGACCACGCGGCCGATCCGGGCGCGTGAATACCCCGACGACGGGGTGCGGCGAGCCGAGGAGCGCCTGCAATGAACTGCGCGCGAACTCTGGCGTTCCGGCAAATGCAACGCGCAGCGCGGTCACAGCCGAATCCCCCGTGCAGGGCGTGATCAGTAGGCCCGCGCGCCCGCGCTCTGGCGCGTGCGCGCGCTGCGCTCTTTGCGCTCCTTCTCAAGTTTCTTGCGGATCCGCTCGCGGCGCAGGTCGGAGAGATAATCAACGAACAGCTTGCCCTCGAGGTGATCGAGCTCGTGCTGCACGCACACCGCGAGAATCTCGTCGAAGTCGCGCTCAAAAACCACCCCGTCGCGATCCTGGGCGCGCACGCGCACGCGCTCGGCGCGCTCAATCTCTTCAAAGATTTCAGGCACGGAAAGGCAACCCTCCTCGACGCTATTCGTGCCCTCGCGGCTTAGGATCTGCGGATTGACGAGAATGAGCGGCTGATCGCGTTCTTGAGATACGTCGGCGACAATCACCCTCTGGTGGACATCGATCTGGGTGGCCGCGAGCCCAATGCCGGGAGCGGCATACATGGTGTCGAGCAGATCGTCGACGAGCCGGCCGAGCTCCGCGCCGAAGTCGGTCACCGGCACCGCCTTGGTGCGCAGTCGCGGATCGGGATATTCGAGGATTGTGCGCAAGGCCATGGTGATGACTCGTAATGCTCGTGTATTTGACTCGAAAATGCTGCTAATGTTCTGATGCGTGAAGAGAAAATCGGCCAGGCGTCGTGGGTTTTAGTCCCGCGATGGCCGCCGTGATCCAGTGCACAAAGTGAACATTAAACCGTGTGCGCTGGACGCGACCCGATTATAACAGCGGGGTTGCCGGCCCCTCCCAGATGTAAGGAGTGGAGGATGTTTCCAAATCAGTTACTTAAGGCTCGCCTCGGCGCGGGTCTGGTCGCATTGCTGGTCGCGTTCGTCGGATGCTCATCGCACCGCGCGCGCGACACGGACGGCGCACCCGTGGCGAGCACACCTGCTGCGTCACCGGCGGGCACTGAATCCACAGCTCCGCCAGACATGACCGCGACCGAAGCTGCGGTTGCCGCGGGCGGCGAGCAGACCACAAGCTCGGAATCGGCCCCGTCGCCATCCGGACCGGTCTTAAATCCGAGCGCGCCCAAGAGCTATACCGTCAAACGCGGCGATACCTTGTGGGGCATCTCCACGATGTTCCTGCGCGACCCATGGTTGTGGCCGGAAATCTGGTACGTCAATCCGCGCATCGAGAATCCGCATTTGATCTATCCCGGCGATGTGCTGGCCCTCGCATATGGCGCGGACGGCCGACCGCAGGTACAGCTCGTTGAGGGCGGTCCTGCGCGCCTGGACCCTCGCCTGCGCAGCTCGCCGCTCGATGGCGCGATTCCGACCATTCCCTACGGAGCGATTGCGGCCTTCCTGTCGCGACCTGCCGTATTGTCGGTTGACCAGGTGCGGCATTCGCCACACGTCGTGGTTTTCCGCGAAGAGCACCAGGCAGGTGGCACGGGACAGGAGTTCTACGTGAGTGATCTGAATGCCGCGCCGAACGCGCGTTTCACGGTCATGCACGTCGGCGAGCCGGTGCGCGATCCCGACAACGGCCACATGATGGGCTATCAGGGCATCTATACCGCGACCGCCGTCATTACCCGCCCCGGCAATCCCGCGAAGGGTCTGCTCACCGACTCCGCCCGCGAAACGCTGCGTGGAGATCTGGTGTTAGCAGCCGCGAACGATACGCCGGCGACTCTCACGCTGCGCGCGCCACGCACCGAAGTGCACGGACGCATTATGTCCGTGATCGAAGGCGTGCGGCTCATCGGGATGTATGACGTCGTCCTCATCAATCGCGGCACGGCAGATGGGATAGGCGCAGGCGACGTATTGGCGATCGACAGAGTGGGTGACGAGGCGCGCGACGTCGGCACCGGTGAGGATTCGGCTTACGGTTTCGGCAGAGGCCGCAAGATCCAGCTGCCCGATGAGCGGGCCGGCACGTTGCTGCTCTTCAAAGCCTACGACCACATGAGCTATGGACTCGTGGTCGCTGAGTCGACTTTCGTGCGCGTGGCGGACGTCGTCCATAACCCCTGAAATCGAGCGCTCGCGCGGTGCGCCCTGTACCGCGCGAGCACCCTTCCCCCGCGGTGTATTGGACACGGCGTAGGAAATACTGTTAGATGCGCTCGCTTTGGAAGCCACTGGCATTGGTTCTTTGCAGTACCGATGTCGTTGATTTTAAAGCTCGAAAGGCGCATCGCGCCTCTTCTTGGCGGCCACCGCGGTTCGCGTACCACAGATGATGACCGGCAGCGTTCTTGACATCCTGATCTACGTATTTGACCGCTACATGCTCGACGAGGCGCCTGAGGTGCCGGAGCGAGAAGACTTAGCGCGCGATCTCGCGTGTGTCGGTTTTGCGCACGAGAATGTCGAACGCGCTCTTGATTGGCTCGCCGATCTTGCCTGCGTGCGCGAGCGCGCGCTGCTTGACCCCGCCATCGACAAGAGCGGCCGCGCGGTGCGCATATTCTCCGAAGCGGAGTTGACGCGTCTCTCGACCGAATGTCGCGGCTTCCTGCTCACCCTCGAGCGCTTGGGAGTGCTGCAGCCCCTGCAGCGCGAAATCGTGATCGATCGCATGATCGCACTCGATGCCGACGAGCTCGACACGGAGCAACTGAAATGGGTCGTCCTGATGGTGCTCTCCAGTCAGCCCGGCCAGGATCTCGCATTCCAGCGGCTCGAGGATTGGGTGTCGAACGCAAATGTGAGCGGGCCGCATTGAGGCACGGTCTGCCGCGGCGAGTATGAGCGAGAATCTCGTCATCGTGGAGTCGCCCGCGAAGGCGCGTACGATCAAGAAGTACCTGGGCAAGGACTTCGAGGTGCTCGCCTCCTATGGTCACGTGCGCGATCTCGTGCCGAAGGAAGGTGCAGTCGATCCCGAGCACGGCTTTGCCATGCAGTACCAGGAGCTTGAGAAGAGCGCGCGGCATGTCGACGCCATATCGCGCGCGCTGCGCAAGGCCAAAGCCCTGTATCTCGCAACGGATCCCGACCGCGAGGGCGAGGCGATCGCCTGGCATCTGCAGGAGATCCTGAAGTCGCGCGATCAGTTGGTCGGCAAGCACGTGCATCGCGTGGTGTTCTACGAGATTACGAAGAACGCCGTCCGCCAGGCGGTCGCCGAGCCGCGCGGCTTGTCGCTCGAGCTCGTCAACGCGCAGCAGGCGCGGCGCGCGCTCGACTACCTCGTCGGCTTCAATCTGTCGCCGCTTTTGTGGAAGAAGGTGCGCCGCGGCCTATCCGCAGGGCGCGTGCAAAGTCCCGCCCTGCGCATGATCTGCGAGCGCGAAGCGGAAATCGCCGCATTCAATGCGCAGGAGTATTGGACGCTCGACGGCGAAGGCGAACATACGCAGCAGCGCTTTCCGGTAAAGCTCACCGAATATCTCGGCGACAAGGTCGAGCAGTTCAGCTTTGTAAGCGAAGCTCAGGCACGCGAGGTCGAGCGCGCCATAAAAACCGCGGCGGGCGCAAGCGACGCAACTGCCGGCGAATTGCGCGTGCTGTCCATCGATCGCAAACAGCGCCGCCGCAATCCGGCGCCACCGTTCACGACCTCGACACTGCAGCAGGAAGCCGCGCGCAAACTCGGCTTCAACGCGCGGCGCACCATGCGCCTCGCCCAGCAGCTCTACGAGGGAGTCGACATTGGCGCCGAAGGCAGCGTCGGTCTCATCACCTATATGCGCACCGACTCCGTGTCGCTTGCGGCGGAGGCGGTGAGCGAATTGCGCGCGGTCGCAGCCAAGCTCTTTGGTCCCGCAAGCGTCGCCGAAGAAGTGCGCGTCTACAAGACCAAGTCGAAGAACGCGCAGGAGGCACACGAGTCGATCCGGCCCGCCTCAGCCTCGATCACGCCCGCGGACATCGAGGGCAAGATCGATGGCGACCTGCACCGCCTGTACTCTTTGATCTGGAAGCGCGCGGTCGCATGTCAAATGAGTCACGCCGTCTTTGACACCGTAGCCGTCGATCTCCTTGCCGGAGCGGATGGGCCCAAGCGCCATGTGCTGCGTGCCAACGGCTCAACCCTCGTGACGCCCGGCTATATCGCGGTGTACCAGGAAGGCACGGACGATCTGAAGTCGGACGACGACGATCATGTGCTGCCGCCAATGAATGTCGGCGATGCGGTGGCCCTGACGGCGCTGCAGGCCGAGCAGCACTTCACCGAGCCGCCGCCCCGCTTCTCGGAGGCGTCGCTCGTCAAGGCACTCGAGGAATACGGTATCGGCCGACCGTCCACCTACGCGACGATCATCTCCACGCTGCAAGACCGCGAATATGTAGAGATGGACAGCCGGCGCTTCATACCGACCGACATCGGCAAGATCGTCAACCGCTTTCTCACGCAGTATTTTCAGCGCTACGTCGAGTACAGCTTCACCGCCGAAATGGAGGATGAGTTGGACGCGGTGTCGCGCGGCGAGGAAGACTGGAAAATTCCGCTCGAGAAGTTCTGGAAGCCGTTCATCGATCTCGTGGAAAGCACCGACAAGAATGTGTCGCGCGAACAGGTCGCACAGGCGCGCGAACTCGGCAAAGATGCGCAGACAGGCAAACCCATCACCGTGCGCATGGGCCGCTTCGGTCCGTTCGTGCAGATCGGCACCAAGGACGACGCGGACAAGCCGCGGTTTGCCGGCTTGCGGCCGGGCCAGAAGATGGACCTCATCACGCTCGGCGAGGCGCTCGAACTCTTCAAGCTGCCGCGTACGCTCGGAACGAGCGCGGACGGCGCCGTGATCCTCGCCAATGTGGGACGCTTCGGCCCGTATATCAAATACGGCCCGAAGTACGTGTCGATGAAAGACGATGACCCCTATACGGTGAGCTTGGAGCGGGCGCTCGAGCTCATTCGCCTGAAGCAGGAGGCCGACGCCAACCGCCTCATTCTCGACTACGCCGACGCGGGCATCCAGGTGCTGAATGGCCGCTATGGCCCCTACATCACCGACGGCAAGAAGAACGCCAAGGTGCCCAAGGATCGCGAGCCCAAGTCGATCACTCTCGAGGAATGCCGCCAAATGCTGGAGGCAGCTCCCGCCCGAGGCAGCCGCTTCGGCCGCGGCAAGCGCGGCAGCGCCCCCAAGGCGGCAGCCGAGAGCGTGCCGGCCGCTGCGACCAATACGAGCGCAGCGCCCGCCGGGCCGGCGCGTCGCAAGCGTGCGGCACGTGTGGCCGCAACCGCACGACCCCAAGCTGCGCACCCCGCGGCCCGGCCTGCAAACGCGCGTCCGGCGGCCGCGCGCGGCGCGGCGGTGCGGCCCGCAAGTGCACGCGCGGCAGCCACGCGACCCGTCGCCGCGCAGGCAAGAGCGCGGCCTCCTTCTTTGAAGACCAAGAGCCCGGCGCGCATCTTGAAGGCGGCGGCGAAGCGCGCGCGCGTCAAATAGACTCCTCGCAGCGGCGCCTGCGCATCTGGCGCGCCCGAGCGATGCGATGCAGTACCGACATAGCTTTCATGCCGGCAGCTTCGCGGACGTCCACAAACACGTCACGCTGCTCGCGCTCCTGGCGGCCTTGCAGCGCAAGGACAGCGGTTTTCTTTACCTCGAAACCCACGCAGGCCGCGGCTCGTACGACCTTGCGCATCCGAGCACCGAAGCAAGCCGCGCGGCGCTGAGCGCTCTTGCGCGTCTTACCGCTGCCGCCCCCGATGCTCTGGAGTTGCGGGATTATTTGGCGCAGCTGCAACTGCTGCGGGCGCATCTCAACAACGCCAACGCATACCCAGGATCGCCGCTCCTCGCAGCAGCGCAGCTGCGCCCCCAGGACCGTGCGGTACTCCTCGAGATCGTGCCAAGCGAGGCGCGGGCGCTGCTGCGCGCACTGCGTGGCTACGGGCGCGCGCGCGTTTTCGAGGCAGATGGATTCGAGCGACTGCGTGCCTATCTGCCGCCGCCGGAGCGGCGCAGCTTGGTCTTGATAGACCCGCCCTACGAGGAGCGCGAGGACTTCGAGCGCGTCGCGGCGGCGTGCCTTGAGGCGCTGCGGCGTTTGCGTTCCGCCGTCATCGCAGCGTGGTATCCGATCAAGGATGTGCGCACGACGAACGCGTGGCTCGCGCGCCTCGCCGGCATCCTCGACTGCGAAAATCTGGTGTCTGAATGGTGGCTCTATCCGCGCGACTCGCGGGTATCACTGAATGGCTCGGGACTCCTGATCCTCAATCCGCCGTACCATTTTGCGGCACGCATGCATGTTTGGCTGGCCGAGCTGCATGCGCGGTTCAACAGCGCAGGGGCGGGCGGTATGGCGATCCGCACACTGGCGGCCGTGGATTGAGGCGAGCGCCGGACGAGCGTCACAGTGTGGCACGCGGCCACTGGTCGGGACGTGTCTGACTCCTGTATAAGGAGCGAATTGACGCCCAACCGATTGCAAATCATGCACGCGCAGCGGCACTTTAAGCGAGGCTTGGTTCCAATCTCCATGGCGAATCAGTGGGGCGCTCGGTGAACACTGCGCCGGATCAATACGGGGTCATCGGTCATCCGGTCGCGCACAGCTGGTCGCCCTTCATCCATGGCCTGTTCGCTCGCCAGACCGAGCAGCAGATGGTCTATAGGCGCTTCGATGTGCCGCCGGCGAAGTTTCGCCGCCACGTGATGCACTTCTTTTTGCATGGCGGCCGCGGCTTGAATGTCACCTTGCCGCACAAAATTGAGGCTGCCGGGATTGCGAGCGAACTGACACCGCGCGCCGAGCGCGCCGGCGCCGTCAACACACTCATGATGCAGGGTGAGAACGAGCTCATCGGCGACAATACCGACGGCGAAGGGCTGGTGCGCGATCTTGAGGACAACTGCGGTGTGACGCTGAAGGGAACCCGCATCCTGATTCTCGGCGCCGGGGGCGCCGCACGCGGCGTGCTGGCACCGTTGCTCGCGCTAGGCCCAAGCGAAATTGTGATTGCAAACCGCACCGAAGCGCGCGCCTGTACGCTCGCGCGCGAGTTCGCGCAGCTGGGTAACCTCTTCGGCTGCGCCTTTGACTCCGATCTGCTCACCGACTTTGATCTCATCATCAACGCGACATCAGCGAGCACCGACGGTGACTCACCGGTAATCGCTTCGACTCTGGTGAGCCCGCGCACCACCTGCTACGACATGGCCTACAGCAAAGAGAAAACGCCGTTCGTGCGCTGGGCTGAAAGCCATGGCTGCGCGCGGGCGCTGCAGGGCTGGGGAATGCTGGTTGAGCAGGCCGCCGAGTCTTTCAGCGTATGGCGCGGCATCCGCCCGCAAACTGCGCCGGTGCTGCAGGCGCTCATCGCATCGTGACAAATTCTTCAGCGCTCGTCGGGTGAATCGCCACCGTGTCGTCGAAGTCGCGTTTGCGCGCTCCCATACGCAACGCGACCGCAAATCCCTGCAGCATTTCATCCGCCCCCGGCCCGACCACATGGGCACCGACGATGTGCTCCTCTTCCCCTACTGTAACGAGCTTCATGTGAGTGTGCGGCTTGCGGATCGTCATGGCGTGGTAGAGCGGCACGAAGGTTGAGCTGTAAATGCGCACCGCCGCGCCATGCCGGGCGCGCGCCTGCGCCTCGGAAAGGCCGACCGAGCCGATCGGCGGGTGGCCAAATATGACGGTCGGGATGATGTCGTAATCGAGCCGCCGCTGCGGCTGCCCGCCGAAGAGGCGATCGGCCAAGCGCCTGCCCGCCGCGATGGCGACCGGCGTGAGCGGTATGCGCCCCGTCACATCCCCGACCGCGTAGATCCCTTCTGCATTCGTAGCTTGGAAAGCGTCGGTCGCGATGAACCCCTCCGGGTTCAGATGCACACCCGCGCGCGACAAGGCGAGCTCCTCGACATTCGGCACGCGTCCCACCGCCCAGATGACACTGTCGAGCGGACCCAACCGCCGGTTGTCGTGCAGCTCCAACTCCAAGCCGCCCTCGGGCAGGCGCACGAGCTGCGCGCCGCGACAGCTCGACTCAATGCCGACGCCCATTTCACGCAGCATCAGAAGTGCCGTCTGACCCAAAAGCGCATCGAACTGTTTGAGCACTTCTTGGCCGCGGATGACCAGCGTCACCTTTGACCCTAGGCCTGCGAGAATGCCGGCAAGCTCCACCGCGATATAGCCGCTGCCGGCCACGGCGACGCGCTCAGGCCGTTGTTCAAGGTCAAAAAAGCCATCTGAGGTGATCCCGAGAGGCGCGCCCGGGATGCTCGGCACGAGCGGTCGGCCGCCGGTGGCGATGACGATGTGCGGGGCGCTCAATGTGTGCCCCGCCGCTGCGATCAGCTGCGGGCCGATGAAGCTTGCGCGGTCCGCGATGTGCACGATCTTACGGCTGGCGAGGTTGCGCGCGTAGAGGGAGTTCAGGCGCAGTACGTAGGCATCGCGCTTTGCCTTGAGCGACGCCCAGTCATGCCCGGCGGGCGTGGGGCGAAAGCCGTAATTGACTGCATCATCGAGCGCTTCACGGATCTCGGATGCGTTCCACATGATTTTCTTCGGCACGCAGCCCACGTTCACGCACGTCCCGCCCAGGCGGCCGGGTTCGATGAGTGCCACGCGCGCTCCGTAATCGGCCGAGCGCTGCGCGCAGGCAAGCCCGCCGCTGCCACCGCCGACGACCAGTAGATCGAATTGGTCCATGTAAGCTGCCCGGGGAGTTCCGACGAAGTGGGCATGTTACATGCCTTCTGCGGCGCCTCAGCCGCGGCCCCCCTCCTGCATGCGCAAGATCCGAGGAGGCCTTAGAATGCGCCCCTTCACGCAAGGCCCAATCGATGCAAAATCCACTGCTCGCCGACCAGACTCTGCCTGCCTTCACGAGCATCCGACCCGAACACGTGGAGCCGGCCATACGGGAGCTCCTGAGCGTGAATCGCGCCCGCATCGAGGAGCTCGCGGGTCTTGCCAATCCGAGTTTCGCAACGCTCGTCGAGCCGCTCGAGGAGCTCGACCATCGCGTCTCACGCACCTGGTCGCCCGTCAGCCATCTGAATGCCGTGCTCAACTGCGAGCCTCTACGCACGAGCTACAACGCGTGTCTGCCGCTGCTCTCCGCCTATCACACGGATCTTGCGCAGAACGAGGCTTTGTATAAAGCCTATCGCGCCATCAGCGAGCGCGAGGAACACTTGCTGGGCCCCGTCGAGCGCCGCGTCGTGGAGCACACCCTGCGCGACTTTCATCTTGCCGGCGTCGGGCTCGATCCCGCGCGCAAACTGCGCTTCAAGAACGTGTTGCTCGAGCTCACGCAACTGCAGTCGAAGTTTGAAGAGAACGTGCTTGATGCGACCAATGCCTGGAGCCATCACGTCACCGACGAGGCGGAGCTTGTCGGCCTGAACGAGACGATCGTGGCGCAGGGCCGCAACCGCGCGCATGCCGAACGCCGCGAGGGGTGGGTACTCACGCTCGACCAGCCGACCTATGTCGCGGTTGTGACGGACGCCGAATCGCAGAACCTGCGGCGCGCCTTCTATGAGGCGTGGACCACGCGCGCCTCGGATCAGGGACCGAGCGCCGGGCGCTGGGACAACACTCAGGTCATGGAGGATATCTTGAGCCGCCGGCACGAGGCGGCGCAGCTCCTGGGCTTCAAGAGCTACGCCGAATATGCGCTCGCCACCCGCATGGCGCGCAGCGTCGAGGAGGTCCTGAAGTTCCTGCAGGAGCTTGCGCATACGGCGCGCGCAAGCGCCGAGCGCGAATTCGCGGAACTCGCGGCCTTCGCCGGCCGGCCCTTGGAAGCGTGGGACGTCGGCTTCTACGCCGAACGGCTGCAGCGCAGCCAATACTCGGTGTCGCAGGAGGAGTTGCGGCCCTATTTCTGCATGCCGCGGGTGCTCGCCGGTCTCTTCGACGTGGCCGAGCGCCTATTTGACATTCGCATCCGCGCGCGCGACGGCGTCGCGCTGTGGCATCCGGATGTGCGCTTCTTTGAGATCGAGGATGCCGGCGGTCGTGCGATCGGCAGCTTCTACCTGGACGCCTATGCGCGCGCGAACAAGCGTAGCGGCGCCTGGATGGATGAATGCATCGGCCGCAAACATTTGACAGCCGGTTCGACTGACCCGGTTGCCTACCTCGTGTGCAATTTTCTCCCGCCGAGCGGGGCGAACCCGGCACTCCTGACTCACGATGACGTATTGACGCTGTTCCACGAGTTCGGCCACGGCCTGCATCATCTTCTGACTCGCGTCGACTACCCGAGTCTCGCCGGCATCAATGGCGTGGCCTGGGATGCGGTTGAGCTGCCCAGCCAATTCTTCGAAAACTATGCCTGGCAGCCGGATGTCCTGCAGCGCATTTCCAGCCACGTCGCGACCGGCGCCACGCTGCCTGCGCAGTTGCAGGAACGCCTGATCAAAACGCGCAGCTTTCATGCCGGCCTGCAGATGGTGCGGCAGCTCGAATTCTCGCTGTTCGACTTCAAGCTGCACGCCGGCTACGACCCGCAGTTGGGCGGCCGCATCCCCGAGGTTCTCGCCGCAGTGCGCGCCGCGGTGGCCGTGACGCCGGTGCCGGCGTGGAATCGTTTTGCGCACAGCTTCGGCCACGTGTTTGCGGGTGGCTACGCCGCGGGCTACTACAGCTACAAGTGGGCCGAGGTGCTCGCTGCGGACGCCTTCGGGGCCTTCGAGGAGCACGGCGTGTTCGACCGCGCCACAGCGCAGCGCTTCCTCGATGCGATTCTCGCGCGCGGCGGCAGCCGTGATCCGCTTGATGCCTTCATCGAATTTCGCGGACGCCGTCCGAACATCCAGGCGCTGCTGCGGCAAAGCGGCATCGAAGCTCCGGGCGAAATCGCCGCATGAAAAGCCGCGCATGCGTGCTCGCCGGGCTCGCCGGCGCACTCGTTGTCGCGCACGCGCGGGCCGAAACCCTCTACGTCATCGATGAACTCATCGTCAGCGTGAGCTCTACCGCTGACGAAACGGGCGAGCGCGTCGCCTCGATCCATAGTGGCGACAGCGTAGAGGTACTCGATCGGCACAACGCCTACGCGCACGTGCGGCTGTCATCCGGTACTCAAGGCTGGGTCAAGGCATCGTACCTGTCCGCGGCACCGCCGCTGCAGCAGCAGCTGACGGCGCAGGTTGCAGAGGTCGAGCGACTCCACGCACAGGTCTCGCGCCTGCAAGAGGAGGCCAATGCAGCGCGGGTCGTAGCCCCGGTTGCGCGTCAGCTTCCAGCTGATCCGCCCGCGCAGCCCCTTGATCAGAGTGCGCCGATGTTGCAGTCGATTTGGCAGTGGGCGCTCGGCTGCTGTCTCCTCGGCCTCATCGGCGGCTTCGTCCTTGGCTGGCGCATGCTCGACCGGCGTATTCGCCGCAAGTACGGTGGTCTGCGCATCTACTGATGCGCGGCTGCGCGGGCGCGGCGGCAAGTCGGGGCATCACCGCAAGGTCGGCAGGTCAACTTTTGTGAAGTGCACGGCGAGACCGCCAAATAGCCGCAGTTGCTGCCTGCGCGGCAGCGCTGCCCTACCCATGGCGCCGCGCGGGCTATGCGCCCCGCTGCCAGGCGCAGTGGGCACGCGGTCTTAAGAGCATGGCCGCCAATGGCGACCTTTGACATATGCGCAGCGAGCGCTCGCGCAGGAGAAGATGAAAATTGTGGGGCACGTCCCTGGCCTTATTGGCACGCTCTGCCTAGACTCGCGAATGATGAAGAGGCCAGGGCTGCCTGTAGCGACGGACGAGCATAATAAAATGACCGGCGCACGACGCAGCGATTTTGATGTCAGCAATACGGTACAGGTGAGTTCCCCAGGCGCGGTGCTCGCAGCCGTCACTGCGCTCTATAAAGAGACCTGGCCGGATACCTCCCTGCAACCCCTGGAACACGCCTTCGATCACTTTGAAGAGCTGTTCGCGGGCATGGTACCGGGCTACTTCGGCGTCGACACCGTCTATCACGACCGGCAACACACCCTCGACATCACGCTCGCCCTCGCGCGGCTGATCGTGGGCTACGAGCGCCAGCAAGAACCCGCGGCGCGCCTGGGCGGGGAACGCGCGGTGCTGGGCGTCATCACCGGCCTCTACCACGACGTCGGCTACCTGCGGCGCACGAATGAGGCTGAATCCCGCAATGGCGCCGAGTTCACACGCACGCACGTCTCACGCGGCGCGCGCTTCCTTGCGGACTATCTGCCGATTGTTGGCCTTGAATCCTGGGTTCCGGTGGCAACCCAGATCGTGCATTTTACCGGCTACGAAGTGCCGTTCTCTCAAATCAATGTCAGCGATCCGCGCGACATCGCGCTCGGGCACATGCTGGGCACCGCCGACATGATCGCGCAGATGGCCGACCGCTGTTATCTGGAAAAATGCCGCGATCGCCTGTATGCCGAATTCGTGCTCGGCGGGGTGGCGCTGCCGATCGCCGCCAACGGTGGCCTGCAGGTCAAATATGCCTCGGGCGTCGATCTGCTGCGTCAGACCCCCGAGTTCATCTCCGAGGTGCGCAGCAAGCGTCTCGACGCTGAGTTTCACTCGGCCTACCGGTATCTTGAAATTCTGTTTGACGGTCGCAATCCCTATTTGGAATCGATCGACCGCAACGTCGCCTACCTGCGGCAAATCCTGCGCAGCGAAAACTGGATTCTGCTGCGGCGTAATCCGCCGATCTTCGCCGCCTTCGACGATCCGATGTCGACCACGCGCACTCTGCTCTTGGGTTACATCAAGAAGGCGTGGGCGGCCAATTGATGCGTGGCGGATCGATGGCGGTCACATAGCGAGTATAGATTTCGGGCAGCCGCGCAAGTACTGCCTCGCGGCCGCGCATCGCGCTCGCGGCGAGCGCCGAATTCAGCACCTGCGGTGTCAGCGCGGCGAGCGCGGGCTCAGCGATCGGCGCAAAGCTCAAATGCCACGGCTCCGGCTGCACGCCGCCGCGATCGGTGCTGTAGGGTCTGAAGAATCCATACGTCGCCATGTTGGCGGCAAGCCAGGCGTCGAGCCGCGCGAATGGACCGCTGGCGGCAAATTCCGCGGGCACCAAGCTTGGGCGGTAGTCGGGGGCAACAGCCGCGCGGTCGATGACATCCAGATCCGTGCCCCAATGATGACGGCTCGCACCGGGAAGCGCGGACCAGATGAGAATGGCATCGATGCGAGCGCTCTCGCTCAAATGCGCGGCGTCGAGCGCGCGGCCGTCACGGTCGAGCAGTTGACGCTCACCGCTGTACTTCGCGTTCCACAACGCAACCTGCCGGTCAAAGTCGCGGAAGCTCGAGACGACGGCAAGCTCGATGCCCGCCGCGCGTGCGGCAGCGCGCATTGCGAGCGCCTGCGGTACGGCCTCGCCATGCAAGATACAGCCGAGCTCGGGAACCTCGCGCACGTGCGCGCTGGAACGGCCAGTAAGCTCGAAGCAATTGAACATTTCCTGACTGATTCTAGAGGAACGCCGCTTCCAGGGCTTGGTATGCGCAAGGCAGGTAGCCGAGTGACCCCCCCGCGGGTAAGATCATCTTGAAACACAGGGGCCAGCTGGCGCGCCGCATGAAGGCACGCTGGCGAAAATTCGTGAGTGCCATTAGCTTAAAGATCAAATATGCAGGCGCCGCCTTTATGGCAGTGGTGCTGGGGGCGCTCTTTGTCGTCGCTCTCCTCGCATGGCAGCACCATGCAGACTCTCAGCAGCAGGGCGACCTTGCGAGCACCTACGCGCGGCAGGGAGTCGCTCGTGAGCTGCAGGCACGCACGCAGGCTTCGGCGCGTTATGTCGCAGACGCGGCTGCCGCCGCGCTTGCAAGCTCCGACCCGTCAAGCCTCGGACATCGGTTGCAACCCTTCCTCGATGACCCGACCGTGGCCGCCATTACGGTGCGCGATACTTCCGGTGCGACACTCTTCGAATGGCATGCACCAGCGCCCACCAAGCCCGCGCTCGAGAGTCAGGCGGTCGAGCCCGTGCGCACGATGGTCGAGAGCATCCCCGGGGCTGCGACTCCGAAGACCCTGGGCGAAGCACGTGTGCAGCTCATGCAGGTCGCGCCCGAACGCAGCAGCGCTCTCGCGGAGCTCCTCGCGGATGCGCGTAAGGCCGAATTATTGAGGATCCTGTACCTGGCGGTAGCGCTGGTTGCCGTGGGTGGATGGGTCGCCGCGGTCATTGGCTGGCGTGCGGGCCGGCGGATCGAGCGGCCGCTCGGCGCGCTCATCAGAAGCGCCGACCGCATCGCGCAGGGCGATTACACGCGGCCGCTTGATGTGCTGCGCCGTGATGAGCTCGGTGACCTGCAGCAGGCGCTCGAGCGCATGCGCGGCAAACTGCGCCAGACGACGATCAACAAGGACTACCTGTACAGCGTCTTGAACAGCATGACCGATGCTGTGTTTGTCACCTCGCCCGACGGCGTCATCAAAATGGCGAATTCCGCATCCCGGCGGCTCCTCGGCTTTGGCGAGGAGGAACTCATCGGGCGGTCAATCAGCGCCATGCTGGATGAGCGCGAGCGCCACGGATTTGATCTGCACCAGGCGGCCCAGCAGACCTGCGAAACAGTCATGCGCACGAGGAACGGCCAGACGCTTCCGGTTGCCTTCACAGGCTCGCAGATTGCAAGCGATGACCCGCAGTTCCAGGGGTGCATCTTCGTCGCGCGCAACATCACCGACCGCAAGCGCGCCGAGCGCCGCATCCGCTATCTCGCCCGCTATGACGCGCTGACGAAGTTGCCGAACCGCATGCAGTTTCATCACCTGCTGCAGCAGGCCATCGCACGCAGCCTGCGCAGCGGCCATGTGGTGGCGCTCCTGTATCTCGACATGGACCGATTCACAGAGGTCAACGACACATTTGGCCACGGCTGCGGCGACCGCCTGCTCGAGA
>Ga0302324_100010949_pt1 | contig 18689 bp, 17 predicted proteins | sample Palsa_T0_1_FD_201949 | JGI IMG/M metagenome (GOLD analysis project Ga0302324, IMG submission 201949) | Peat permafrost microbial communities from Stordalen Mire near Abisko, Sweden - Palsa_T0_1 | ecosystem: Environmental > Terrestrial > Soil > Palsa > Peat permafrost | place: Sweden: Abisko...
CGTCGCCCCATTGGTTGCCCCATTGGCGAACGTCAACAGCAAATCGGTCGTATCATCGGCATGGGTCGCCGCCTGCCGGCTGACCTTGGCGAACACGCTGGCGACCGGACCCAGCAGATCGATCATCCCATCGACCAAATGCACGCCGATCGCGGTCATCGCCCCACCCGGCGACTCATTCGGCAAAGCCCGCCACGCGCCTTCGGTGAGGTGCAATCCGTGCAGCGCGGTCTGCTCGGCGCTGATGGTGGAAATCGTGCCCATGCGCCCGGTTCGCACGGCGTCACGCATGCGGGCCATCGAGGGATGGAAGCGGCGGTTGAACCCCACCGCCAGGACGATGCCCGCCTTGCCGGCCGCCTCGAGCATGGCATCCGCCTCGGCCAGAGTCAGAGCAAAGGGTTTTTCCACGAACACATGCTTGCCGGCGGCGGCGGCGCGGCGCACCTGCCCGGGGTGCTGACTGTGCGGGGTGGCGAACACCACGGCGTCGATCGCCGGATCGCGCAATATGTCGTCCAGGTCCGAAGTCCAGCGCAGCGATTTCTCGCGGCAGAAAGCCTCGGCGGTTTGCCGCGTCCTGGTGTTCGCCGTGGTGAAGCGCAATGCCGTGCTATCGGCCGCGCTGTTGACAAGGTTCATCCCCCATCGGCCGAGGCCGACGATCGCCGCACGAATCATTTTATTTCCCTTCGACCTCTTCGAGGAACGCGGCGACGAAATCGGTCATCAACGCCGCTCGTGCCGATGCGAGACGCCGGCCCTCTTTGGTCCAAAAACCGTTGGCCACCTTAAACAGTTTGGCGGGGAAATGATCCAGGGCGTAGCCGCGGTCGTCGAGCGGCCGCGCCTCGGCTCCGGGGTCATCCGGATGATACAGCGCACCACCCATTCGTCCGCCGACATGAAAGCAGCGTGCGATCCCGATCGCTCCGATCGCGTCCAGCCGATCGGCGTCCCGCAGAATCTTCGCTTCCAACGTCTCCGGCTGAATGCCGGCGGAGAAACTGTGCGTTTCGATCGCATGCGCCATCCGATCGACCCGGTCCTGCGCCCACCGCAGCGGTGCGACGATCTCGCGCGCCCTGGCCGCCGACAACCGCGAGGCGAAGGGGCGCCGCGGAGAGCTCTTCTCCACCGCCACGCAGTCGTGCAGAACCGTTGCCGCCAGCAACAGTTCGAGGTCGTATTCCGGTTCGGTCCGGGCGATCCGCACCGCGTTCCGCCAAACCCGGACGATGTGCGACAAATCGTGCGAGCCGCCGACTCTACTGGCGTCAAATGCACTCAACAAACTGTCCGCGAGGTCCTGATATGGTTCGAAAGGGTCGTTGATGGGGGTCGTCATCCGTCGCCTCGCGTTGCTGGTGCTGATCCAATCGGAACCACACCGAATATGGCGCACGCTTTCATCCGTGTGTATCTGTATGCATCCGCGGTTTCATTTTGCGAGGGCGATATGCCGGCACGATCCGCGGGAGTGTCGTGGCCAGCCACGCCAGGCGCAACCGAGGATACTCGCGGATGATGGGGGATGGGAACGAAGGGGCGGTTAGCCGGTCTTCATTGCCCACGGGTTCAAAACAAAACGGAGGAACCGGCATGACCGCATTCGAAGTCGTCTGGGATTCCCGTTGCGGAGTCGCGGAATCCCCTGTCTGGGCCGCGGCCAACCGCAAACTCCTGTTCTGCGACGTCGGCGCCGGGAAGATCAATGCTCTGTCCGTGGACAGCGGCGCTCGCGAGACGTGGGAGCTGCCGGAGGTCGTGGGCAGTTTCGGCCTTTGCCGCTCAGGCCGCCTCGTCGTCGCGCTGCGTCACCGCGTCGTGCTGTTCGATCCTGGCACCCGAGCACTGACCGACCTGACCCTGTCGATCGTTGAACCGGCCACGAATCGATTGAACGACGGCAAGGTCGGACCCGATGGAGCGTTCTGGGTCGGCAGCATGGACGAAAATACGCCGCGTCAACCGCTCGGGTCCCTGTATCGCGTCACCGCCGATGGCCGGATCGAGAAAAGGTCGGAGTATTACCATGTGTCGAACGGCCTCGCCTGGTCGCCGGATGGGCGGATCATGTATCATTCCGACTCCACCTTGGCGTACATTGAGGTCTGGGATTTCGACGCGACGACCGGCGGTATGAGCAACCATCGCCTGATCCGGAAACTGAACGATAACGACGGCCGCCCGGACGGCGCGGCGATGGACGCGGATGGCAATTATTGGTCGGCCGGCGTGACAGCGGGCTGCATCAATTGCTTCTCTCCCGCGGGGCACCTTCTCCAGAAGCTGCCGTTCCCGGTTCCTGGACCCACGATGCCATGTTTCGCGGATGAATTCATCTACGTGACGTCCCTCCGAGACGGCAAATCTCCCGATATTCTCCAACAATTTCCAACACTGGGCGGTTTGTTCCGGGCTCGCTCGCCGGTCGCCGGCGCGCCGATCCCGTTGTTCGCCGATTGACTCGCAGTGTGTCGAGGCACCGAAGCGCCGACGTTTTTTGATGACCGAGGCAACTCCGAGCGCGGTAGTGCGCTTGTAACGCAGGCAATTGTATTCGTTAATCGTGGTGTCGCTTTTCCGTTGCGTCGTCTCGCCGGCTTCAGCACATTCTCCCAAGGCTCTCCGAATGAGGAAGGAATCCATGAAACGTCTGATCACACCGGTATCGCTAGGCCTGGGCGCTTTGCTAAGCCTCGCGGCCTGCACCGACCCTTATGATCCGGGCCAGCGTGCCGCCGGAGGTGCCTTGATTGGCGCTGGCACCGGCGCGGCGATCGGCGCTGCCGCCGGAGGCGGTCGAGGTGCGGCGCTGGGCGCACTGATTGGCGGCGGCGTAGGGGCGGCCACTGGTGTCGCGACGACCCCGCCTCCTCCGGGCTACTACCCGCCGCCGCAAGCGGGATACTACCCGCCGCAACCGGGTTATTATCCGCAAGGATATAACGCGCCGCCGCCGGGCTACTATCCCCCGGCGCCGGGCTACCACTACTGATTGGTTGTACTGACTGCTTGCACCGACCGCTCAAATGACCGGCTCGTCGGCACGGTCGCCAATCACGTCATAGCCGGCCACGATTCGCGTCATAGCCGGCCACCATTCGCGTCATAGCCGGCCACCGAGCCGGCTATCTATCGCCGCACAGTGCCGCGACAGGTCCCCCGGACGATCCCCCGATCAGGTCGGGGGAGGGGGATGACCTGTTGGGCGGCCGTGCCGATGGGTCAATCCATTCGCCGGCTGGTATCAGGCGGCCCGCACCAGCCCATGCATTGGTTGGGCGGGCTCGCCTCCGGGGAAAACCGAGGTCAACGCCGCCTGATCCAGCCCGAGATGCGCTGTTAAAATCCCAGCGGCCACCGAACGGATATCCGCCGTCGGAGCCAGATCGCGATCCTCGAACAGCCGGCCTGGCCCAAGGCCCGGCCAATTGGCGACCACCTTGCCGCCCGCCACCGCGCCACCCGCGACGAAGGAAACCGTTCCGGTACCGTGATCGGTGCCCTTGGTGCCATTCATCCGAGCCGTGCGGCCGAATTCCGTCATCACCATCACAACCGTCCGCCGCCAGGACTCGCCCAACGCGGTCTTGAGCGCTTCGAGGCCAATGTCCAGCTGCGTCAGCGGCTGCACCATGCGGTTGTTCTGGCCGGTATGGGTGTCCCAGCCGCCGAGTTCCAGCGCGGCGATCCGCGGCCCATCAGGCGCCGCCAGCATCGTTCCCGCCGCCTTGGCCAGCGCGGGAAACGCGAACCGGCCGCCGCCCGCCCGTGGCGGACCGTCCATCATCGGCATGCCCGGCTGGCTGCCACCCTGGGCGCTCACTTCGGCGACGGCTGGAACGGCTCCGGGAGGTCCACCCGCTACTTGCGCGCCCAATACGTGGTCGCCCAATACGTGGTCGCCGAGTACCTGGTCGCCGAAGCCGCGATCCCGCAGGCCCGCCGTGATCGCGGGCCCGGTGATCGGGTCTCCCTGGTTCAGGCTCAGGATCGCCTGGTACAACGACGGTTGCGGCTCGGCGAATCCGTGCGGCGCCCAGTTGGCGACGGCCTGCTGGCCGCGAAGAAGCAAAGGGACGGAGGGGCCGATCGCGATCGCGCACGACGACGCATCGGTCTGATTGCGGCTCGCGACGGGCATGGCGGCCACCGCTCGGTTCAGCCAGCCGCTCGTCATGCGATGGTCCGCGCCGCTTTCCAGATAGTCCTGCGCCTCGAAGTGGCTGCGCACGCGATAATTGCCGGCGACCGCGTGCACCACGAGCAACTCGTTCGCCTGATAAAGCGCGTGCGATCGCGCCATCGCGGGATGCAGTCCGTACATCCCGCCGAGATCGAGCAGGCCCTTGTCCTGGCCCGGCGAGGGCGGCACTAGCTCGGGGCGCAACGCGGCCAGACCGGGATCGCCGTACGGCACGACGGCCGACAGCCCATCCATGGCACCGCGCAGGATCACGACCACGAACCGCTGGTCGGTGGGCGCGGAGGCCACCGCGAGCGAGACACGGCCCAGTGTGATGACCGAGGTGAGGCCAAGCAGCGTGGCGCGGCGGGAAACCCAGGGGGAAACCCGGCGGGAAACAGTGTCCATCATCGCCTCTGGAATTCGGGAGAAGTGAGCAGCAACGTCATCGCTTCACGCCGCGAGCCGGCGTGCGCCATCGCATCCTTCGTGGCAGGCCGGTAGAGCGGCCCGAGCGATGCCTCGGCGAGCGCCACCGGGTCCCTGTCACCGATCCGTCCGGCGACAGCGTAGGCCCAGTCGATCCGGCGCATCATCGCCTCCGGGCCAGACCAATCCACGGCGGTATCGGGCCAGCCGTTCGGCTCGGGAGCGGTCCAGAGCGGTTGGCCAAGGCCGGCCAGGATCCCCAGGAACGGAGGGGAGGGGTCGACCGGCACGTCCAGCGCGCGGAAACTGGCGACGACCAGATCGAGCGGCGTGCGCACTTTCGTGCCAGGCGTCCACGCCTCATTGAGCCCGACAAGCCCGGCGGACGCGGCGCCCAGATCGCCGCGCGTGTCGCGCAGGATCCCTTCGATCCGGTGGACGGCCGCCGGTGGCGGCGTGTCCAACACGAAATGCCGCACCAGCTTGGTGGCGAGGAACCGATGCGTCGAGGGATGGTTCGCGAGGAAACGTATTGCCTCGATGCCACCTTCCTCGCCGTCGGGGAATGTGCGGCCCATCAGCTTCTGGGCGCCGGGCTCATGGATGCGAGGACGGAACATGAACCCCAGCGGCTCGTTTCTCACGTCGATCGACCAGCCGGTCAAAATGCGCGCGAACGACGTCACGTCCGCCTGGGTGTATCCCGCGTCCGCGCTGACCGTATGCAATTCCAGGCACTCGCGGGCGAGATTCTCGTTGAGCCCCCGGTGCGAAATCTGTCCGCCCATGCTGTCGGGACCGACCGATTGGGCATTGTCCAGATACAGCAGCATGGCCGGATGACGCATGACCGCCAGCAGCATGTCCTCGAACCGGCCGGTCACATGCGGGCGGATCGCCTCCTGTACGAATGCGCCGGCGACTGCCGCGCACTGCCCGCGGCGGAGCGAGACAGTGAAATGGTTGGTCCAGAACCACACCAGCCGTTCCCGGAACGGGGTCTTCGTCGCCACGGCCCTTCCCACGGCGGCCAATCCCTGCGCCCGATAAAGCGCGCGGGACTGAGATTCGCCCGGCGGTGGTTTGGTCTCCCGGTCCGCCCGCACCGCCGCCAGACCCTCCTCGGTCGAGGGTTGCGGGCCCGGCCAGGGCCAATCCGGCTGGCGAAGTTGGTTCAGCAGCCAAGCGGAGGGGTCGGCTTGTGGCGGCTCGGAGCCGGTTGAGCCGAGACCGAAGCGTACCATCGCCTGGGCGGTTCGAAGGTCCATTCCGCCACACTACACCGGAACAATACGACGAATAATTACAAAGTGTGTTGCGGTATGGCGAACATGCGTTCCCGGATTGCTTTTCGCACTTGCAAAATGGCGTCCGCGAGCGCATCTGAGCGCGGAAAGTCCGGCTCAGAATCGAGCCGCCAGGACGATGCGGGCGCGCGGTGAAAAACCGCATATCGCGCCCGTTTCTGTATGGAGGTCTAAAGTGTCAGGCACGCCGCTCGATAAAATTCGCAACATCGGCATCACCGCGCACATCGACGCGGGCAAAACCACCACGACCGAGCGGATCCTGTATTACACGGGTGTGTCACACAAAATCGGTGAGGTGCACGACGGCAATACCACCACCGATTACATGGACCAGGAGCGCGAGCGCGGCATCACCATCACGTCAGCCGCCGTGACGTGCGAGTGGCAAGGCACGCGCATCAACATCATCGACACGCCCGGCCACATCGATTTTAACATCGAAGTGAACCGGAGCCTGCGCGTGCTCGACGGCGCGATCTTCATCATCGAGGGCGTCGCCGGCGTGCAGCCCCAATCGGAGACGAACTGGCGGCTGGCCGATCGCTACAACGTGCCGCGCATCATTTTCATTAACAAACTGGACCGGACCGGCGGCAACTTCTTCCGCGCCTTCGACACGCTGAAGGAGAAGCTGGACATCGTCGCTTTGCCGCTGCAACTGCCGATTGGTGAGGAAGAAAAATTCCGTGGTGTCGTCGACCTCGTCGAGATGAAGGCGATCATTTGGGAAGGCGGCGAACTCGGCGCGAAATACCATGACGAACCGATCCCCGCCGAACTCGCCGAGCAAGCCGCCGAGTATCGGCAAACCCTGCTCGACACCGCCGTTTCGGTCGATGAAAAGGCGATGGAGGAGTATTTCGAAAAGGGCGATGTCTCGGTCGCAACACTGAAAGCGTGCATCAAGAAGGGCACGATCTCCGGGGAGTTCCGGCCCGTGCTGTGCGGCACCGCTTTTAAGAACAAGGGCGTGCAGCCGCTGCTCGACGCGGTTGTCGACTACCTGCCAAGCCCGATCGACGTGCCCGGCATCGCGGTCGCTCTGGATGAAGGCGTCGATGAAACCCTGCACCCGGATCGCCGTCGCATCCCCGCCAATCCAAAGGCGCCGTTCGCCGGCCTCGCGTTCAAGATCATCAACGATAAATACGGCACGCTGACCTTCGTGCGCGTCTACGCCGGTACGCTGAAATCCGGCGACACGGTGATGAACACGACGAAGGGCCATCGCGAGCGCATCGGCCGGATGTTCCAGATGCACGCCGACAAGCGCGCGGAAATCAAGGAAGTCGAGGCCGGCGACATCGCCGCTTTCGTCGGCCTGAAGGACACCGGTACCGGCGATACACTGGCGTCCTCCGACGATCCCGTGGTGCTGGAGCGGATGGCCTTCCCGGTTCCGGTCATCGACATCTCGGTCGAGCCACGCACCAAGGAAGCGGTCGAGAAGATGACGCTTGGCTTGCAGAAACTGGCCGGCGAGGACCCGTCGCTACGGTTGCGCACCGATCAGGAAACCGGCCAGACCATCCTGTCCGGCATGGGCGAACTGCACCTGGAGATCATCATCGATCGCCTGCGCCGCGAGTATGGTGTCGACTGCAATATCGGCGCGCCGCAGGTGGCGTACCGCGAAACGATCTCGAAGGCGCACACTGAGACCTACACGCACAAGAAACAAACCGGCGGTTCGGGTCAGTACGCGGAGGTCAAGATCAACTTCGAACCAATGGAACGCAACGGCGGGGTCGTGTTCGAGAACAAGGTTGTCGGCGGATCGATCCCGAAGGAGTACATTCCGGCAGTGGAAAAGGGGATCAGGGTGCAGGCCGATACCGGCGTGCTGGCCGGCTTCCCTACGGTCGACTTCAAATACACGCTATTGGACGGCAAGTATCACGACGTAGACTCGTCCGCTCTGGCGTTTGAAATCGCTGCCAAGGCCTGCTTCCGCGACGGCATGAAGAAGGCCTCGCCGATCATTCTGGAACCGATCATGGACGTGGAAGTCACCACGCCACAGGATCATGTCGGCGACGTCGTTGGCGACCTCAATCGCCGCCGCGGCCAGATCCAGAACCAGGAGAGCTCGGGCTCGACCATTATCGTGCGTGCGCTCGTGCCACTGAAGGAAATGTTCGGTTACATTTCTCACCTGCGGAGCATGACAAAAGGCCGAGCCTCGTTTACGATGCAATTCCACCATTACGACCCGGTGCCGCGTAATATCGCCGACGAGATCATGGCCAAGAGTGCCTGATGAGGACTTAGGTGTGACGGAAGCGGTTTCATGAGTGGTTCCCGCCTCCACTGGAAGCGGGGACGTCAGGAGGAAGGTGCCGGGGTTTCACCCCGGACGCTGGAGTGGGTTGGTTACAACAACGCGGGCGAGCCAATCGCCCGCGTTGTTCGTGTACAGGGGCCGTTGTCGTTGGGGTGGCGCTCGTTCCGCGCCATGGCTCGCGACGAGACGGCCTCGGTCGTAGAGCTACGCCCGGGCTGCCCGCCCGATGGCGCCGGGTGGCTGGCTTGCGTGGGGCCCAGGGTGGTGGGGCGAGCGGGACAGCCGCTGCAGGCGGTGAGGGCGGTGGAGGCGACGCTGGACGACGAATAACCCGCCGCGCTACTGACACCCCGACACCAGACCAGACATTGCATACGAAGGCCGAACGAACAAGCTGCGGGGTCTCAGTCGGCATGCGTGACTTTCGAGCTGTTGTGGGTGACAACATATAGAGGCGTGAGAGCCGTGCCGCACGGAGTAAATATCACCACAAAGCGACATTAAGACACAAAATTCGGTGCTTTGTCGAAAGAATTTCTGTGCCGTAGTGTCTCCGTGGTAAAGCTTTCGGACCGTGACCCAAAAACAATCCACCGATGGATCGCACAGCGGGAACCCAACGCAACCGTGCGACATCCCAAATTCAAATTACCAGACGATGTCCTGACCGGTATTGGAATGTCAGAAACCGCTCCCTGTTTTAAGCAAGAGCACGATCCGGACTGGGATACCAGGCTCCGCGCTCCCATTCTGCCTCACACGTCGTCAATCGCATCGAGGAGCCGCACCATGCACGTCACAATCGAACCAGGGATTCTCTACTTCGGAACGCCGGTTGTCCTGATCAGCACGGTCAATGAGGATGGGTCATACAATCTCGCGCCGATGTCATCGGTGTTCTGGTTGGGATGGCGCTGTGTGCTCGGTCTGGCTTCCACGTCGAAAACGCCACAGAACATGAAGCGAACCGGAGAGTGTGTGCTCAATCTTCCGTCCGCGTCCCTGGCCGGAATGGTGGATCGTCTGGCGCTGACGACCGGGACCGACCCGGTGCCCGAAGCGAAAGTCCGCCGCGGCTACCGTTATGAGCACGACAAATTCGGATTGTCGGGTTTTACTCCAACCCCGTCCGAGACGGTGCAGGCTCCTCTTGTCAAAGAATGCCCGGTCCAGCTTGAGGCAGTCGTCGAGACGGTGCATGACCTGGCGCAGGACGACCCGACGTTACGCGGACGCACTAGCGTGATCGAGGTGCGGATCCAACGCGTGCATGTGAATCAGTCGATTCTGATGGACGACGTGGCGAACCGCATTGATCCTGACAAATGGCGGCCGCTGATCCTGAGCTTTCAGGAGTTCTACGGCCTCGGTCCGAAAGTGCATCCATCCAGGCTGGGAACAATTCCCGAAGCTTTGTATCGCGGTCCTGACATCGACCGGGCGCGGGCTCTCCGCGATCCGGTGGCGGCGGAGTAGTGTTAGGCATGGTCCGGCGCTATTTACCCGTCATGGCCCTCCCCCGACTTGATCGGGGGATCGTCCGGGCCACCTCTCATCGGAACGATAAGCGCGTCGACCGCGATGATCCGATCCCCACTGCAAATCAGCGGGTTGATGTCCAGCTCCGAGAACTGATCCCGGTGATCGGCGGCGAAACGAGAAACCCGGCTGACGACATCGGCAAGCTTCTCGATATCGACCGCTGCCATCCCGCGAAATCCTTCAAGCAACTTAAAGCCCTTAAGTCGCCGTAACATCCCGCGTGCCTCATCCACCGTGACCGGAGCCGGCGACAGTGCGCTGTCCTTCAGCACTTCCACCAGCACGCCGCCCAGACCGATAACAATCAGCGGCCCAAACAGCTGATCGTTCCGCGCCCCTATCACGAGCTCCACACCCTGGGCCACCATCGGCTGCACCAGCACGCCGTTGACGCGTGGCGGCGGTGAAACCTTTTCCGCGTTCGCCATCACAGCCGAGTAGGCCGCGCGCACCTCGGCCTCCGAGCGCAGGTTCAATCGAATGACCCCAGCTTCGGTCTTGTGCGGCAAATCCGGCGATTCGACTTTCATCACCACCGGAAATCCAAGCGTAGCGGCGGCATCGACGGCTTCGTCCTCGCTTTGCGTCAGCCGCTCGCCCACTACCGGCACACCGTAAAGGGCGAGAATTTCCTTGGCTTCGCGTTCCGTTACCGTCGCACCGGTGGCGGCGGCTAGAAGGCGTTTGGTTTCCGTTATAGTTTCCCGAGCTGTCGCCTCCACGATCTGTGCGCCCGCGGAACGCTTATCCGCGCGCCATTGCCAGGCGGCGAGCGCCGCGAAACATGCGTTCATGGAACGGAACAACGCGACACGTTCGCATTGATTGGACTCGACCACGCCAGGTCCGTCCTGCCATTCAGTTTGCCACGCCACACACGCCATCTTGCCATGCTGCTTCGCGAGATCGTTGTAAACCTGAGGCCGCTTCGCCGACGGGGCATAGCCATACGTCATCGGTGAAACCAAAACGCCGTATTGAGGATCGCTCAACAGCGCGCCCGCGCAAACACCCAATGATTCGGGGTCGGCGAGGATTTGGGCTGTGACGTCGCAGGGATTGCGGGTCGAGCCAAATTCCGGAATACGCGATTCCAGAATCGCGCGGACCTCATCGGATGGTTGCGGCATCGGAACGCCGTGCTGCTCCGCCCGGTCGGCGGCCATGATCGCAGCACCTCCCGACGCCGCGACGACAGCAGCACCAGCGGCCTTCGGCGCCGGCGCTTTGGCGAAAAACGCAGCCGTTTCCATCAGCGATTCAAAGTCGTCGACCACCACCGCGCCAACTTTCCGAAACGCCGCACGATAGATTTCATGCGATCCCGCCAGCGACCCCGTATGAGACATCGCCGCCTGAGCACCTTGCTCGCCGGTTGCCATTTTATAGATCACCAGAGGCTTGTCCGCGCGCCACGCGTTTTCGGCGGCCATCAGAAGCCGTTCCGGAGTCGACATACCCTCGAACACACAGGCGATCGAGGCGCAGGTTGGATCCTCTACAAGATAATTGACATAATCGGCCATATCGACATCGCACGAGTTCCCGGATGTCAACACATGCGACACGGACAACCCGCGCACCACCCCCTGAGCGAGCGCCATACCAAGCGCGCCGGACTGGCTGATGATGCCGACCGCGTGCGGAACTGGTTTCGGGATCGGCGTGATATCCATGAACGTAATGCGTGAGTCCAGTGTCGCGTTCACCACACCGATGCAGTTCGGCCCCACGATCCGCATTCCACTCTCCCGCGCGATCGCGCTGAGCCGTTCCTGCTGGGCTTTTCGTTCTTCCTTGCCAGTCTCTGAATAACCCGACGCGAAAATGATTGCTCCGCCGACGCCGGCTTTAACACAGTCGAGCACGATTTCTTCGACCGCCTCGCGAGCGGCGGTGATCACGGCGCAATCGACGACCTCGGGCAGGTCTTTGACGTTCGGGTAACAGGTCAGCCCGCCGATCGTTTGGTAGCGGCCATTCACCGGATAATATCGGCCCGAATAATGGCGCAGGTTGTGTAACACCCGTTCCCCAAACGATCCCGCGCGGGTCGAGGCACCGATCACGGCGATGCTCGCGGGATCGAGCAACTTTAAAAGTTCGCCCCGACTGTAATTCGACGTACGTTTACTATGCATCGTTTCCGCCTGATTGACGTTCACCCGGCCCGGAGCATACTCACGGTCCGCCAGAACGCAAAGCAAGAGGACCGTCCGCCATGTCATCGCTGTTCGATCTGACCGGCAAGGTCGCCATCGTTACCGGCTCCACGAAAGGGATTGGGCTCGCCATCGTCAAACGCATGGCCGAGCACGGCGCGACCGTCGTCGTTTCCAGCCGTAAGCCGGATGCGTGCGAGGCCGTGGCGAAGGACATTCGTGACTCAGGCGGCAAAGCCATCGTCGTTCCGTGCCATGTCGCCCGAAAAGAGGAATTGCAAAACCTTGTCGATAAGACCGTCGCTCAATTGGGCGGAATCGATATCGTTGTCAGCAACGCCGCGGTCAATCCGTATCTGGGCCCGCAAGCGGGTGCGTCGGATGATGTGTATGAGCGCGTGATGGGCACCAACATCCGCTCCAACTTCTGGCTGTCGAACATGGTCTGCCCGCATTTGGCCGCGCGCGGAGGCGGAGCATTCATCATCATTTCGTCCATTGGCGGATTGATCGGCAGTGCCTCATTGGGCCTTTATGGAATTTCAAAGGCCGCCGATATCGCGATGGTGCGGAACCTCGCGGTGGAATGGGGGCCGAAAAACGTCCGCGCCAACGCGATCGCGCCGGGTCTCGTGCGGACCGATTTCGCGCGTGCGCTATGGGAGGATCCGGTGCGATACAAAAAAACCACGCGCGACGCGCCTCTGGGCCGCATCGGGGAGCCTGATGAGATCGCCGGTGCCGCCATTTATCTCGCCTCGAGCGCCGGCAGTTTCACATCCGGCCAGACGCTGGTGATCGACGGTGGACGGATGGCGGGCACTCCGTTGCACAAAGACGACTGATCCAAATGAGCGATAAACCACTGTTCGATCCAGCCGACTTCGCCATCGCCGAGGGCATCACCCATGTCTGTGCCGGCGGCGAGACCGCCTGTCTGCGCGGTCACGATGCCGTGTTGTCTCGATATCTGCGCGACAAGAGCCGCGGCATGGCAGGTCGCATCGCACAGGAGACGGAGGTTGAACGCGCCCGAGCCGGCATCGCTCGTTACTGGGGCGTCGACGCGGGCTCGATCGGCTTCGTCAGCAACGTTGCCGAAGGCGTGTCGATCGTAGCTGAAAGCCTCGACTGGCGCGATGGCGACAATATCGTCATCGATGCCAATGAGTATCCATCCGTCGTTGGCCCGTTTCTGCTGCATCGACACCCGACGGTCACGCTGCGGCAGGCGAGGGGAACCGAACCGGATCGGCTGGCGTCGTGTGTGGATGCGGGGACACGGGCGATCGGGGTCAGTTACGTGTCGTATTTGACCGGTGAACGTCACGATCTGGCCGCGCTCCGAGCGCTCGCCGACAAGGTCGGGGCGTTACTCGTCGTGGACTTCACCCAGGCCGCGGGATATTTGCCGATCGACGCCGCGGTCGCAGATTTCGCGTTCTCGGCCTGCTATAAGTGGCTACTCGGCATCACCGGTGTCGCGATCGCCTATTGGAACCGGTCCCGCCAACCCGGCTGGTCTCCCGCCACCGCCGGTTGGCATTCATTCGAGCCAGGACATCGCGGTTACGACGACCCGCCGCCGTTGCGCGCCAACGCCATGCGGTTCACCCGAGGCAACCCAGCGCACGCGCCGATTTATGTGCTTGCCGAAGCGCTGGACTATTTGGCGCGGTACGACATGCGCGCCGTGCAGTCCCATGTTCAGGACCTGACCACCACAATGTTGGGACGATTGCGTGAGTTGCAGATCCCCGCCACGACACCCGCCGATCCAGTGCGGCATGGTGCCAGCGTGTGCGTGGCGTCACCTCGTGCTCAGGCGATCGTCGATGGAATGGCCCGCGACGGCGTACTCGCGTGGAACGGCATGGGCCGGCTGCGCTTTAGTTTCCACGGTTACAACAGCCAACAGGACGTCGACCGAGCCGTCGACGCCCTGCGCGCGGAATGGCACTGATCAGCCGTTCTTCGCTTTATTGTCCAACGCTTCGGTCAACCGCTGAGGATCGACCTTGATCTCGATCCCGGCCCGTTCCGTTTGCAGCACCATGATCGAGCGCGAGTCCCGATTGCCCCAGCCGCGGTTCAAGCCCTCGGACAAATCCGCCAGCGCGAGATTGGCCAGCCGCATCGGCACGTTCAACTCACGCCCAAGCGCGGTCGCCAGCGAAACGTCCTTATGAGCGAGGCGTAACGCGAAGGCCGGCGGTTCGTATTTGTTCGGCAGGAACTGATCCGTTAACGAATCGAAAGCGCCGCGCCGGCCGATCGCTCCCTGCCGCACGGCTTCCCAGATCGCCAGCGGCTCGATGCCGGCCTTCACGCCCATGCTGAATACCTCGGCCGCCGCCGCGGTGGCGATATAACCATAACAGTTGTGCACCAGCTTCGCGACCGAACCGGCGCCGATCGGGCCAATATAGCGGGCCTGATCGCCGATCGTTGACAGCACCGGGTGCCATTTCTCGAAAACATCCTGATCGCCGCCGCACCAGATCGCCAGCTTGCCGCTCGCGGCACCTCGCGGACCGCCGCTGACTGGTGCATCAAACAAATGCGCGCCTTTCTTTTCATACTCCTTCGCCGCGTTGCGCACGGTGGTCGGCGAATTGGTCGTCAGATCGAAATAAGCCGCGTCTTTGCGGATCGACGACAACAGCCCATTCGGGCCGAACGAAACCGCGTCGAACTCTACCGGCCCAGGCAACGAGGTGAAGATCACGTCGCATTCAGCCGCCACCGCGGCCGGAGAATCAGCCCAGACCGCACCATCCTTCAGGTGTTGGGTGGCGGCGTCCCGACGCACATCATGCACGACGACGGTGTGGCCATCCTTTTGGATGCCTTTTTGCAAGTTGGCGGCCATGTGCGCACCCATGGTGCCAAGGCCGATAAAACCCGCCTTCATGATTTAATGCTCCTTTCCTCGTCATGGCCCGCACAACCAGGCCATGACGACAACGCGACAATCACGGGTTGTTTTCGAAGATCTCGCGCGCGATATTCGCCGCACTCATCGATGCGGGCCATCCCGAATAAAACGCCAGATGCGTGATCATTTCCGAGATCTCGTCCTTCGTCACGCCGTTATCCAACGCGCGCTGCAAATGGCCGCGCAGCTGCTCCGGCCGATAGGTCGCGATCAGGGTGGCACAAACGATCAGGCTGCGGTCGCGCTTGGACAGGTTGGGTCGTTCCCAGACGTCGCCGAACAGAACTTTTTCCGTGAGGTCGATCATCTTCGGCACGGTAGCGCGGACGGCATCGCGGGACGCGGATGGCGGTGTTGCCATGGTTTCCTCCTATGGATCGCTGAATGACCGCTCCATTGCACACCAACCGGCTTCCGCTGTCCAATCCTGGGCGATCAGAATGGGCGCACGATCACCATGACAACGATCACCACCAGCAGCAGGGCAGGGACCTCGTTGACGATCCGATAGAAACGCTGAGATCGTGTATTGCGATCCTCCATGAACTCGCGACGCCATTTCGACATGGCGCCGTGCAAGCCTGTCAACAACAGCACGCAGACCAGTTTCACGTGCCACCAGCCGGCGGACCAGTTGATCACACCAGGGGTCAGAACCAGCAGAATGCCAAACAACCAGGTCGCGATCATCGCCGGATTGATGATCTGTTTCAGCAGGCGATATTCCATGACCTTAAATCGTTCGCTGTCCGTCGAGCCCGGTTTTGTATCGCAGTGGTACACAAAAAGTCGCGGTAAATACAGCATCCCCGCCATCCAGGCGACCATCGAAATGATGTGGAGCGATTTCGTCCAGGGATAAAGCGCCGTCAGCACGCTCATTCCAGAGCCACCCGTAACAGCCTCGGAAGATCGTGCATCGATCGAAATGTCGTCGCGCCGGCGGCACGCAGCGCGGCGCCGTCGCCATGCCGGGCCAGACCGAGACAATCCATGCCGGCGGCGCGCGCGGCTGTCACGCCGGCGACGCTGTCCTCGATCACCAGGCAATGCGCCGGAGGCACCGCTTCAGCGTTCAAGGCGGCGAGATAAACGTCAGGAGCCGGCTTCCCGGCACCACCCAAAGAAATCACATCAACAGCGCTGTGCACGCGTCCGGCGACCAGATCCTGCCAGCCAACGCGGCCGAACTTGGCGGCCATTTCGGTGTGCGACGAATTGGAAGCGATCCGCCACCGCAGTCCCGAGGCGATTACCGCCTCCACCGCCTCACGCGCTCCCGGCACCAGAGTGGCGTCCCGTCGCATCACTTCGGTCACGCGGGACACAATCCGATCCACCCAATCGATGCCAAGTGAGCGATGAAGGTGCGCTTCCGCTATGGGTTGCACGTCGTAAAAGCTTATCCCGATAAATCGCCGGTCGGATTCCTCCGCGGTCATCGGCCAACCTGCTTCGGTCAGCACCGTCGCGAGCACACGATTGCTCAACGTCTCGCTGTCGATCAGGACACCGTCGCAGTCGAAAATCACCAGTTCCAGTGGCCGCCGCCGCGCCCGGAGGAACGCGACGGCTTCATCGTTCACGCGCTCGGTTCCACATCCAGGCGCAGCGCGATGCCTTCAAGGCCCGGCGCGGCGGCGGGATAACGCGCCGTCACCAAAGGATCGTGGCCCGGAATGATCGCGTTCGGCGCGCTCGCCAGGCGTTTCATCTTTTCATAGCCCGACAGCGTGTCTTCATGGCTGTGCAGTACTGGATAGGCGCGGCCGGTTTCGAAATTGGCGTAGAAATGACTGGCATCGGAGGCCAGCACCATCCAGCCGCGTCGGGTGAACACCCGGGCGAATTGCAGGCCTTTGCTGTGGCCGCCGACGTGATGAACCGTGATGCCTTCGGCCACCTCGCCCTCGCCGTCGTGAAACACCACGCGGCGGGCGAAGACCTTGCGGACCATCGCCACGACGTCCTCTTCTTCGAACGGACCGCGCAACCCGTCGTGGCACATGCATTTGCCGGTGCAATACGCCATCTCGATTTCCTGCACGTGATACGTCGCGCGCGGGAACATGTCGTAGTTGCCGCAATGGTCGTAATGCAGGTGCGACAGGATCACGTCCCGCACCTGATCCGGTTCCACACCGATCGCCTTCAATCCCTCCGCCGGCGATCGCAGGAACTGGCGGTTCCGCTTCTTGCCCATCGGCTCATCGAAGCCGGTGTCGAGGATCAGCGTTCTCGCCCCCCGGCGGATCGCCCACACGAAGTAATCCAACGGCATCGGCGCATCGTGCGGGTCGCCGCCGATGAAGTTGGTGGACCGCTTCGCGTTATCGTTGCGTGCATAGCGGACCGCGTAAACCTCCCACGGCGTCATGACGTCTTCGGCCACAATGCCTCGCCGGTCGCGATCGAGTCCGGATAAACCGGCACCGGCACACCGTTCCGGTACTGCACGATGCAGATTTTGGCACCCTTCCGCCGGCCCTTTTCGTCGTAGCTGACCCGCCCGTCCGGGAACAGGTCGGCGGGCCCGGTGGTGATGTCCATGCTGTGCAGCGCGTCGTTCACTTTGTGGCGTTCGGCCGAGCCCGCCAGTTCAATTGCTTCCTTCAAAATCATCACGTGCGCATAAGCGAAGATCGAGTCATGGCCGAACCAGGGCTCCTTGGTGCGCTCGATGAAGCGTTTGCCGATATCCGCGGCCTTTTTCCCGGGCCAGTCGGCGAGCGCGACGATGATGCCTTCCAGATTCTCCGGCCCGGTCAATTTCACCAGTTCGGGAGAACACCAGTGCCCGCCGCCGCCGATCAGCGGCATCTTCTTCGCGGTCAGCCCGAACTCCGCGAATTTCTCGACCAGCAATTTATCGTCGCCGACGTTGGTCGATTGCAGCAACACGAAATCCGGTTTGCCGGACCGCAGCTTCTGCACGATCGTCGTCGCGTCGGCCAGCGGCGGCGTGTAGATCTCGTCCGCGACAAGGTCCAGTTTCTGCTCCTTCAGGACATGATCGCGGATTGGCCTGAGGAAACTGACGGTGGACGCGGTGTTGTCCCCAACGATCGCGACTTTGGTGGGCCGCTTGCCAACCGATTTGGTCGCGAGGTCCATCACGATCGGCACCGTCTGCTCAGCCTGAGCGTCCGCCGTGGGCGACGACTGGAACACATATTTGAAGCCGCGGCCGGTGATCAGATCGGAATAGGACAGTGTCAGCCATGGTAGTTCGGCGCGCTCGGTGACCTCGGTGATGGCGAGGGTAAACGTGGACAACCACGCCCCAAATCCACCCGCGAGATCCGGCTCCTGCGCGATCATCCGTTGTGCCGCGTCCTTGGCCTTTTCCGCTGAGTCGCCGGCATCGAACTCCACCAGCTTCATCTTCGCGCCGCCAAGTGCCTTGATGCCGCCGGCCGAGTTGACGTCGTCGATGGCCATGCGTGCGCCCATTTGCTCGAGCAATCCGCTGCGCGCCCATGGGCCTGACAGCGGCACCTCCATGGCGATTTTCACCTCGGACGGATTGTCGGCGCGAGCGCGGCCGGCCAGACCGGCGGCGGCGGCGAGGCTCAAAGCGGTTCGGCGGCTAACTGGATTGATCCCAACTGGTTTGATCAGTGCCATCGTTTTTATCTCCCTTAAGTTCAGTCGTCCGTCAGGCCGAGGTATGACTTTCGCACCCGGTCATCGGCCATCAGGGTGGCGTACGGTCCTTCCAGTACCATGTGACCCGTTTCCAGCACGTAACCGTGGTCGGACAGTTCCAGCGCCTCGGCGACACGTTGCTCGACCAGCAGGATGGTAACCCCGTCGCCATGGATCTGCGAAA
>Ga0302324_100010951_pt1 | contig 18688 bp, 15 predicted proteins | sample Palsa_T0_1_FD_201949 | JGI IMG/M metagenome (GOLD analysis project Ga0302324, IMG submission 201949) | Peat permafrost microbial communities from Stordalen Mire near Abisko, Sweden - Palsa_T0_1 | ecosystem: Environmental > Terrestrial > Soil > Palsa > Peat permafrost | place: Sweden: Abisko...
CAAATTCAAGACATAGGAAAGCGGCACGCCGGTCCATTCCGCAATGAACGACCACCCTTCTTCGCAAGCCATATGCGTGATCTGGCTGCTGGCGGGATAACCCTTCAGTTCCGCAAGAGAAAAAGAAGCCGGGCGCGCCACCAGGCCGTCGACCGTGAGCCGCCAGTCCGCGAACTCGCCGGCGATGTGCCGCTCGTAGGCTTCGGTCTCGGGAGGGTCGCCATTGATGGGGAACGCTTTAGAAATTTGGCTGCGATTGAATTCGCGCGCGAGCGAATGGTGGGACATCAGGATGCGCTGCGAGGCATAGGTGAGGGTTTCGCCGATGCCGTAAATGCCGCCGTGATCCGGCGGGATCAGACCGAATCGATCGGCGAGGCGAGCGGCGACCCCCAGGCCGGCTGCTCCGGCCACGGCCGCCAGTCCGCCGGTAATCAACTTGCGCCGCGAGATCGTCCCGCTCATGAGGGCTGCTTTCCCGCCGTAATGCGGCCCGCAATCATGCCCCGCATGCGGCTTGTGAAACCCGCAAGAGCAACCATGGCCACATGGACAATAAGAAAGAGCACCAGAAAAACCGCCACGAAGAAGTGAATCGTGCGCGCGGACTGTTGTCCGCCAAAGATTTCGACGAGCGCGGGGACCACCGACGTGATGGCCGGAGACATGGCGAAGCCGGTCAGGATGATCAGCGGAAACAGCACGAAAATAACGGTGAGATAGGCGAGCCGCTGCAGGACGTTATACCGCAGGGACTCTTCTTCCGTGCCTCTCCGCAGGCGCAAATGATTCCAAACCACGCGCCAGATGCGGCTCCATGCAAGCTCGCTCTTGTCCGGCAATAGATTTTTGCGGAAGTGCCCGGCGGAGAATCCGTAGAGGACATAGATCAGGCCCGTCATGACGCAAACCCAGGCCGAGAGAAAATGCAGATATCGCCCCCAGCCGGAGTGCCCCAGCAGGAATGGAATGGGAAGATCGAGCAGGGAAGGAGTTCCCACGGACCCTGTCTCGCCCCAATAGAGGCGCGGGTGCGCCACGAGAATGGCGATCCCACTGACGAGCAGGCCAAAAAAGCTAAGGGTAGTGACCCAGTGAGTGATGCGAACGACCGCCGTGTGCCGCGGAGAGTCCAACAATTCCGAGTCTCGGATCGCAAAATCCTGCAGGTATGCAGACTCAGCCATAACCAGTGCTTCGACAATAACACAGCACACCAATGGGCGACAGTCGGCGCGTCCAAGCGAAGCCGTTTCATAACTCCGGGCCAAAGGTGCCGTGGCGTTGCATGGCAAAGCCGCCGCTCAGAAAACCTTTGGCTGGCGGTCTGCCCACGGTTGCGCCATCTCAAGCTGTGCGGCAAGACGGAAGAGCGTGGCCTCGTCGCCAAACCGCCCCACAAAGTGTGTCCCAACCGGCAGACCTTGGGCATTCCAGAATAGCGGGACGGACATGGCTGGTTGGCCGGTCACATTGCAAAACGGCGTGAAAGGTACAAACGCTGTTGCCCGCTGCAAGCCGTAGAGAGGGTTTCCTGGTTGTGGATCGAAGCTGCCCAAGGGGAGCGCCGGCTCGGCCAGAGTTGGCGTCAACCAAATATCGTAGTTCACAAAAAACCGCGCAATCTGGCGAGACATGCGCTGCAGGGCGCCAAGAACCAACAGATAGTCGGACGCAGTAACGGCTCTCCCTTGCTCCGCCAGGGCCCAGGTCAACTCCTCAAAATCGTCCGCAGTGGGTTCCCGGCCCATCATGATTGCATTGCCTTTCATGGCCCGGGCGCACCCCGCCGACCACAGCGTCAGGAAGCATTTTGCGAAACGCTCTCCGTCAATGGCAGGAGTGGCCTCGCTCACCTCGTGGCCCAGCGCGGAACACAGCTTCGCCGCTTCATGGACGGCGCGGACGCAGTCTGCGTGGATCGGAACGCCGGTCGGGGCGGCGGTCGTGAATCCGATCCGCAACCTGCCGGGATCGGCGCCCACTTCACGGAGGAACGGTCGCGCCGGTGGCGGGGCACAATACGGATCGCCAATGTCAGGACCGGCGGTGGCGTCGAGCAACGCGGCGCTGTCGCGGACCGAACGCGTGATGGCATGTTCGGTGGTGAGCACGCTCGTAGGATCGCCAAAATCGGGCCCCAGCGGATTGCGGGCGCGGGTTGGTTTCAACCCAAAGACGCCGCAGCACGATGCTGGGATGCGAATCGAGCCTCCGCCATCGTTGCCGTGCGCCATCGCCACCATCCCTGCTGCCACCGCCGCGGCGGAGCCTCCACTCGATCCACCCGTGCTTCGTTCCGGATCCCAGGGGTTGCGGGTGGGACCGAACAGGCGCGGCTCGGTGGTCGCAAGCAGGCCGAACTCGGGCGTGTTCGTCTTGCCAACGACGATCAGACCGGCGCGCTTGAGCCGGGCGACCAGCTCGCTATCGTGGTCGGGGACGAAATCGCGGAGAAAGGCGGAACCTGCCGTCAGCCGGACGCCGGCATAGGAGGCGAGAAGGTCTTTCAGCAGAAACGGAACGCCGCGAAATGGCCCTTCCGGCAGGTTGCCGCGCGCCGCAGAACGCGCCTGCTCAAACATGGGCGTGATGACGGCATTGAGCGCCGGGTTCAGGCGTTCGATTCGTGCGATGGCCGCAACCACCAGTTCGATCGGTTCCACTTGTCTGCTGCGAACCAGCTCCGCTTGCGCCGTGGCGTCCAGGAACGCGATTTCATGCGAAAGTGACATTAGCTCCCATGTGAGGCCCAAAGCGACATCATAGTTGTAAACGGAACAAAACAGAGTTAGATTTCTCGCATTCCGTCCCAGGAAACGAATCCGTGAGGAGGATTCATGCAACATCGTCTAAGGAACTATAGCTTGGCAGCCCTGGCCGTCACCGCAGGCCTGGGCATTTATTCGCTGGCCACTTCGGCGCAGAGTTCTGCCCCGGCCAAGCCCGCGGCCGCGAGCAAGCCCGCCGATCAGCCCACTCCCCGCATGGCCGATGGCCATCCCGATCTCAACGGTTTCTACAACGGCGGCGGCGGCGAAGGAGAAGCCTCGACGGAGGAAACTCCTGGCAAGAACGTGACCAACCGGACGGCGGACGGCAATGTCTTCTTCGACTATTCGGGAGCCAATGGCGGCGGATTCGCTTTCGGCACCGAGCCGCCGGCGGAGGCCAACCAGCCTCCCTACAAGCCGGAATACATGGCCAAGGTGAAGGCCGTGGTCGACAAATACGATTACGGCACCACTTCCAAGCTCGATCCGCAGCAGGATTGCAAACCGCTGGGCGTACCGCGCGGAGCCACCGGAATCATGCAGATCGTGCAAACGCCCAAGGTGGTGGCCATTCTCTATGAGGCCGATCCGGGCCCCTATTATCGCGTGATCTATATGGACGGCAAGCATCCCAGCGATCTCGACACCTCGTACATGGGCCACTCCATCGGCCACTGGGAGGGCGATACGCTGGTCGTGGATGTCGTGGGCCTCAACGACGAAACCTGGCTCGGCGGAGGTTTCACCGGCCCCAGGTACGGGAACATGCACAGCGACAAGGAACACGTCGTCGAGCGCTGGTCCCGCAAGGGCAATCAGTTGACCTATGAGGCCACCGTCGAAGACCCCGTAATGTTCACCAGACCCTGGGTGATCACGCCGCGGCACGCGCGGATCGCCGCGGCCGACGACTACATCCAGCCGCAAATGTGCGTGAACAATGACAAGCCGCATTTCATCCAGCCCACCGAGGCGGATCATTATCAGTGCGACTTTTGCCAAAAGAACGCCGATGGTGTGTATGGCCAGGGCGCTTCCGCCGACGACAAAGCCCGAGCCGACGATCTTGATAAGCAATACGGCGACGTTCTCCGATCGGCTCCGGGAAATGAGGGACTGCGGCGGCCGAGTAGCGGCCAATAGCGACAGGACTACATCTTTGCGGAGATAAAGCGCATTCCCGCGCCAGTCGCGCCTGGCGCGGCCAGCCGATAAGTGCCGTGAGCCACCTTCACTGCATAGCCTTCCTCGACTAGCGCCCGGTTGCCCAGACCCGCTTCGGGGCGCGTCAATGCCGTGACGCGCGCCAATTCTCCGGGAGCCGTCATCCCTGCTCCCGCAAGGAAGCAGCGCGCGATTTCTCGTAGAGCGGTGTGGCGATCCACTTTCGTCGCCAACTCTTTCGGGAAACGCTCCTCGGCCAGGCCCCAGAGGTAACTGAATTTTGGCTGGTAAACAGCCTCGTTCGGCACGACGATCATCACCCTTTGCAGTTCATCCAATGCTTGCGTGAACCGCTGGCGATCCGCCACGCCCGATTCCATGCGCAGGTCGGCCGTCCCCATCTCCCACTCCCTGCGCAGGATTCGCAGCACCTTGAGCGCCGGCCCGCTCAAGCGCTTTTTCTCTTCACGCCTGGGTATGCCCCAGAGCGCTTTGAAATACGGGATCATTCGTGGCGCGAGGAACATCGCTTTGCCGCGAGCCAGTTTGCCGTAGTAAACGCGGCCGCGCTGCATCACTTCATCCTTCAACATCCAGGTATGTGAGCTTTCCGGATCCTTCTGTACATTGCGCGGCATGATGGCGTCGCGCCGGCCGCAGACCGCCACGTACAGTGAGGGTCCGGGCCGGCGCGCATCGGTCAGGCACGCCGCAAACCCGACTCGTTCGATAAACTCCTCGGCCTGTACGACGGTTTCAACGCACGCTGCATTCTCACGACGCCAACGCACATCGCGGTACTCTTCGATTGCAGAGGGAAGGGGAGGGCTGGCTTGGCGGCCTTTCATGTGACGACCCACTCGCTATTGTAGCGGGTCTGTTTGTCCTGGCCTGTAATGCATTGTCAACTCGCCATGCTTCGCGGGATAATCATAACCATGACCTCGACCACAAGTTTTTCCAAGGGACATTTTCCCGCCACAGTCGCATTTGAAGAAAATCTCGACCGCCTGGCCGAAATCGCGGTACGCGCCGGTCTGGGACTCGCGCCCGGGCAAGAGGTAGTGATGACCGCCACGCTGGATGCGATTCCGCTGGCGCGGCGCATTACGGAGAGCGCCTACAAAGCGGGCGCCTCTCTTGTCACCACTTTGTATACGGACGAAGAAGCGACGCTGCTTCGCTTCCGCAACGGTGCAGATACCAGCTTTGATGCTGCCGCATCGTGGCTCTATGAAGGCATGGCCAGAGCCTACCGGGGCGGCGCGGCGCGGCTGGCGATTACCGGCGGCGATCCTTCCTTGCTCTCGAAGCAGGATCCGAACAAGGTGAGCCGCGTGAATCGCGCGACCTCGAAGGCCTACCGGCCGGCGCTGGAACTGATTACGCGCCACGAAATCAACTGGACCATCGTGGCGTGCGCCACTCCCGCGTGGGCGGCGGCGGTATTCCCCAATCTGCCCCCGGACGAAGCGCTGGCCCGGCTTTGGGACGCCATTTTCGCGGCATCGCGTGCGGATCAGCTCGACCCAGTGGCTGCGTGGAAGGAACACGACGCGAACCTGCATGCCCGCGCCGCCCGGCTGAATGAGAAGCGCTATTCGGCGTTGCACTTCCGCGGGCCCGGCACGGACCTCCGCGTCGGTCTGGCCGACGATCACCTGTGGCTGGGCGGAGGCACAATGGCGGGAAATGGGCGGTACTGCATCGCCAATATGCCCACCGAGGAAGTTTTTACCACGCCGCACAAAGATCGCGTGGAAGGTCAGGTAACCAGCACCAAACCGCTGTCGTATCAGGGCACGATGATCGAGGAGATCTCCGTGCGGTTTCAGGCTGGGCAGATTGTGGAGGCTCGGGCCGCGCGGGGTAACCAGGTCTTGCAGCGGATGATCGAGACGGACGAGGGAGCGCGGCGGCTCGGCGAAGTGTCTCTGGTTCCGCACTCGTCGCCGATTGCGTCCAGCGGATTGCTCTTCCTGAACACGCTCTTCGACGAGAACGCCGCCTGCCATATCGCCCTGGGTCAGGCCTACAGCACATGCCTGAAGGATGGCGACAGCCTCACACCGGAACAGCTGGCCTCGCACGGCGCGAACGATAGCCTGATCCACGTCGACTGGATGATCGGATCAAATCGTATCGATGTGGACGGCATCAGCGCGGTGGGTGGTTCGGAGCCCGTGATGCGCGCCGGAGAGTGGGTTTAGGGTCGGATGCGGCTTCCAGCGCAATCGAGTCCTAAGGCAAACGATGCAGGATCGCCTGAGCTTTCGTTAATCGAGCCAATTCATCGTCGCCGCTAGAATATGAATTTGTCTAACCGACACCGCCGCCGAAGGGAAAACCTGTCGGGCTGGGAGCATTGCTCAAGTAGTGCTTTCGGATAGCGGCATCGCAAATTGCATATCCCCAATTCATCAATTTCTCTTGCGCCGCCTCATCGAGCGACTTGAGTCGAGTGGGAGTGCTGGCAATTACCGCGGTTTGGCTGTAAGGCGCGCCAAGAGCGGAAGGCAATTGGTAGTTCGCTATGTCCGACCAGATCCCCCAATAGGTCCCTTTTCTGGTTCCAGCATCATACGAATCGATTACTTGTCTTTTGCGGAGGCTGCGCACCTGATTGTCGATCAGATCGAACACCCGGCGAGTATGGTTGAACCAGTCCCGGTCCGGGTCCGCTTCGACGGTATACATTCCTCCCGCGTCGCTCACGAGAATTGTTTCGTAACGCTTCCACGCCGTCTCCAGTCCGAGATTGTCGTAGACGCCGCCATCCGTGAGGATCACCTGCGTGGTAAAAGGAGGCCGCTGGAGTTGATCGCCGGTGTTGGGCTCATAGTCGCTCTCTTTCAAATCCAATTCCACCGGAGATAAAACTGGCGGAAATGCGGAGGAGGCGCCCACCGCAACCGCGAGTTCGATGGTTGGGTTCGGGACCTTGCCCACTCGCCAATCCCACATATACGGCTTGGAAAACCTCCAGAGTGATTTTGACTGCACGTTCGTCGCATTAATAACGAATCGCGGACGGTCGGGAAGGTCTTGCAGCGTCGCGCCGTCAAAAAGATATTTTCTGTAATGATCGGCTATTTTTTCAGCCACCGTTCCAGGGCCGAATACGCCCGAAAGTATGGAACCCACATCGATCGTATGGGCGGCAAGCGTACGAATGGGAGTAACGACTATGTCGGAGAAGTTGCTCGCAACCCCACTGCCGTCGAACTTCAGTTTTGACCAGCCCAGCCCGAGAACGCCCGCCGTAATCGATCCGCCGGAGACGCTCGAAATCTGATCGAGTTGTGGGAGAAGGCCAATCTCGTTCAGCCGTAGGAGACCGCCGAGATGAAAAACCATCGCTCTGTAGCCGCCTCCCGAAAGGCACAGTGCGACTCCCGGCTGGGGAGGGGTTGGCGCACCCGATGAGACCGTAAGCCCCACGGGCGAGGTAATGTCGGGAGTGGTCAGAGATTTATACGCGTCGTCCATTGTTGCGCTCCATATAGAGTCTGTTTGCCGATGAAAGCCCAGGCTGTTTCTGCCCGATGTTCCGCGTCACGACCGGCGATGGCGGGTTCTCTGTGCCGGTTTGTTCGCCCCGCCCGATGTGCCAATCGGCTGATAGTGTATGAGCTTGCGATCCTTCAGGTTAACGGTTACAGAATCGTCGGGGGTCTTGGCGTTCGCTCCGTCCGATTGCGGGTGGTATTCGATGCGGAGTTGCATCGCGTCCACCACAATCCGCAGGTAACCATAATCTTGGTCGTCATAATTCTCTAGGACCACCTGATCCGAGCCATTTTTCAATTCCTGCTGCTGTTCTCGAAGTGGCGTGCGTAAGACCGGGCTCGCGCTGTTCGTCAATCGATTGACTGCGTGTCCGCCATTGCCTCCAATAACGAAAGGGATCTGCATTTCCGTTCCCTTGCCCGGGTTTACGATTCGCGTGAAGCGTTGATAGTTATGGGCATGCCCCGACAGCACCGCGTGCGGCCACACGCCGACATCGCTGCAAATCGAGTCGATATCCTGCAGCATCCGGGGGCTGCCCGGGTGTTGACCGCCGCAGGAATAAGGAGGGTGATGAACGGCGATAATCACGGCGCCGCCGAACTTTTGGGCCTTCACCCGGCTCAGAGCGGATTGGAGATAGGTCAACTGCCAGTCTCCAATATTCTTGTATTTTCCTTGGGACGAGATGATCCCCGGACCCTCGAGGCGGTTGCTGTAAAGTCCTAGAATACGCACAAACGGCGCTTCCAACGTGAAGTACACACCGGGCTGGACCATCGCCGTCCGCGGAAGACCGCCAGCTTCGGGGGTAATGTGCGAAGGTTGTCCAGCCGTACAAAAATTTGCCAAGAACGCCTGTAGAGAGGGTACGGTTGTGTTGGGCGCTACCATGCCGTCGTGATTGCCGGCAATCGCGAAGATCGGTGCGGGATAGTCTCGGTAAGGCTCATAAAATTGGTCGTAGTAATACTCCGCCTCGCCGAAGCTGTAAACCACGTCGCCCAGATGGTAGAAAAAGGCGGGCACGTTTTTGGGATCAGCGTCCCCGTAGTCGCTCATCATTTTGTCGGCCACTTCGTTTTGCGGGCCGGTGCTCCGGGTATTGCCCGTGTCGCCCACGGCGTGAAAAACGATCTGCCCATGGCTGTTAATTGTGTCGATCAGCGCCTTGCCTTTGCTCCCCGCTACATCGGAGAGAAGGATGGCAGGCTCATCGCCGCCGGTAGCCTTGGGAAATGGCAGTGGCGGAAGATTAGGTTCCTTGTCGAGGATGGCGTATGCGGCGCTGTCAGAGGCGTGTTTTACCAGGAACGTCTTCGGATCGGGCGTAGCCTCCGGTTGACCAAACTGCGGTCCATCCGTGGCCGTTGTTTTCGTGTTGTCGACGGCGGGATTGCTTCCAGCGCCAGCTTGCGTTCCTTTCGCCTCGCTCACGGGTCGGCTCCTATGGGGATCAATTCCGGAAAGTTTGGAAGCGGACTATTTATAGCTGATAGGTAAACATGTCAAGCTAATAATTCGTTGACGCCCGGAAATCCTTGCCTTGAAGAAAACGAAACCGTACGATCTGCGCCCGAAAATCCCAAAGACAAGAGCGGAATTGCAGCTTTTTGGCGTTGAGGGCGCTGGGTAATCCTCGCAACCTTTGGCGTCTTGCCACGGAGAGTATTGGTGGGCCCGCTAGGATTCGAACCTAGGACCAACGGATTATGAGTCCGCTGCTCTAACCAGCTGAGCTACGGGCCCCACGTGCGCAACTCGATGAGTTTATCAGATCTCAAAGTTTTCCTCCGGCTCGGGGAGCTTATCGCTCGCCCGCGCAAACCATACGTAAAGCGCGGGCAAAAGGAAGATACTCGTGAGCAAGCAGGCAATTAAGCCTTCCGCGATCACGATCACGAATGGTCGCCGTGAATCGAAACCAATGGCATGAGGGTCGCGGCGGGCAGGCAATCCGAACGTCCCCACCAGCACCGTCATCATGGTCGGGCGGAGACTCGGGGCGGCCCATTCAATCGATTCCTGGCTGGCTTGACGCGTCTGATATCCACTGAGCGAAAATGCATTCGGCATTTGCGTGTATCACGGCTCGGCTCTGTAGTAAATTTGCTTCTTCTTCCATGAATACGAAAGGTACGGCCTACGCAAAATGAGAAGACCCATGAAACTCGCCCTTCGCATCGCCGGCTCCGCCGCAATCCTGTTCATCGCATTCCTGATGTTTTCCCGCGCCGCATTTGCCCAGCTTGGACCCAGCGGTTCGGCCGCGGCCGCGCCCTCGGCGACTTCGCTCCCGCTCTCGGGTCGAACCGCGCAAAGCGGCAGCGTAACCGCGACGCAGTCGCCGATCCCCGGAACCACCACCAGCGTCAACACGCTGAACCCCACCATTGAAGTGCAGGGCGCGTACGCCGGAAGTGTCAGCGGCGCCCAGCCCCCCTTCAGCGGCAAACTCTCGTTGCAGGAGGCCGTCGAGCGGGGAATCAAGTACAACCTCGGCGCCGTAGGCATGGCCCAGGCGGTGCGGCAGGCTTCCGGCCAGAGCAAGATCGCTCGCAGCGCCTTGCTCCCCAATATAAGCGGTTACCTGCAGGATACCGAGGAGCAGACCAACCTGGCCGCCTTCGGTTTGCGCTTCAAGCTCTCGCCTTCTTCGGGATTTTCCATTCCAACCATCGTGGGGCCGTTCAACTATTTCGATCTGCGCGCGCAGTTGACTCAATCCGTGTACGATCTCACGGCGCGAAATAATTATCGCGCCTCGCAGGAAACCCTGCGCGCCAGCGAATTCTCCGTCGATGACGCGCGCGACCTCGTGGTCCTGGCCGTCGGCGGCGCTTACCTGCAGGTGATCGCCGCGCAAGCCAGGGTGGACTCGGCTCGCGCCCAACTGGATACAGCCAACGCCCTCTACCAGCAGACCTTGCAGCAGTTTCAATTTGGCAGAGTTCCGCAGCTCGATGTCAATCGCAGCAAAGTCGAGGTCCTCACCCAGCAGCAGCGCCTGTCTTCCCTGCAGAACGACGCCAACAAGCAAAAGGTCAATCTGGCGCGTCTAACCGGATTGCCCCCTACCGAACTCTACGCCATTTCTGATGACATTCCCTTCAGCCCGGCTCCGCCCCTTGTTTTCGAGGATGCCTTGAAGCAGGCCCTGGCGCAGCGCTCCGATTTGAAAGCGGCGCAAGCCCAGGTTCGCGCGGCCGAACGCGAGCAAGCCGCGGCCCACGCCGAACACCTCCCTTCGCTTGCGGCTAGCGCCAATTACGGCGACATCGGGACAAGTCCGGAGTCGCACGGAACCTTTTCTGCCGTGGCCACGCTGAACATCCCCATCTGGGCCGGTGGCCGCGTGAGCGGAGACATCGAACAGGCCCAGGCCGCGCTGGCGCAGCGCCAGGCGGAGCTTGACGATTTGAAGGGCCAGATTGGAGCCGACATCCGCAACGCTTTCTCGGACTTGCAAGCCGCCTCCAGTCAGGTGGACGTGGCCCAGCAGAATCTTGAGGTCACCCGGCAGACCTTGGACCAGACACGCCAGCGCCTGGAGGCCGGCGTCAGTAATAATGTGGAACTGGTCCAGTCTCAGGAGTCGGTGGCCGACGCCGAACTCGACTACATCAACAGCGTCTTTGCCCACAACGTGGCCAAGCTAAATCTGGCGCGGGCCATGGGACAAGCGGCCGATAGCCTCCCGCAATACCTAAAAACAAAGTAAGGCGCGTACCGCCCGGGGCGCTTTCCGTCCTGCTGCGCATCGGAAGGCATTGCTGGTTTTGCCTCACGCGATCCGTCAGGCTGATTTTTTTTGCCACCTTGCCTTCCTGACTGGCATCTCATTATGTAGAACTGAATATCAAGGCATAAGAGTGCCCTGTTGAATGAGAGCGGGAGGTTCGCAATGAAATCGACTCTTTCCAGCCGCAGGATTCTGGCCTGCATTGTTTCGTGTGCGGTCGCTTTGGCGATGACCCCGGGCGCGCTGCGGGCCGGTCCATTTCAGGATTCCGTGCAGCCAGGGCAGACTCAGGCCCCCGCGCCGGATCAACCGCAAGCCGCGCGCCTGACGCCCGAACAATTGCAGGAGTTGGTGGCGCCCATCGCCCTATATCCGGATGCGCTTCTCGCGCAGATCCTCGCCGCCTCCGCCTATCCCACGCAAATTGTCGAAGCACAGCGCTTCCTCCAGGACAATCCAAGCCTGCAAGGCACGGCATTAGGGACCGAAGTGGATAAGCAGGATTGGGATCCCAGCGTGAAGGCTCTGACGCAGTTCCCCTCCGTGCTCGCGGATATGGACAAGAATCTTTCCTGGACCTCTGAGCTGGGTGACGTGAACTTCAATCAGCAGGCCGATGTCATGGCCGCCGTTCAGGTCCTGCGCAAGCAGGCCCAACAGGCGGGAAACCTGAAAACCACGCCGCAGCAGACCGTGCAGGATCAGGGCCCCGACGTCGTCATCCAGCCGGCGGACCCGCAGATCGTTTATGTGCCCGACTATGATCCCGAACTGATCTATGGATATCCCATCGGACTTTGGCCCGGGTTCTATCCCTGGTGGGGTGTCGGCGGTCCCTATCTTTCTTTCGGTGTTGGCTTTGGTATCGGTCCCTTCTTCGGATTTGGCTGGGGCTGGCACGGATGGGGGTTTAACTGGGGTCACGGAGGCATCCTCTATGGCGGAGGACCCTATAGGTTCCAGAGCCATGCGTTTTACGATCGCAACGCCTATTTCCGCGGGAATTACCGCGGGACTGCCGCTTTCGCCAGGGGCGACCGCAGCATGCGCGGTTTTAGCAGCCCGTCGGCAGGGCGCTCCTCTGCTCCGGCAGCGCGTGCCGAGACTCGATCGGGGGCTTTCGGGGGCATTGCCCGCGGCGGCGATACGCGGAGCTTCTCTTCCCGCGGCCAATCTAGCTTTGGCGGGGGGGCGCGCGGCGGCGGCGGATTCGGCGGCGGCGCGCGTGGCGGCGGTGGATTCGGCGGCGGCGCGCGCGGGGGCGGCGGTGGCGGGCGACGCTGATCCCATGCAATTTCATAATTAGAATTAGGAGGAGATGAAAACATGTTCTGCGAGAAGCCCATGTTCTGGGAAAAGCCCATTTTTAGGGAGAAGGCTCGTTTCGAGCGATTTCATGCAGGCAGCGCCGCCAGGTTCGCCGCCCTTGCGATTCTCACCGCCGGGATGGCGTATTTTCCGCCTCCAGCCGCCGCTCAACAGCCGGGCCAGAAAACTTTTTCATCCGCGGCGGAGGCCGGCAAAGCATTGATCGTGGCCCTCCAGATGGATGACCAGCCGGCCTTAACCGGCATTCTCGGTCCCGACGCGAAAGATATCCTTTCCTCCGGCGACGACGTTGAAGACAAGAACGACCGCGATCAATTCATCCAGAAATATCAACAGATGCATCGCATGGTCAACGAGCCGGATGGTAAGACCACCCTGTATATCGGCGCCGAGAACTGGCCCACGCCCGTCCCGCTCGTCCACGAAGGCGACACCTGGTATTTCGACACCCCGGCCGGCAAGCAGGAAATTCTGTATCGCAGAGTTGGAGAAAATGAACTCGCGGTTATCCAGGTGTGCCGCGAACTGGTCGACGCCGAAAAGGAATACTACCCGAAGCCGCACGACGGCAACCCCGCCAGGCAATACGCGCAGAAATTCTTCAGCGATCCGGGCAAGCACGACGGACTTTACTGGGAGGTGGATTCCAGCGCATCCGAAAGTCCCATTGGCCCGCTGGTGGCTTCGGCGGCCGCCGATGGCTATCCCAAAAATCCGGATTCAAAGGCGCAGCCGCAGCCCTTCCACGGGTATTACTTTCGGGTTCTCACGGGCCAGGGAGCCGCGGTCCCCGGCGGAGCTCGCAGCTATCTCGTGGATGGGAAGATGACCCGCGGATTCGCCTTTCTTGCCTATCCGGCCGAGTACCGCTCCTCGGGAGTGATGACCTTCCTCGTGGATCAAAATGGCATTGTTTACGAAAAAGATCTCGGCCGCCGCACTGCCGAAATCGCGAAATCTCTCACCCACTACGATCGCGATGCCACCTGGCGCAAATCGGACTAGCGCGTAAACCCCGGTGCAAAGCGATACCGGCCGATCGCCGCGTGCCGCATAGCGTTCCTGACGGATCGCAACAGTATCTGGTTTTTTGCCTCCGTCGTTCAAACTTGCGCAACTGCATGGCTGCCGCGGTCTTTTGCCCCTTTCATTTTGCCGCGCGACCTTCCACAATCTAGTTTGCAAATGCCTGCGCCGGACACCTTCGTCAAAGCAGTCCTTGGGAGCCCCTTGCCAAACATGATTCAAGTCGACCTTAAACGCGAGTTTCCTCGTAGATTTCTGAGCCCCACGGCGAACATGGCCGATTGGAAGGATGTCGAGCCCCTCTTCAACATGCTGCTGGAAAGAAAACCATCTTCCCCGCAGGAACTCGAGCAATGGCTCCTGGACCATGACGAACTCTGCGCCGCGCTCTCCGAGGAAGAGGCCAGGCTGTATATTTCCATGACCACGCAAACCGACGATCCCGCGCGCGAAGCCGCCTTCCAGCATTTCGTCGAAGAGATCACCCCGCGCACCAAACCGTTGATGCAAGCCGCCGAAAAGGCTTATCTGGCGAATCCCCATCGCGCGCTTCTTCCCGCCGATCGCTACGCTGTCTTGAACCGCAAATCGGAAAATTCCGTGGCCTTGTTCCGCGCCGAAAACGTTCCTCTCGAAACGCAGGACGAATTGCTGGCCCAGAAATACACCAAGTGCATGGGCGCGATGACCGTAACCGTAAACGACAAGGAGCTCACTCTGCAGCAGGCCGGCAAGCTCCTCGAGCAGACCGACCGCGGCCTGCGCCAGCAGGTTTGGGAGCGCATGACCGCACGCCAGCTTCAGGACAAGGAGACCTTGGATCAGATTTTCGACCAACTGGTGGCCTTGCGCGCCGAAATCGCCGACAATGCCGGCTTCGCCAATTACCGCGACTACGCCTTCCGCAGGCGCGAACGCTTCGACTACACCCCCGAGGACTGCTACCGCTTTCATGAGGCCGTGGACCGCGCCGTCATGCCCTTGGCTCGCAAAATCCGCGCCCGCCGGCGCCAAATGCTGAACGTGGACCCCTTGCGGCCCTGGGATTTGGCGGTCGATCCGCTGGGCCGCGCGCCCCTTGTCCCGTTCTCCACCACCGCGCAGTTCGTCCAGGGAACCAAGGAAATATTTGCCCAAGTCGATCCCGCCTTTGCCGACCAGTTTCAATTCATGATCGATCGGCAGTTGCTCGAACTGGAAAATCGCAAAGGCAAAGCGCCCGGCGGTTACCAGAGTTCCCTGCAGGAGCACCGCTTCCCATTCATTTTCATGAATGCCGTGGGCCGCGACTTGGATATCCGCACCCTCGTTCATGAGGGCGGCCACGCCTTCCACATGCTTGCCGCCCGTGACGAACCCCTCCTGGAATATCGCCATGCCCCCATTGAATTTTGCGAGGTCGCTTCCATGGGCATGGAGTTGCTCGCCTTGCCTCATCTTCATGCCTTTTATGAAAACGATCAGGACTACCAGCGCGCCTGCCGCACGCGTCTCGAGGATCTGGTCTTATTGTTTCCGGTCATCGCCCTGGGCGATGCCTTCCAGCACTGGGTCTATTCTCATCCTCGCCACACCCGCGAGGAGCGCGCCGAAAAGTGGCTGGAGCTCGCCAACCGCTTTACGGCCGTCGTCGATTGGACCGCCTACGAAGAACAGCGCGCGTCTCAGTGGCATGGCACTCTGCACTTCTTCGCCCTGCCTTTCTATTACATCGAGTATGGGATCGCGCAGATCGGCGCCTTGCAGGTGTGGATGAATAGCCTCCGGAATTACCCGCAGGCTGTGGAACGATACTGGAAAGCCCTTTCCCTCGGTGGCTCGCGCCCCCTGCCGGAGCTTTTCGAAGCCGCCGGGGCCAGCTTCCGCTTCGATTACGCCAGCCTGCAGCCCCTCATGGACGCCATCGGCGAGAAACTCGACCAATTCGGCGCCTGAGCCGCCGCCCGCAGCCTCGTGGCTCTCTTGCCACCTGGTGTCCTTAAAGGGACAGATTCTCCCCCGCCTCTTGCCCAAAAATAGAGCTACAGAAGGTGCGTCAGTCGCCCTGGTAATTGCACCGGCGACTGATCTCGCACCATACAGAGAAGCCCCTATTCCTGTCCCCCTCCGTCCTGGGAACGGATTGGTCAAGAAGAGTTGTCTGCATCTGCTGCCCGATGAATCTAATAGGTTGAGAACCAGGGAGTCAGCATGGAAATCGCTTTCCCAGGTGCCAAGGCTGCTGTCGGCTTCTTCGAATGGTTCGGCGACATGGGGATGTTCTGTGGCCGGCTGATCGCGCCATTCTTCGCTCCCCCCTACGAATTCCGCGAGTTCATCCGTCAATTCGACGAATTGGGGGCGAAATCGCTGCCCTTGGCGGCGCTGGCCGGCATGGCCACCGGTGTGGTGCTCTCTCTCTCCACGCGCGACAGCCTCAGCCGCTTCGGCGCCCGGTCTCTTCTTCCCGCAGTCATTGTCCTTTCCATCATCAAGGAGAGTGGTCCGATCATCACCGCCCTGGTTGTGAGCGGCCGCGCGGCTGCCGGAATCGGCGCGGAATTGGGCGCCATGAAGGTCACCGAACAGATTGACGCCATGGAAGTCTCCGCCGTCAATCCCTACAAGTTCCTGGTGGCCACCCGCGTCCTGGCCTGTATCCTGATGCTCCCGCTGCTGACCTTGGTCATGGATTTTTGCGGCATCTTCATGGGATGGGTCACCACCACGCTCGCCGATCCCATCTCCCTCCGCCTCTTTGTGACCGATGGTTTCCGGAATGCGACCTTCGGCGATTTCCTGCCCTCCACCCTGAAGACCATGGTCTTCGGTTTGATCATTGGCCTGGTCGCCTGTTTCCAGGGGATGCGCACCCAGGGAGGCACCGAGGGCGTGGAGCGCGCCGCGACCACCTCCGTGGTCTTGTCGTCGCTGCTGATCATCCTGGCCGATGTCTTGCTCGTTCGCCTGATCCTGATTTTTTTCCCCTGAGGCGCGCTGCCCCATGAAACCCATAATGGAAAAAGCCATGATGGAAAATCCCTCGCCCGCGCCAACCGAAAACTCCGCGCCTCCCATTCAGGTGAAGACCCTGCACAAGTCCTTTGGCCCGCAGACCGTGCTGAACGGAATCAGCTTCGAACTCGGCCAGGGCGAAACCCTCTCCATCCTCGGCCGCAGCGGCACGGGCAAGAGTGTGTTGCTCAAATTGATTGTCGGCCTGCAGACTCCGGACTCGGGTTCGATCTGCATCCACGGGCAGGACATCGCCGGCCTTCCCACCAGCCAGCTGAACAAAATCCGCGTGAAGTTGGGTTTCTTGTTTCAGAACGCCGCGCTCTACGACTCCCTCACCGTCGAGGAAAACGTCGCCTTCCCATTGCGCAGGCACCTCAAGCTCTCCGGCGCACAACTCAAACAAAAGGTCCGCGAACTGCTCTCCAGCGTCGGCATGGAGCAAGCCTCGCAAAAAATGCCCGGCGAAATCTCTGGAGGCATGCAGAAGCGCGTCGGCCTGGCGCGCGCCCTGGCCCTCGATCCCGGCATCCTGCTCTTCGATGAGCCCACTGCCGGTCTCGACCCCATCACCGCCGCCGAGATCGACGATCTGATTCTCAAGCTGCAAAAGGAACGCAAGATCGCCTCGATCGTCGTCACGCATGATATTCCCGGCGCCCGCGCCGTCTCCGATCGCGTGGCCTTGCTGCGCGACGGCCAGATCTTGATCCAGGGAACGTTCGAAGACTTGCAAAAAAGCAGCGACCCGTTTGTCGTCCAATTCTTGAATGAAGGGTCCTTAGGTGGCCATCATGTCTAAAGCCTTTCGTGTGGGAATTTTTGTCGTTTTGGCGCTCGTCCTCTTATCCCTCGGAATTTTCCTGGTGGGCAACAAGGATTTCCTGTTTACTCCCACCTTCCGCCTGAAAACCGCCTTCCAGAATGTCAGCGGCCTCGATAACGGCGCCGAAGTGCGCGTCGGCGGAATCCACGAAGGAACCATCAGCCGCATCGACCTCCCGGCGGAGCCCGGCGATAAAGAGACCGTCGAGATGAAGCTTCACAGTTCCACGCAAGACCTCATCCGCAAGGATTCCGTCGTCACCATTGAGACCGAAGGCCTGCTGGGCAATAAGTATCTGGAAATCTCCTTTGGCAGCGCCAGGGCCCCGCAGGTGCAGGACGGCGATGTCATCGCCAGCGAAGCCCCCGTCGACTTCGGCCAGCAGGCCAAATCCCTGGCCGCCGACGCCAAGACCGGCATCGACGCCTTCACCGACGACATGGAAGCGCTGCAGCACAGTTTCCTGCTGAGCGGTTTTTTCAAAAAGCGCGGCTATAACGACACCACCGAACTGGCCGAAGACTCCATTTCCAGGGTCCCCGCGGGGCCCCGCTCCAAGGAGTTCGATTACGATGCCGGCAAACTCTTCAAGAAGCCCGACAACGCCGATCTCAAAAACCACAAGGACCTCGATGAGGCCGCGCATTTCCTGGAAGATAACCCCTTCGGCGTGGCCGTGGTGGCCGCCTCCGCCGCCACCGGCGATACCGATAAGGATCGAGTGCTCACCAAGGCCCGCGCCAAGGTCGTCCGCGACTATCTCGTGCAAAACTTCAAGGTGGACGACACCCGCATCAAAACCATCGGCCTGGGAAAATCCAAACAGGCCGGCGATTCCGGAAGCGTTCAGATTCTGATCTACGCCGCGAAGCCGGCCGCCCCGCCGCGCTCCAATCAAGCCGCCGCCAACCAATGAGCGCGCGGCCAAAGGCCAACACGGAGCCGCCGGCAAGCCTGCATCGAAGCCGTCAGCAGGGGAGGCGTTGCTATGGGTTGGTCGTCCTGCGAGGATATCTGCAATGAAGACATCCACCATTCTGCTTCTGGTCTCTGATCAGCTCGTGCGCTCGGTTTTTCAAGAGACGCTCGAACACCAGGGATATGTGGTTTTGCCCACGGGCGACTTGGGTTCCGCGGTCATCCAACTCCGGCAGGGCGACCCGGACCTGTTGATCACGCGTACCTACGTTTCCACCATGACCGGTCACGAGGCCGCAAAGTATCTGCGCACCAAGCGCCCGGGCTTGCGCGTCCTGATTGTAGGCGGGTTGCTCGTCGATGATCGGCTTCAGGTTCGCGATACGCTTGAACATTTTGACGTCT
>Ga0302324_100010953_pt1 | contig 18686 bp, 19 predicted proteins | sample Palsa_T0_1_FD_201949 | JGI IMG/M metagenome (GOLD analysis project Ga0302324, IMG submission 201949) | Peat permafrost microbial communities from Stordalen Mire near Abisko, Sweden - Palsa_T0_1 | ecosystem: Environmental > Terrestrial > Soil > Palsa > Peat permafrost | place: Sweden: Abisko...
TCTCGCCAATGATGTCTTCCGGCTTCTGATAATCCTTCAGGAGCTCGTCGATTAACTCAGTCTTAATTTCCACCCTGGTCTCCTTATCGACCAGGAGAACCATTTACACAAAATATTTTATAGTCTCCGTCTGGCCCGGTTCATCCGCAGTTTCTTTGCTCGTAGCGGAATTGTAGTGGTTTGATGATACCCGGCGAGACTGGGCGGTACGGCCGCTGAACTAGAATCAGCGATCTATGCCCCGACAGTACCGCACGAAACAGCGTCTTTTCTCGCGATCGCAAGGTCGTGGGGGTTCAAGTCCCCCTCTCCGCACCATTCTCACAACAGATGACTCAATAGCGATCGTCAACGGCCGCGACACCCTTGGTGTCCCGGGGCGAATGATCCGCGTACCCGTCCGTCGGATACTATACCGGCACCGGCCTACCCCGGCCGACTAGCGAACACCGGTGCAGCAACCCATTTTCGGAAGCGATCCAATTAATGCTCCTGGAGACGCGCCTCATTCCCGTATTTCCCCCCCAGCTTCCCCTTCCTGGTACCTGGCCCTGCAAGCACCTCGGCGGTAATTGGACGGCATCGCCAATCGCGCGCTGGTATTTACGCCTTGGTCGCCTCGCCCCGGGTTGCTCCGGCTTCCGGAACTGTCGGTCTCGCACCAGGCCGGCATACGGGCGTTGGAGTGCGCTGCATCGACCAGGTCGCCAGCCAGGGTTATCCGGAGTCCTCGAATTCCTTAAGGAAAAGAGAAAGAAATGTCCACTTCTATTTGAGGCGTTTGGGCGCAAAATTGCTAAATGGTTTCCGAAATGGAGATCCCGATTATAAGCTCGGAGCAAAATAGAAGATCTTCATTATGGAGATATTTATGCTAAAGGGATTGGGGATGGTATTGCTGGTCGTCGGGGCATCTGCCTTTGTGATGGGGGTCGGCCGTCGCGCCGTACCAGAGATCGCCGCGGGCTCGGCGGGCAGCGCCGTGGCGCTGCTGTCTGGCACCCTGCTCATTCTTCGGGGGAGTCGCAAGAAATAGAATCGCCAACCTGTACAAGAGGACGCGCTTCGGATTAGGCGTATTGGTGTCTCCTGTGGATTCTAGTCTCTCGGCCCACCAGTCTGCGCGGCTTCTCGTGTGCCTTCTCCCACAGAAGCTACTGGTTCGCTCCGGGTCCTTAGGCTTACTCCACCGGCTGTTCCTACTGGCGATCCTTTTCGCGAGCGAATTACTCGTTCTCTCCGTCTGGCTGGACAACTCCGCCCTGACTGCCCGAGGTGGGCTGGTTGGCGTCATTGGTCATTCGGGCGCGTGGATGGTGCGCGGCATGGTTGGTTTCGTGGCCATCTTTCTCACGTTTGCGTACTTGAGGAGCCAGGCCGTGCTGGCCCGGATATCCGAGCAAGCGGAGCGGGTACCCATCAGCCGGCGCCTTCTGGCCGGCCATCTTTTGGCGATGGCTGCCTTTTTTGCACTTTCTTGGGCTCTGTACGGCAATCGGACTGCGTTTTCCGGAAATCTGTCCGCAGCCATTTGGCTGGTTGCAGGAGGTTCTGCAATCGCTTTGGGCGCCTCCGCAGTGTTACCACTTAGGCTGTGGGTGCGGTTGGTCCGCGAAACGGGCTCGCTGTGGGCCTGCGCATTAGTGGCCGTGGTTTCGGCCTGCGTAGCCGGAAGGTACGGCCAGTCTCTTTGGACGCCTACCGCGTTCCTGACTTTCGATTTGGTAAAGGCGCTTCTCAGCTTTTTCGTGCCCGGAATCCTTGCCGATCCAGCCACCATGAGCCTGGGTACGGCGAAGTTCTCCGTGGAAATCCGATCGGGCTGTTCCGGACTCGAGGGCGCAGGACTAATCCTGGCGTTCGGGGCCATGTGGTTGTGGCTATTCCGGCGGGAGTGCCGGTTCCCCCAGGCGCTCATTCTTATCCCAGCGGGCATGGCGACCATTTTTTTGCTGAACGCGGCGCGCATCGCGGGCTTGATTCTGGTGGGCAACGCCGGAGCTCAACAAATCGCCCTGGGTGGATTCCACTCGCAGGCCGGCTGGATCGCGTTTAATGCCGTGGCGCTCGCCTTCTCGGTTACAGCCAGGCGAGTACCATGGCTCAGCACAATGGAACGACCAATCGGGAGAAATGGTAACAGATCTTCCGAAAATCCCACGGCTATCTATCTCGCGCCCTTCTTGAGCATCCTTGCCGTGGGAATGGTCACGGCGGCTGCGAGCGGCGATTTTGAATGGCTGTACGCCGCGCGATTTCTGGCAGCCGCCGGAGCGCTGTGGCTATTGCGAGACCGGTACACGGCTCTGGACTGGCGGTTCGGCTGGTTCGGTCCGGCGATTGGCGTTCTAGTCTTCGCCATGTGGATCGCGATGGATAGGTTGCTGCACGCCACTTCCCACGACGCCATGCCTTCCGCGCTCGCAGACTCGCCTGCGGCGCTCCGCGCAACTTGGATCGTCTCCCGATCTTTGGCCGCCATTGTGACGGTCCCAATCGCGGAGGAACTCGCATTTCGCGGCTTTCTGCTGCGCCGTCTCATATCGCCGAACTTCGAAGCATTGTCCATGCGCACGTACACCTGGCTGGGGCTCGGCATCTCCTCCATCGCTTTTGGAATATTGCACGGCGAGTTCTGGTTTGCTGGTGTTTTGGCTGGGCTACTCTACGCCTGGGCTCTGATTCGGCGCGGCAGAATCGGCGAAGCAGCGGTTGCCCACGCAACTAGCAACGCACTGCTGGCAGCGTATGTTTTGGTATTCCAGAAGTGGCATTTCTGGTCGTAAGGCGCCGATTCTCAATCGGCGGTCCCCCCTTTTCCGCAAACGGAGGCGAGCGATTAGACCTCGGTCGCTCGAAAGGATCTCGGCCGGGCTTCGCACCACCGGCAGAAGTGTGGACTGCTAATTGCCTATATCGACTGGACTGACGGCAGCGGCGGCATGGTTCACGAAGCAGTTCCACCGGCTCAGTTGGCGCTTGTTGAGCGGCCCGGCCATCAGGCAATAGCGCAGGTGGATCGCATCTCAGAGATGGCAATGGATCTGCAAGGTATCATTCGCGGCCTGCTCGCGGAGAAGATCAGGCTGGAAGCGGCGATCGCTTCGTTAGAGGCACTTGAAAGAGTGAAGGTCGTCTCCGAGAAGGGCGTGGCAATCCCCAAACGGAGAGGCCGTCGTGGCATGAGCACCGAAGAGCGTCACAAAGTTTCCGAACGAATGAGGAATTACTGGGAGAACCGCCGCCAGGTTGGCGAAGTGGAACACCAACCTTCGCCGTCGCCTTCCGGTCCTCCAGCGCGCGCCAGCGGTTCCTGACCGAAGCCGGCTTTCATTCGCGCGACGCGCGTCGCATGTTCGAGACCGTCCTGCACGGCCCCTAGCAGGTCGGATGATGGGGCCAAAGACAAGGAAGTTACTCGCCTTATCCCTTGGCGTAAACGTCCTGGCCGCGGCGGCTGTGACCCACGCGATCCGGTTTCGAGGAGGGTGGATCTACCTTAAGACCACATTCGCGGGCACATCCGAAAACATTGGGATCGGCCCGGACGCCGCAAACTACACGCACCGGCAGCCTCTGTTTGAGATCCTGCCCAAGGCGCGGAATCGGGGAATTGGAGGCGAGACCATCGCGGGCCTGCTGAAGCGCGTCGGAACCATCACTGAACTGAATCCACGAGCTGTCTTTCTTGTCGCCCCGGCAGACAATCGCGAACATCCCCGCGACGGTTGCCGAAATCCACAGCGCGCTGCCCCGCGCTCCTATCTTGCCGCAGAGCAATTTGCCGACGTGGGATATACGCAAGAACGCTCATGGCCTTGAGGTGAATAAGGGACTGAAGTCGCTTGCGGATGGAAAAAAACCATTTACGTCGATCTCTACAGCGCCTTTCTGGAAGGGGATATCCTGAGCCCAAAGCTAACGTTGGATGACGGTCATTTGAACGGCAATGGCTATATTGCGGAGGATATAAACGAAGTCCCGCGGTATTCCCACAATTGTTTTTCCAAGAATCCTAAAGTTTGGGCGAACGCGTTGTCCTGCATACGGAGGGTAGTGAAAGAATCGCTATCCGAACGCCGCGGCGATACGCCGTCACTGCGGCGACCAAATTGCAAGTTGCTGGACCGATAAAAGACCTCGCGTACAGATTCTCCACGGACGCGACGGTGACGATCATGCAAGTTAGGCAGCTCAAATTTCTCGGCTACGCCAGCTTGGTTCTGGCATGCATGTTTCTGCTCGTTGGAGCAGCCTGGGGAGATTACCGCACAAGTATCGCGGCCTCCGGCCATGCCTACCATCAAGGCAGGCAATCGGCGCTTACGCTGCGCGGCAACCCAGTCCCGCATAACTCGTCGGAGGCGCAGGTGCTGGCCGGCCTTGTGTCGATTACCGCCTTTCCCGAGCCGCGCGCCATTGTCCTGCTCGGCACCGCACTATTGGTCGGATCGGGCATCGCCAGGCGCCGGGTCGTGCGTAACGGAAAAGTATCGAAGGACTGAGAAACATTACAGTGGCCCGCGCGGATGTGGCGCGTGTCGCATTTCTTCTAGCCGCCTGCTAATCTTTAGGACTGATTTCCAGTTATCCGCAAGTGTCTCCCGGCGCAACCGCGCGGCATATTAGTAAACTCTTTGGGCACACCGAGTTGCGATTTGGTCTACAATTTGCTGACACCAATCCGGCCGGCAGGTTTTCCCTATGTACGCGCGAAGCTTCGGACTGACCAGAGAGCCCTTCAGCATGACGCCCGATCCGGCGATGTTATACCTCACGCCGCAACATCAGGAAGCGTTAGCCGGACTGATGTGCGCAGTAAAGGGTGCGAAGGGCATGGTAGTCCTCACGGGTGAGGCCGGGACAGGCAAGACCACACTGCTCGGCAAGACTCTACGAAGTTTGCCAGCGGCTCACATACGCGCCAGCCTGGTTGTGAATCCAATGCTCACGCCGGGTGAATTTTTGGAAATGGCATTGATGGGCTGGGGTATCCCCAATCCACCGGCGAGCAAAGCGCAACAGCTCCTTTTGCTTCGCAAGATGCTGCTGCAGGCCTGTGCGGAAGACCAAATCGTGGTCCTGGTAGTCGATGAAGCCCACGCGCTCAATGCGGATCTTTTGGAAGAGATCCGGTTGCTCGGGAATTTTGAACAGCCGGACCGCAAATTATTGCAGATTGTACTGGCCGGCCAGAACGAGTTGAATACCCTCCTGGCTCGCGACAACTTGCGGCAGTTCAAGCAGCGCATTGCGGTGCGGCTGAGAATCGAGCCGCTCCGCGGGCGTGCGGTCGCCGAATACATACACTTTCGTTGGGCGGCAGCGGGCGGTGCGAAGCCGCCCTTTACGGATGAAGCGTACGCAGGCATTTTGCAATCGTCCGGGGGAATCCCTAGGGTTATCAACGCGCTTTGCGACAATGCGTTGACGGTGGCATTTGCCAATGACAGCAGATTCGTAACTGGCGAGCACATCCGGGAAGCTTGCCGTGACTTGGACCTGCCCGGTGAAGGTTCAATCGAGTCTGCGCCGCCAGGGCGATCCGCTCCGGTTTACAGCGAGCCGGCCGCGCCGGAACTGGCTCCCGTTACGGTTTTGCCCGTGCGGGGCGGCGACGGTTCGCCTGATGGGGCGCGGCTGCTCACAGCTTCGCCTCCACTGAGAACCCTGGAACGCTACGGTTCCGGCAGGTCTTTCTGGTCGCGGTGCGCGGGAATATTGGGATTCGCTCACTAACAAAGGTATCGCATGAACACGCCCCCGACGAATACCGCGAACTTAGCGCCGCAGTCCGGCGTCATAAGCACTCGGCCGCCAATGCTCGCGGCCATCTCGCCGCTCTCCGTTGTGAAGGCAATCTGGGATCATAGGTATCCCGGTGCGGCGCTTTGGCTCGCGCTAACTGCCGCGTCCGTCTATGTGATCTATCGCCTGCCGGCAGTCTACCGCGCTGAAGCCGAGATCCTGGTGGAGTCGCAGCGCATTCCCGAACGCTTCGTCTCGGCGACCGTAACCCCCGACCTGCAGGACCGGCTAAACGCGCTGAGCGAACAAGTCCTGAGCGGTTCGCGCCTCAGCGAAATGATCCGGAAGTACGGCCTCTACAAGGAAGAACGGCAGCATCTGGTCCAGGAAGAACTACTTACTAAGATTCGTTCCGATATTACGATAAAGCCAACCCGATCGGGGCCCAGCGGGCCGGGCGCATTCCAGATCTCCTATCAGGGCAGCGATCCAGTCATCGTGGCCAGAATCGCAAACCAGATCGCGAGTTTCTTCATCGATGAGAACATCCGCCAGCGGGCCACGGAGGCCGAGGGAGCTTCCGAGTTCCTGGAACACCAACTGGCCGAAGCCAAGAAACGGCTCGAAGAACAGGAAGCCATGCTCAGCCGGTACAAACTGGCGCACAGCGGCGAGCTGCCCGAGCAAGAAAACGCATTGCTGTCCGCGGTCGGGCAGGCGAAAGTGCAATTGGCCGGCGTTCAGGACGCCCTGAATCGGGCCCAGCAGAACAAGGTGATGCTGGAATCCTCGCTTTCCGATGCGCAGGTCGCCGCCGCATCTCTTACGCAGACGTTGCACGCCGTAGTGTCCGAGCCCTCCGAAACGGGAGGCTCGCCAGTTCCGCCGCCGCCGCAGAAGGAGTCTGAGCGCCTGAGTGCGCAACTGGCGGCACTGTTGATTCGCTATAGCCCTCAACATCCGGAGGTGCGCCGCGTGAGAGCGGAATTACAGCGGGCTCTGGAGGCCGAAGCTGGCGCCACAGCCGCCGCCAAACCGCCGGCCACGGTAGCCAGGCCGGTTCGTCCGGTTCCATCCGGAGCCGCACAAGGCCTCGCCATGAACCGGGAACGAATCGAAGCCTTGAAGGCCCAGATTGCGGCCGCCGACAAGGAAATTGAGGAATTGAACAGCGAGCGGCGCGGCATCCAGCTCAGCCTGAGTTCACTCGAGTCGCACATTGAGAGGCTGCCGTTGCGGGAGCAGCAACTGGCATCTGTAACACGAGACTACGAAACCACCAAGGCGGCGTACCAGTCCTTGCTCGACAAGAAACTCGCGGCCGATGTGGCTGCCGATATGGAGAAGCGGCAGAAGGCGGAACGCTTCGTACCCATCGAGATGGCCCGCGTGCCGGAGAAGCCCATCAAGCCGAAGCGTCAGTTGCTAGCCGCGGGCGCGGGACTGCTGTCTCTCATGCTCAGCATGGCCCTGGCGGCCGCCTGGGAGTTTCGCAAAGGCGTCTTACTTGGGGAATGGGAGCTGCCCGCGTCGATAACGGTTCTGGGCCGGATCCCGGCAATGGCTCCGCGGCCGGTGGCCGTCTGGAACGCCAAATTCCGCTATCGAGGGCCGGTCCCTCTGGCAGCGATCGCTATGTTATTTGTCACTGGAGCGAGCGTCTATCTTGGCCTTGTGAAGCTCTGAGCGCAGCCCCTGAGTCGAGAATGCAGATGTATGAGCAGATTTTTTGAAGCCGCATTACGAAAGCAGGATCTTCCCGGCACCGGAGTCGTGTCGCCGGATCCGGAAACAGCCGGTCAAAGCCAGATCTTCCATGCATCGGGCGCGGACCCTGCGTTTCGCGCGCCGGCCGGATTTCGCGTGGTGCCAGTGCACACCCCGGCGGATGCTCCGGCTCTATCGCTCGATACGGTGGAACAGGCGGCCGAGAGCTATCGCATTGTCCGCACAAAAATTGTCCAGCACCCCCGCGCGCCGCGGCTTATGTGCGTTTCCAGTAGCACGCCCGGCGATGGCAAAACGGTGACCGCCATCAATATCGCGGGTTCGCTCGCGCTCAAGCGCGAGACCACGGCGATCCTGGTAGACACGGATCTGCGGCGCTCTGGCGTGTCTGGACTGCTCGGTATTCCCGGAAGTCCAGGCCTGGCGGAAGTTCTCGCCGGATCCTGCAGCGTTCAGGACGCCGTCGTCCGGGTGGCCGATTTGCCTTCTTTGTATTTCCTGCCGGCCGGGCGTTGTTCCGCTAATCCGACCGAGCTGCTGGACTCCGCCCGTTGGCGAAGCGTCGTGACGTGGTTGCACAGCACCTTCACCTTCGCGATACTCGACTCGCCTCCCGTAGGTATGGTAGCCGATTACGATCTGATTCAGTCCGTCTGCGGGGGCATTATTCTGGTCGTTCGCCCGGGTCATACGAATCGGCGGTTGCTGCAGAAAACCATCGATCAAGTGCCTTCGGAAAAGCTTGTAGGGGTAGTAGTGAACGCAGTGAACGACTGGTTTTTGTGGCGAACACATGGCCGCTATTACGGATATTACCGATGTCAGAACCAAGAGTAAGCGTTATCATCCTGACCTGCAATCGCCCGCACCTGATCGGCCGGGCGATCGACAGCGTGATACGCCAACAATACCGGGAGTGGGAAGTCATCGTCGTTCACGACGGACCGGATGAACGAACGATCCGAGCGATGCGGGAGTGGGAGTCGCGGGACACCAGGATTCGATACTTTCACCGCGAGGCGCCTGGAAACATCGCTGAAGCTACAAACTACGGCATATCCCAAGCCAGAGGCGAATACATCGCGATTCTCGACGACGACGACTGCTGGGCGACCCCGGACAAACTGGAACTGCAAGTCAAGTTCCTGGATGACAATCCCGAGTACGTAGCTTGCGGAGGAGGTGCGATTGTCATCGATCGCAACAACATTGAAACGCTGCGTTACCTCAAGCCGGAGAATGACCAGGCAATCAAGAGCCGCGCACTGCTGGCAAACCCGATGGTCCATTCAACCTTAATGTATCGTCGCTCCGTTGCCCTGGCTTTGGAGGGCTATAATCGGACCCTTCCTGGCTTTCAAGACTGGGACTTTGTGCTCAAGCTGGGAAAGGCCGGCAAGCTCTATAACTTCCCGGTATATTTCTCATATTATTCTCTGTGGCATGCGGGGGGATCGTTTCAGCAGCAGACTAAGAATACTCGGGCCGGCATCGGAATTGTTTGGTCCCACAAGCGACGGTACGCGCATGCCGGGGTCGCTCTCGGCCTAATGTCGCTCTACCATGCCTACGCCCATCTGCCCCTATTTGCCAGAAAGCATTCGTATGACTTCCTGGCTCGCTTGAAAAAAAGCAGGTTTGCCGGGAAGAGTTCGCCGGTACCCATCTCCGATCGATCAGGAGAGATGGCTCTTTGGAAGTCCGTTCGGTGAAAATGCCTGCTGGACGAGTTGTTTTCCAGCCCGGACGCCGGGGCATCAAGTCGTATTCCCGATTGTCCAACCATTCCTGACGCTATCGCGCGGGTTTGAGAACATCGACTTGACTTCGCGCTGTAAGTAGTCGTCCTGAATTCGCATGCGGCGCGTACGCCGGATTTCGCGTGAATGGCGGCCGTTTCAGTGACGGCCTGCACACGGACTACGCCGCCATGCCCGACAACATCCATCCGTCCTGCCGCGCTTGCCAGTTTTTCGACATCTTGCTCATTTTTCGCAAAGCCGCTAGCGGACTGCTGCGAGGCGCGACGCGGACTCCGACATGGCTGAATTCAGCATGGATACCATTTCGGCCGCCGCTGTGCACTGCATAGGTACGACGCTGCCGGTCATAGGCGGCTGTGCCATCTTTCTCACCGAGCCGCAGTCTTTCCACAAGGGATCAAACGATTGGGCAATTCTCCGAATGATTGGCATCCTAAACTCGCAGCACTGGCCACTCCCTGCGATATCGGCAGCTTTGGGCCACTCGGAAATTGTGTTCTTGCCCCGCAAGCCGTTCTTGGTTATGAGGTTACGTTTCGCTTCGCACGCCCGGGTGTTGTTTGGCTTTCTGCGTGCTATTTATATGTCAGCAAAATGTTGACAGGCTGCATCGCACTCGCGAAAGTGTGTGAGCCGCGCCGCAGACTGTCAATTCCGCCAATCGAAGAGTGGCGGCCTGTAAGTGACAAGGGCGAAGCTATGTTCTCAGCTCAATATCTGAACGCAATTGAGTCCGGCCGGCCCGGATACGAGCCGGCCCCGGACCGCCCACAATGGTACGCCGTCTATACCCGCCCACACTTTGAAAGGAAGGTCGCGGCCAGGCTCGCCGAAAAACAGGTGGAACACTATCTGCCTGTCTTCAACGAAGTTCACCAGTGGCAAGACCGCAAGAAACCCGTGGAGGTACCGGTGTTTCCCAATTATCTGTTTGTGCGGCTTGTGGATAGCCCGTCCGAACGGTTGCGCGTACTGGTAACCAGCGGGGTGGTACGCATCTTGGGCGCGGAGGTCCAGGCGGAACCTGTGCCGGACTCGCAGATTGTTGCCGTCCGTCGCATGCTGGCGGGCAGCAGCGCGAGGTGTTATCGGCAGCCGTGGCTTCAAGCCGGCACACTGGTGCGCGTCCGGCGCGGGCCCCTCAAAGACCTGCAGGGCTTCCTGGTCAGGGTCAAGAATCACGCGCGCCTGATCGTGTCGATCGATCTTCTGGCACAATCGGTCGCGACCGAAATTGATGTTCACGACGTCGAACCGGTTGCGGCGCCTCGTGGCGGGGCTTCTTGCATCGGGCAACCGGTCGCACTCAATTAGGCGGAAGGAGATTCCGTCTGGTCCCGAGGTCCACTCTACGCCGGAGTAAACGCGATGTACCCTAATCTAAAACTAAAGCTCTGGTCTACCGGAATGAGACAAAACCGGCTGGCACAGATGCTCGGCATGGACGAAACCATGCTAAGCAAAGTTATTAACGGCTTCCGCGAAGCAACTCCCGATGTCAGGCAAAGGATCGCCGGCCTTCTGCAAGCGGATGAGAGTTGGCTGTTTCAGCGTAAGAGCGCCGATTTAGAATACAAGTCCGCGGGGCGCGAGCGGAGTTAAGAGAACCAGAATATGTGTGGCATCGCAGGCGTGATGACAGCCGACGGCGAAGTGCCGTCCCCGGCAGCGTTGAACGGCATGATCCGTATGATCCGGCATCGTGGACCGGACGAGTCCGGAGTGCATGTGGAACCCTGCGTGGGGCTGGCGCATGCCCGCCTGAGCATCATCGACCTGGCCGGGGGGAGTCAGCCGATGCGCAATGAGGACTCCTCGCTGTGGATCACCTTCAATGGCGAGATCTTCAATTATCTGGAACTGCGCGAAGATCTGATCAAGAAGGGCCATGCATTCGCGACTAATTCCGATACCGAAGTCATTCTTCACTTATATGAAGAAAAAGGCGAGGATTGTGTCACCTATCTGAACGGCCAGTGGGCCTTCGCCATTTGGGACCGGAATCGCCGGCGTCTGTTCCTTTCCCGCGATCGGCTGGGGGTCCGGCCGCTCTTTTACACGTGGGCCGGTAAGAACCTTGTCTTTGGCTCGGAAATGAAAGCGCTGTTCGTTTATCCCGAAGTCAGGCGCGAGCTGGATCTCAACGGGCTGGACGAGATTTTCACGTACTGGTGTACAATCCCGCCGCGGACCGTTTTTCGAGGCGTCTTCGAGCTGCCCCCCGGCAACTCCATGGTCGTGGAGGCCGGCAGGGTGACGGTGCGTCCGTATTGGGATCTTGAGTACCAAGACGACTGTGGAGCGGTGGACGCGGCGAAGGAGAGCGACTACGCCGATCGGCTTCTGGATCTGCTCATTGACGCAACCCGTATTCGGCTCCGCGCGGATGTCCCGGTGGGCGCGTACCTCAGCGGGGGACTGGATTCGACTCTGACAACCGCGCTGATCAAGAAATTCACGGATACGCGTCTTAGGAGTTTTTCCGTTTCGTTCGACGATGCCGAATTTGACGAAAGCCCGTATCAACGAGAGGCCGTGCGCTTTCTGGATACCGATCATCGGGAGGTCCGGTGTACCTCAGCCCAGATCGGAGCGCTTCTACCCGAGGTCGTGTGGCATACCGAGAAGCCGATTCTGCGGACCGCCCCTGCGCCTCTTTATCTTCTCTCAAAACTGGTGCGGGACAGCGGTTACAAGGTGGTGATTACCGGAGAGGGATCCGACGAAATACTAGGTGGGTACGACATCTTCAAAGAGGCCAAGATCCGCCGGTTTTGGAGGGCGCAGCCTAACAGCCATATGCGGCCGCTGCTGCTGAGACGATTGTACCCGTATCTCGATAATATCCAGAGTCAGCCGGATGCCTACCGCAAGGCATTTTTTCACGTACAGGTGGATCCGGCTTTGGAGGCTTTCTTTTCGCATATACCGCGGTGGCAGCTTACCGCCAGGCTAAAGGGCTTCTTCTCCGACTCCGTGCGCGCGGAATTGGGCGCGGACAACTGTTACGCCGCTATTGCGGCGGCACTTCCGCGGAGTTATTCGTCCTGGCAGAGTTTCTGCCAGGCCCAATATCTGGAAACGAAATACCTTCTTCCAGGTTATATCCTCTCGTCGCAAGGCGACCGGGTAGCCATGGCGCACGCCGTGGAGGGCAGATTCCCGTTCCTCGATTACCGTGTCGTCGAATTCGCTTCGAAGCTTCCGCTTAGCCTGAAAATGAAGGTGTTGGATGAAAAGTACCTGCTCCGGCGCTGCGCCCGGAACCTCATTCCAACTTCCGTGCAGACCAGGCGCAAGCAGCCTTATCGGGCTCCGGAGGGCGCCAGCCTGCTCGATGCGGCGGCTGGCGAGTACGTTGCGGAACTGTTGTCGCCCACACGCATCCGGCGCGACGGAATCTTCGACCCGCAGCCGGTGGAGAAGCTCCTTAACAAGTTCCGGAGAGGCGCCGCCATTGGCATTAAGGACAATATGAGCCTGGTGGGCATTGTCTCAACACAGCTTCTAGTGCACCAGTATATCCATCATTTCGATTGCAAAGGAATCGCTTATGCCGCTTAACGAGGAGCTTCGCCAGTTTGTCACGGATAACTTTCTGTATGGCAAGAGCAGCGCTGGTCTTGCCGACCATGATTCATTCCTCGACAAGGGTATCATCGACTCGACGGGCGTTCTGGAGTTAGTCGCCTTTCTCGAGCAGCGTTACGGAATTCTCATGCAGGATCACGACTTGCTCCCTGAGAACCTCGACTCCATCGACAACCTGGCGAGATTCGTCGGTAGCAAGCTTTCCCGGAATTGAGTACCTGCTATGCAAGTAGAATCGTTTCTGGAACAAAGTGCGCGCAGCGTGCCCGGTAAAACTGCGTTGGTCTGCGGAGAACGCAGGCTAACCTACGGTGAATTGGACCAGAGCGCCAACCGGTTGGCGCAGTCGCTGATCGCCGCTGGCGTGCACCGCGGAGATCGCGTAGCGGTGTACCTGGAGAACTCGGTAGAAGCCGTTGTGTCGATCTTCGCCATCCTGAAGGCCGGCGCCGTATTCCTGGTTATCAATCCGACCACCAAGCCCGACAAGCTGTGCTACATCTTGCATAACTGCCGCGCGAAGGGGTTGATAACAGACACCCGCAGGGAGACCGCCAGCGGGGACGCCCTGGCCGGAGTCGCATCGCTATTGGCTATTTGGCTGGCCGGCGGCATAGGTAAGCACGTGGCAGCGGCCGGCAAACGTCTCGTGGACCTCGATGCTGTATTGAACGATGCGGGCCTTCCGGCGCAGGCGTTGCCCAAGAGATGCATCGACATTGACCTTGCCGCACTGATCTATACATCGGGGTCCACCGGCCGGCCGAAGGGCGTGATGCTGACCCACTTGAACATCGTGGCCGCGGCCACCTCGATTACCACCTACCTGGAGAACCGTACGGAAGACATCATTCTAAGCGTTCTTCCACTCTCGTTTGACTACGGCCTATACCAGGTACTGATGGCTTTCAAATTCGGTGGCACTGTGGTGCTGGAGCGCTCCTTTACCTATCCGTACAAAGCAATCGATCTTCTGATACGGGAGAAGGTGACGGGCTTTCCGATCGTGCCCACGATGGCTGCCGTGTTGCTGCAAATGGATTCTGCATCCGTCCAATGTCCCTCCCTGCGCTACATTACCAATACGGCCGCCGCACTACCCACCGAACACATCCGGCGTCTGCGGGACCTGTTCCCCTCGGCGGAGTTGTACTCCATGTATGGGCTCACGGAGTGCAAACGCGTGTCGTACCTGCCGCCAGAACAGCTCGACATCCGGCCGACTTCCATCGGCCGTGGCATGCCCAACGAAGAAGTTTATATTGTGGACGACGAGGGTAACCGGTTGCCGCCGCAGGCAGTCGGTGAGCTCGTGGTGCGCGGCGCCAACGTGATGAAGGGGTACTGGGAGCTGCCGGAGGAAACTGAGAAAATGCTCAAGCCGGGCCCCTTGCCTGGGGAAAAAGTGCTGCATACCGGCGACTTATTCAGAAGCGACGAGGAAGGATACTTGTACTTCGTCGGCCGTAAAGACGACATCATCAAAACCAGAGGCGAAAAGGTGAGCCCACGAGAGGTCGAGGACGTACTCCACGCGATACCGGAGGTAGCCGAAGCCGCGGTTATTGGGGTGCCGGATGCCGTGCTCGGGCAGGCTATCCGGGCGGTAATTTCGCTGCGCGAGGGAACTCAACTGCGCGAGAACGACGTACTGCGCTATTGCGCCGCGCGGCTGGAGGATTTCATGGTGCCCAAATCGGTCGTCTTCGTCAGTTCCCTGCCGAAGACCGGCAGCGGGAAAGTGAGCAAGCGGGAGATTGCCGCGAGCGTCGGAGAGACCGTATGAGTGTGGCTGTGGGATTCTCGGCAGAGGTGCTGCACCTCAACTCGGCCGCGGCTGCCGCGCACATAGAAGCAGCGATTCGGGACGCAGTCTTTCAACGATTGCGCCGTCGCGGTGCAGTCGTTGCCATTTCGGGCGGCATCGATAGCAGCGTAGTCGCTGCGCTGTGCGCCCGGGCGCTGGGCCCTGACCGCGTGCTCGGGCTCATGCTGCCTGAGGCGGACTCGTCGCCGGAGAGCTTGCGCCTGGCGCAATCGCTGGCCACATCTCTCGCAATCCGCACGCAGGTCGAAGATATCGGCGGAATCCTGGCTGAAGCGGGCTGCTACCGGAGGCGCGACGAGGCGATCCGCCAGGTTATTCCGGAATACGGTGACGGATATAAGTGCAAGATCGTATTGCCTGATATGTTGCGGAACAACGCATACGCCGTGTTTTCAGTAGTGGTGCAGTCGCCCAGCGGCCAGCGCACCAAGGCCAGGCTGTCGCTGGAAGCATACTTGGGAGTAGTTGCCGCAACCAATTTCAAACAACGCACGCGTAAGATGATGGAGTATTATTATGCGGACCGCTTCAACTATGCGGTAGCCGGTACTCCCAACCGTTTGGAATACGATCAGGGATTCTTTGTCAAGAACGGCGATGGCGCCGCGGATCTGAAGCCCATCGCCCATCTATACAAATCCCAGGTATATGAACTGGCCGCGTACCTCGGCGTTCCGGAAGAGATCCGGCGACGACCGCCTACGACAGATACCTATCCGCTGGACCAATCCCAGGAGGAGTTCTATTTTCCGCTGCCGTTCCAGAAGATGGATCTGTGCCTCTATGGGAAGAATCATTGTATACCGCCGGACGAAGTTGCTCCTACCGTGGGCCTGACGGCCGATCAGGTCGCTCGCGTTTATCGTCTGATCGATTCCACTCGAAACGCCACTCAGTATCTTCACCTGGGGCCGATATTGTGCGCAGACGTGCCGGAAGCCGGATCCTGAATCGCAATTTAGGGATGCACACAAAGACAGGGACAAATCGATGAAACAAAATTCGCGTCAAGTGGTTCTCGTCACCAGCCTCGCATTGTTGGGTGCCCCCGCGTTTATGAGGGGACAGGGGACGGCGTCTCCCGGGGAATCGTCGGCCGGATCGACAGCCGCCACCGTTCGGCCACTCGTGAATCCGTTCCGGGTTGCCACTAAACAATGGTTCCCGGGCATCCGCGCAAACATTACTTTCCCTGTCGGCAGCGCGCCTGCAGCCGGCGCGGTAGACAATACCGGCCATGTATGGATTTCAAACGGCGGCAGCGCCTCTGTTACCGAGATGCTTCCGGATGGCGTTATCCTCGGCACCTTTCCGATCGCCGCGGGCGCGGATCTCGCTAACGTGCCGCAACGATCCACCGTCTGGTATCTGGCGCAGAGCGGTGGCAACCACATCTGGCGCGATAGTGCGCCTGCGGGAACGCCAGTCCCGGCAGGCATCGCTTTCGCCGGCGACAGCATTTGGATAGCCGATTATGGGCGTGGTCTCGCGGTTCAAATGTCTTTGTCCGGCGTAGTGCTGCGATCCGTTCCGGTCGGGCTTGGTCCTTTTGCGATATCCTTTAACGGCTCCCAGGTGTGGGTCGCCAACGAGAACAGCAATAGCGTCAGCGTAATAAACGCGGCGAACGGAGCCGTCGCCGCCACCTATGACACCGGTGTAGCTCCCGTGGGTCTCGAGTGCGACGGTGAGCATATGTGGATTTCTAACTCCAGCAGCAACACCGTGGTTGAAATGAACTTCGATGGCAGCACAGTTACCACCTTTACCGTCGCCGATCCGACGTCTGGCCTTGCTTGGGACGGTGTCCGCATGTGGGCATCCAGTTTTGCCGGTTCGGTGGTCGGCCTTGCCCCCGACGGCACTTCTCTTGGGCCAATTGCAGTTGGCGCAGGCACGCAGGGCGTGGCCTTTAATGGCGTCGACTGGGTGTACGTGGCCGGTTTGCAATCAAATAATGTCACGGTCGTTCGCGTCACAGACGGCAAGGTAATGGCGGTACTCCCCGTTGGCAGCGAACCGGTCGCAGTGATCTTCACCGGAATCAACATGCTGGTCACCAACAGCCTTGGTAATAGCGTCAGTTTGCTGTAGCTCTGGGCGGGCAACGGCGACAACGTCGAGGCGCCGGATAAGTGGCCGGTGACCGCCGGCTTGAGGGTAACGGGAAATGCCGATGTACGAATCCATCCAAAGCCCTCGATGTTCGAGTCGCCCTTTCCCGCGCCAGCGTTTTGCCTCCGTCGGCCATACCGCTTTACGCGTCCGGCTGGACTGGTATGAATAATCCCAGGGGAACGCCTCTGACACTCATGACAACCAACACCGCATGTGCGTTGACCGGAGAACCCCGTCAAGACGTCCGCCAGGAACGGGTTCTGTTTTTGGAGAGTGGAACGGGTCCGGGCGGATCCTTGAACTTTCTGCGCGATTTCGCTGTTCATCTGGATCGGAGCAGGCTATTTCCGATCATGGGTCTTTACTCTCCAAATCGCAGCCGGTCTCTGGACGACATGCGGCGAATGCGCATTCCGGTCTTCGTCTTCGGCGCCGGCGGGCCTTCCGCGACGCCGGCCACCGGATACGTCTCACGCCTGTTTGACACCGGATTAAGGCGGATCCGCGCCCTTCGCACCATGGCACGGCTCGCCTCAAAAGTATTAACTATCCAACTGCCGCTAGCCTGGAAGATACGCCGCTTCATCAAGAAAGAGTCAGTAGAGATGATCGTACTGAATCAGGATGTCCATTTCCACGTACCGGGCGTACTGGCGGCTAAGTGGGCTGGAGTTCCCTGCATCTGCCGCAAAGCGGGCGGAATAGGAGAATCACGCCGGTTGAAACGCATCTTGAACCGATGGGTCGATCTATTCGTGAGTATATCCAGCGCTACCGAAGCCGACCAGCGCGATACCCCGGGAACGAAAAGACTCATAAAGATCCACGAGGGCGTGGATCTTACCAGGTTCCTCTCATTGCCGCCAAGGCAGGCCATGCGGCGGCAATTGGGTCTGCCCGACGGAAAAAAGGTCGTAGCATGCATATCCAGGATCGAAAAGGGCAAGGGTCAGATTGAATTCATCAAGATGGCCCCTCTGATTCTGAAGCGTTATCGCGATGTGGTCTTCCTCATTGTGGGCGGCCGCGAACCTGAGGACCTGCCTCTGATGGGCGAATTAAAGTCCCTTGCCTGTGCGCTGAATGTCGAAAACGACGTCATCTTCGCTGGATGGCGCGATGACATTCCGGCGGTTTTGACGGCAGTCGACGTCTTCGCGCATTGTCCCACCACCTTCATCGAAGGTCAGGGAATCGCGTGCCTCGAGGCAATGGCAGCTAGCGTACCGGCTGTCGTATCCGAGAACGGCGGACTGCCGGATGCGGTTCTGGACGGAGTGACCGGCTTCGTGGTGCCGCCGGGCGATGTTGAGCGCATGGCTAGCGCGGTGGCGAGCCTCCTCGGGGATGAAAACCTGGCCCACGGGTTTGGCCGGCAGGCCAGAAGACGCGTTGAGCAAATGTTTGACATGGCCGTCAATGGCCGCGCTCTGCAGCAGGTCCTGCTGGAATTCGTGCGCCCGTCGATGAATGCCTTGCGTAACAGTGTTCAGAGCGCAGCAGGAGCACAATGAGTTTAACTGCGGCCCCCGTCGCAGGTGCCGGCCAGATGAGCAGCGATGTGGTGCGGGCGAGCATAGCTGCAAATTCTTTCTGGTACGGCTTAGAAACAGTTGCAGAAGTCCTGATCGGTGTAGCATCTTCCATCGCGATTGCTCGCGCAATTGGCCCTCAACGCCTCGGGTATTTCGTCTACCTGACATTTCTCACGAATGTGGTTGGCCGGTTGGGAGCGGAGGGGGTAGCGACCGCAGCCCGAAGATATATGTCGGAGTATCTTGCCCGCGGGGAGATGGGGCTGGCCCGATCCGTGTTTTTTGCGACTCTCCGTCTGCAAACCACCTTATCGGCCGCGGTGGTATTGTTCGGTGTCGCCATCGCCTGGTTCTTAGTTGAGCCGCACTACCGGC
>Ga0302324_100010955_pt1 | contig 18683 bp, 18 predicted proteins | sample Palsa_T0_1_FD_201949 | JGI IMG/M metagenome (GOLD analysis project Ga0302324, IMG submission 201949) | Peat permafrost microbial communities from Stordalen Mire near Abisko, Sweden - Palsa_T0_1 | ecosystem: Environmental > Terrestrial > Soil > Palsa > Peat permafrost | place: Sweden: Abisko...
GGCGCTGAATCGAACATTCGCGTTCGCCCAGATGAATCGTCGTCCCGTGCGCATCGGCGAGGATTTGAAATTCGATGTGGCGCGGATCGCGCAGATAACGTTCTAACAAAACCGCGTCGTCGCCGAAGGCCGCGAGCGCTTCGCGTTTGGCCGATGCAAGCGACTCGTCGAACGTATCGAGCGACTCGACGACGCGCATGCCGCGCCCACCGCCGCCGGCGCTGGCCTTAATAAGCAGCGGGAATCCAACCGCCGTCGCTTCTTTGCGCAAGCGCACGAGCGATTGATCTTCGCCGTCGTAGCCCGGTACGGTCGGCACGTCGGATGCGCGCACGCGCTGTTTGGCGTCGATCTTGCTGCCCATCGCGGCCATCGCGCTCGGCGGCGGACCGACGAAGACTAGGCCCGCATCGAGGCACGCTTGCGCAAAGGCGGCGCGTTCGGAGAGAAAGCCGTAGCCGGGATGCAGCGCGTCGGCCCGCATGTCGATCGCCGCCGCAATCACCGCAGCGGTATTGAGGTAGGATTCGGCCGCCGGTGCGGGTCCGATGCAGCGCGCATCGTCCATACATTGCAAGTGATACGCATCAGCATCCGCTTGCGAGTAAACGCCTAGTGCGGCAATGCCCATCTCGCGCGCGGCGCGCGCGATCCGCACGGCGATCTCGCCGCGATTAGCGATGAGCAGACGACGAATCACGTTTCGTCCTGGGCGAAGGACGCGGAGCGCCGTTCGAGAAACGCGTGCAGCCCCTCTTGCCCTTCCTCGCTCGTGCGCTGCTGGGCAATCATCGATGCGGTGATGCCGCGCGTTTCGTCGTAGGTTGCCGCGGTCACGCGGGCGATGAGCGTCTTGGCTGCGGCAACGGCATTCGGTCCCGATGTCAGCAGTTCACGAGCGATCCGCCCGATCGTCTTGTCGAGATCGTCTTCATCGACGAGCTGATGCACGAGGCCGATTGCAAGCGCATGCCGTGCGTTGAAGCGTTCACCGGTGAGAAAGAGTGCACGCGCGTGAGATTGCCCGATCTTCGCGAGCACGAAGGGCGAGATCACCGCGGGAATGATGCCGAGCTTGACCTCGGTAAAGCCGAACGTTGTGTCGTCGGCCGCGATCGCAATGTCGCAGACGGCGGTTAACCCGGCGCCCCCACCGAGCGCGGCACCATGAATCCGGCCGATCACGGGCTTGCTGCAGCAATCGATCGCGCGAAACATGTCGCTCATCGCTTCCGCGTCGGCGACATTCTTCTCATAGGTGAGCGCGAGCGCACCGCGCATCCAGTTGACGTCGGCGCCGCCGCAAAACGACTTGCCTTCACCCGCGAGCACGACGACGCGAATCGACGGGTCCGTGGAGAGGGCAAGAAATGCATCGCGCAGCTCGCGGATGACCTCGGCATTGAAGGCGTTGCGAACGTCGGGGCGGGCGAGCGTAACGCGCGCCACCGCGCCGTCAGTCGTGACCTGAATCGTTGCCATGGATGCGGCCGTGTTCGGCCTTTCATCCAGGGCCGCCTTGGAGGCGTTATACTCGTGACATGAAGATCGGCGAGAGGATCTACCGCTATGCGGTCGCGACGCGTGCCAGCCACTGGATCTGGGTGATCGCCTTCGCGGTCCTGGTTTCGAGCGGACTGCAGATTTTCAACGCTGCGCCGTTTCTCGATGCGTCGGACACGACGAGCCCGGCACACCGCGTCCTCGAAATCGGCTCTCCCTCCGATGGCGTGGGGACGACGACCGTTTTCGGACGCACATTTACAACCACCGGTTGGCTCGGGTATACGGACGACGGGATGGGCAGCCGCGGGGCGCGCGCCTTCCCCGGCTGGATCACGATTCCGTCCTACCAAGATTTGGCCGATGGCCGGCGCTGGCATCTCTTCTTTGCGTGGATCACGCTCATCTGTGGCCTCGCGTGGGTAGTCTCGAGCGCGATTAAAGGCAACTTACGCGATATGATCTTGCGCCCGAGCGACCTGCCCAAACTCTGGCCGATGCAAGCCTATTATTTCAGGCTGCGCAAGGAGCCGCCGCCACACGGCGTTTACAACCCGCTACAGAAGGCCGCGTACACGCTCGTGCTGGTGGTGCTCGCACCGGTCATCGTTCTCACCGGGCTTGCGCTCTCGCCCGGCGTCGACGCGATCGCGCATCCGCTCACCTGGATCTTCGGCGGACGCCAATTCGCGCGCTTGTGGCACTTCGTCGCGATGTGGGCGCTGATCGGGTTCTTCGTCATCCACACATTCCAAGTGCTCACGCAGGGTGTGCTCAATCAAATGAATGCGATGGTCACCGGGTGGTATCGCCTGGGCAAGCACGATGGAGTCGGACCGTGAAGCGTCGCCTCTTTGTCGCGACCACGATCTCGTCGGCGCTGGCCGCGTGTGCGCCGATCGGAACGGCGCTCAACAATAACGCCGGATTTCACAAGCTGATCGGTTCGACGCAAGGGCTCACGCATGCGGCCATCGGCACGCGCGGCCTTGCGAAGGAATATCACGAGCGCGACATCAGTCCGGATTTTCCAATCGATAGTCTGCCCACGCCGACCGATTCGCGTTATGTTGAACTCGCACGCAATGCTTTTCGCGACTACAAGCTGATCGTTGACGGCGCGGTGCAGCGGCGCGGCGTCTTTCCGCTTGCGATGCTCGAGCGGCTGTGCAACAGCACCCAGATTACGCGGCACGACTGCGTCGAGGGCTGGAGCGTGGTCGCAAAGTGGACCGGCGTGCGGCTCAGCTCCATCCTCGATCTCGTGCAGCCGCGCAGCGATGCGCGGTACGTTGTCTTCCATTGTCTCGACAAAGACGATCAAGGCACGCCGTACTACGAGAGCCTCGATATGCATCAGGCACGCCACCCGCAAGCCCTCCTCGCCATGCGCATGAACAACCAACCGTTGCCGCCGGATCACGGGGGCCCTGTTAGGCTGAAAGTCCCAACGCAACTCGGCTACAAGAGTGCGAAGTGGATTGGCCGCATCGAAGTCGTCGGAAGCTACGCCAATATCTACGCGGGCGGCGGCGGCTACTGGGAAGATCAAGGATACGAGTGGTACGCCGGCATATAGCCGGCTAAATTCGCGTTACTACCAGGCCTGGCACGGTCTCCGAGCAGAACTTCCGTCGGGCGGGATTCGTTACGCTCTACACGCGCACGACTTGGGGGATACCATGAAACGTTTCCGACTTGCAGCGCTAACGCTGGCTGCTACTTTAGCGGTTATCGCTCCCGTACGGGCGGACGAACCTAAAAACTACACCTACAGCCCGCAGCCGCCGGGCACGATTCTTCAAAGCCAGGTAGTATATCTTGCCGGTCAGGCGATGCATAGTCAGTGGCGCGGCGTGCTCAGCAAGAAGCTCGCCGGAACCTCGGCCGGCATGTCGTTCTATCAATGGTACGTATCGATCTATGCCATCAACGACACGACCTATCAACTCAAGTATCAGTCGCCCGGCAACGGCGGCCCGTTTGACAAACTCGAGCGCACGAGCGACGCATCGATGTGGTTCCCCTCGCAATCGGGATCGATTATCGGAGCAGCGCAACTCATGGGACAGGGCATCGAACAGCTCGTCGTGTCAACCCACCAGGCCGGCGCCGATTGCGGTTCGGCTGATATCACGATTTTTACCTATGATCCGAAGAAGCAAAAAGTCGTGCCGGCCGCCACGCTCGAGAACGGCTGCGACCTCTCGGCGAAGATCGTCCATTCAGCAAACGGCGATACGCTGACATTGACCGGTCCGTACTACAACGAACGCGCGCCGATGTGCTGTCCCACGAAGCCGAAGGCAACGGCCACACTTTCCTACGTCAACGGCAAGTGGGTCGAGAAACCGAACTACTACAAGCTGTATCCAAACGCGTTTCCACATCCGTAGTTACGTCGCCGCGATGTTCGCCATCGCGTTTGCGTTAAATGCGACGGCGGCACGCGCGCAGAGCCTTCCGTCGCCGTCGCCAACGCCGTCACAGCGCCAATCGCTCGACGAGGCGTGGTGGACTGGTCCGCTGCTTGCGCCCGGCGCGGGTACGTTGCCGCGCGGCCACGTCCTCGTGGAACCGTACGTGTACGACGTGATGCAGTACGGAGCATACGACGTCAACGGCCACCTCATCGCGGTGCCGCGCCAGAACGGTTTCGGCAACCTGACCTACATCATCTACGGTTTGGTCAATCGTTTTAGCCTCGGATTGGTGCCCACGTTCGGGTACAACAAGGTGAGCAGCGGCCCGAGCAGCTCGAACATCGGCATGGGCGATCTCGGCATGTTGGCGCAATATCGTTTGACGCCCGACAGTTGGCTTGCAAAAGCGTCAATCGCTGTACAAGAGACGTTTCCGACCGGCGCCTACGAAAATTTGGGCAGCAACCCCAACAACGGCTTTGGCAGCGGCGTCTACAGTACGAAGGTATCGCTCTACACCCAAACCTTAGCGTGGATGCCGAACGGACGTATCTTGCGCATGCGTTTGAATCTTTCGCAGTCGTTTTCAAGCCACGGAAGCGTGGCCGGAGTGAGCGTCTACGGAACCGGCACCGGTTTTAGCGGTACTGTGGTTCCGGGGAATACACTTACTGTCGATGCCGCAGGCGAATACAGCATCACACGCAACTGGGTCTTCGCTACAGATCTGGTTTACGGCACAACCGGTGACACGCTCGTCGAGGGCGGGAGCATCGTCAATCACCTTGGCTGGAGCAATTCCTTTGCATTTGCACCGGCGTTTGAATACAACTGGTCGCCGGCAATCGGCATCATTGCGGGGGTCAGACTTTTCCCGGCCGGCCACAACACCTCAGCGTCGGTCACGCCGGTGTTTGCGATCAACTACGTGCACTAAGAACTACATTAAGGGCTGGGTGCAGGCACCGAAATACTTCGAGGTCATGAAGACTTCGTAGCGAAGTGCGTCGAGATGGGACGCTCGCTTCTATTTATTTCCGTGTTTGCCACTGCTGCCATTCTTATGCGCGGCACCGGTTTTGCCGAGGCGACGTTTTCGACTATCGCGGGAAACGGCGCGGCCGGTGTGACGGATGGCCCGGCGCTAAGCGCCTCGTTCCTTTTTCCGTACGGGATCGCGGTGGCGCAAGACGGCACGATTTATGTGTCGGATTTTCAAGGAGAGCGAATTCGCGAGATCACGCGAGATCATCAAGTTATCACCATTGCCGGCGGAGGCAGCGTCGAGCCCGGTACGTTGCGCGTTCCAGGCGGATATCGCGACGGACCGGGATTGCAAGCACGCTTTTATCATCCCGCGGGAATTGCGCTCGATTCAAAGGGCGTGCTCTACATCGCCGACGCCGGGAATCATTGCATCCGGGTAATCGACCACGGTGTTGTGCGTACCTATACAGGCTCGCCGGCGACACCCCATCGCGACGGGACGCTTGCGACGGCCGGCTTTAGCGAACCGCGTTCGCTCGCATTCGATAGGGACGGCAACCTTTGGGTGGGGGATTTCGGCGTTGGTTTGCGCGAGATATCCGCGGATGGTCAGGTCACGACAGTGGCGATCGCAAAAATCAATTTTGTAACCTCGATCTCCTTTGAACCCGATGGAATTCTTCTGGTCAATGACGGACAGCTGATATTCGCGACCTACAACAGCCCGGGGAATTACTCGATGCATCCCCCAGGCGGTGAAGGTGAATCAGAGGCGGGTATTTCGGCGGGCTATGCGTTTCAAGTCGTCCCTCTTTCAAACGAAAAATACGTCTATACCGATCCGCGCGAGCAGGCCGTGCGTGCGTCGTTCCCCTTCGCGCATTTTTATCAGCCGTTGAGCCAGCCACCGAACGAAGATTACGGCATCTATGGTGGAGGCTATCGCGACGGGAGCGGAACGCAAGCGCTCGTCGAGCAGCCGCTCGGCATCGCGCCATTGAGTGCGAACAGCGCCGTTTTCGCGGATGCGGGAAACCGCCGGATTCGCGAGGTGCGAGGCATCGTCACCCGACAGTTCTCACACCCAAGCAATCCGATGGGCGATTACGGAGACGCGACACGATATTATCGCGTGCTTCTCCTTGGCAACTGCTACCTCGGCTGGGGTATTCCGTTCGAATCGACGTTGGGGGGCATGCTCGAAGCCGATCTCAATAAGCACCGTCAAGAGTTGGGCATTCCGCGTGAGGTTCGCGTAGCGTTAGCCTGGACGGGGCGCGCGAGCGACGTGCATGACTACGTGCGCGACGTTGCCTCGAGCGGAGCGATCGACCTCGTGGTTTGGGAATTCAACGATGCGATGCCCGACGAGGAATTCGATCCGGTACGTTCGACCGTTACGAGTCCGCTCATCGACCTCGCCACGTGGCAAGCTACCCTCCCGCCGAAGGTCGCGGACATCGGAAAGATGCTGAAATCAGCGGGAATCCCGCACTATGTCCTCCTTCAGCCGACGCCGCTATATTTTCCGGAAATCGAACGATATGATACGCGGCTTACGTTCTTCATCCCGAAGGAGCCGCCAAAATGGCCGGACGTTGCCACTATCTACGAGAGTATGTTCGCGGGAACGGTCGACGGTTCGATCGACGCTGGGCCTGCGATGCTCGAGGCTGAGGCGTCGTCGAACCGGTCCTTGCTTTTCGTGTCTGACGGCGAATATCAGCTCTCAGTCCCGGGTAATGCCTTGCTCGAGAAACTCGTCTACGCGCGGCTGGCGCACGACAAACCGTGGCTGAAGCCTCAGCCATGAGGAAACTCTACGAGATGCTTTCCCCCATGGTCATCGCCATTGCGGCGCTCGTTGCATTGCCCGCGGTTGCCGACACAACACCCGCGCCAAAGGCGATCATCGCACGAGCCGGTACGTCGGCGCTCATCCTCTTCGACGTGACGAACATCGTTGTGGATGCGACGAGAAATCACATTCCGCACGATCAGACGATGACGCAGCTTGAAACGCTTGCGCTGCAGACGCTGCGAAGCGAAAGTGGCAAACTTCCGAACAGCACCACGATGACGGTGCGAGTGCTCTACGATAAGGTCGCAGATCTCAATCCGGCATACAACGTCGCAACGTATGCCGGGGCGGAAAAGGTATTCGATATGACGATCTCGCGCCCAGCGCTGTTGTCGCAGTACGACAACCTTGCCGCGCAGCTCGCGCAGGGCACCGTGGCCGCCCCTTTAAAGCTCGATGTTACGGGTGAATTACCGCCGGTGTAGCAATAGACATCACATGCGGAAGATGCCGAACTGCGTCGGCTCTTGGGGCGCGTTGGCCGCGGCATCGAGGCCGAGCGCAATCACGCGGCGCGTGTCGAGCGGGTCAATGATTCCATCGTCCCAGAGTCGCGCCGTCGAGTAATACGGGCTGCCTTCGCGGTCGTACTTCTCGAGGATCGGTGCTTCGAATTTCGCCTTTTCCTCCGCGCTCATCTCGCCTTTGACCGTTGAGAGGACACCGGCCGCCTGCGGGCCGCCCATCACGCTGATGCGCGCGTTGGGCCACATCCAGAGCTGGCGTGGCGAGTACGCACGTCCCGCCATGCCGTAATTGCCGGCGCCAAAGCTACCGCCGATGATCACGGTGAATTTCGGAACCTCCGTGCAGGCGACCGCCGTCACCAGCTTCGCACCGTCTTTTGCAATGCCGCGGTTTTCGTATTCCTTGCCGACCATGAACCCGGTGATGTTTTGCAAGAACAAGAGGGGCGTGCCGCGCTGCGTGCACAGTTCGATGAAGTGCGCGCCTTTGAGCGCACTCTCGGAAAAGAGGATGCCGTTGTTGGCAATGATACCGATTGGATGACCTTCGATCCGTGCAAAACCGCATACCAGCGTTGTACCGTAGCGCGCCTTGAACTCGTGAAACTCCGAGGCATCGACGAGACGCGCGATGACCTCGCGCACGTCGTACGTGACGCGGCTGTCGGCGGGAATAATCCCGTAGATGTCGCGCGGATCGTACGCCGGCGGCTGCGGTTCGGACTTATCCCACTGCTGCGGCAACTCGCGATGCAGGTTGCGTACGATCTCGCGTACGATCCCGAGCGCATGCAGATCGTCGTTGGCAAAATGATCCGCGACGCCCGAGATGCGGGTGTGCACGTCGGCGCCGCCCAGCTCTTCGGCGGTGACCTCTTCGCCGGTTGCCGCTTTGACCAGCGGTGGGCCGCCTAAGAAAATGGTCCCGGTCCCGCGCACGATGACCGTTTCATCGCTCATCGCCGGCACGTACGCGCCGCCCGCGGTGCACGAACCCATCACCGCTGCGATCTGCGGGATGCGCCGGCCCGACATGCGCGCCTGATTGTAGAAGATGCGTCCGAAATGATCGCGGTCGGGAAAGACCTCCGCCTGCAGCGGCAAGAACGCGCCACCGGAGTCGACCAGATAGATGCACGGCAGGTGATTTTGCTCGGCAATCTCTTGTGCGCGCAGGTGCTTCTTAACCGTGATCGGGTAGTACGTGCCGCCTTTGACCGTCGCGTCGTTCGCGACGATGACACAGTCCTGGCCCGCCACGCAGCCGATGCCGGTGAGGATGCCCGCACTCGGCGAGTCATTGTTGTACATGTCGAGCGCGGCCAGCGCGGAGAATTCAAGAAAATCGGAACCCGGGTCGATCAACGTGTCGACCCGTTCGCGTGCGGTGAGCTTTCCTCGCGCGCGATGTTTGGCAATGGCGTCGGCGCCGCCGCCGCTGCGGGCGGCAAGCAATCGCTCGCGCAGTTCCTTGCAGAGACCGCTCATGCGCTCGGCATTACGCGCGAAGCTCTCGCTTTGCCGATCGAGGTTACTTTCGAGAAGGCTCACGAGGGGACGCGTTTCGCGGGGCGCCGTGGCTTAACCCGTCCTTCAGACCAATGACGGCGTTTGCCGTTAGAATGGCCGTATGGCTGCGGGATACGTGCGCCCTGCCGGGCGCCTCGATGTAATGACGGCACTGGGCCCCTATGGTGGCCCATGGGACGAGCGTTTTGCGGCGCATCTGTTGCGCCGGGCCGGATTCAGCGGCACCCCTGATGAGGTCGCGCGCTTGGCGGCGATGAGTCCGCACGATGCGGCAGAGTCCCTCATCCACTTCCCCGACACGTCGAGCTTTTCGCCGCCGCCAAGCGTGATGGACTATCCCGACCCGCGGCGTATCGCGTTCAAAGGCATGGACGACATGGCGAAGCGCGATGCCGCGCGAACGCGTCGGCAAGAGGCCGTGGGGAATGTCCTCGCGCTGCAACAGTGGTGGCTGGCGCGCATGCTCACCACGCCCGCGCCCCTGCAAGAGAAGATGACCTTCGTGCTGCACGGGCACTTTACGACGGCGGCGATCCAAAAGGGCGTATGGCCCAACCTCGTCCTCGCGCAAAATCAGCTCTTCCGCCAATACGCGCTGGGCAATCTGCACGACCTCACGCTCGCCGTGAGCAAAGACCCTGGGATGCTGCTCTATCTCGATAATGCCGAGAACAACAAGTCGCATCCGAACGAAAACTACGCGCGCGAGCTGATGGAGCTGTTCACGCTCGGCATCGGCAACTACAGCGAAGAAGATATCCGTCAATCGGCGCGTGCCTTCACCGGCTGGACGATCGACCGCCAGACCGGCGAGTTCACCTTCAACGAGCGGAACCACGACGACGGCTCGAAAACATTCCTTTCGCGCACCGGCAACTTCGACGGTAAAGACATCGTCGACATCATCTATCAGCAGCGCTCGGCCGAGACGTTCTGGGCCACGACTTTGCTTAGCGAATTCGTGTATAACGATCCCGAGCCCGAGCTCGTCGACGCATTCGCCAACGTCATCTCGCGCAACAAGTTCGAACTTGCGCCGTCGATGTCGGTCTTGCTGCGTAGCAACGTCTTCTACTCGCCGCGCGCCTATCGCGCGCTGGTCAAGAGCCCCGTCGAGTTTGTCATCGGCGCCCACAAACAAATGGGCCTCAAGCAGATCGTTGCCGGTACGCCGGCGGCGCTGCGCGACATGGGGCAGATCCTCTACTATCCGCCCAACGTCGCCGGCTGGCCGGGCGGAGCAAATTGGCTCACCTCGCAGATGTTGATCGCGCGCGAGAACTTCATCGCCAAAATGGTCAACGCTCCGGATATGACGCAGTCGACGTGGATGGCGCAGGTTCCGATGGACGCGAATCGCGCGTCGAAAGAGCTTGTCGGCACGATTTTGCAAGGCGACGCGCCGAGTCAGGCCTACGTACAATTGATCGCGTACCTCAACGGCTCGGGCACGTCGGCGCTCGGGATGCTCTCGGCCGAAAACTACGACGAACGCGTGCGCGGCGCCGCGTATCTCACGATGGCGATGCCGGCCTATCAGTTAGGATAACGATGACAACCATGCAACGCGGAAAATTCTTGCTCGGCGCGCTCTCGGGCATCACGGTCGTGGCCAACCTGGACCACGTGCTTGGGCGCGCGCTGGCCGATACGCCGCTTCCGGGCTTGCCCGGCGCCGGCGATCGCGTGCTGCTGCTGATCAATCTCCAAGGTGGTAATGACGGCCTTAACTGCGTCGTGCCGCACGGAAACCCGCTTTACTATCAAATGCGCCCGAGTCTGGCGGTGGCGCAGAGTGATGTCCTTACCATCGATCAAAACGTGGGCTTCAATCCGCAGATGCGCGCGCTCAAAGCGATGTACGACAAGGGCAACGTGGCCGTGGTGCAAACGGTCGGCTACCCCGACCCCGATCACTCGCACTTCCGTTCGACCGAGATTTGGCAGACCGCAGCTCCCGAGAAGTACGAGCACACCGGTTGGCTTGGCCGCTATCTCGATGAGGCCCAACTCCCGAAGGACAACCTCTTCAACGGCGTCGCCGTCGCGCAAGTGCTGCCCGAAGTGCTCGTGTCCAATCAAGTCGACGTCCCGTCGATCGCGAGCCTCAACGGGTACGGATTGCTCAGCGATCGCAATGCCGTCTCCAAGCGTACCTACACGCAGCTCGTCACCGACAACCAGTTCCCGTTCGCTTCGCCGTACCTTGGGCATGTCGCCGAGATCGAAGATCACGCGCAGCGCGGCTCCGAAGAGTTGCCCAAACTGGTTGCAGGCTACAAGACCGACGCGACCTATCCGGCAACGCCGCTTGGGCGAAGCCTGGCGCTTGCGGCGCAAATCGCCGGCAGCAACTTGGGCACCAAGGTGCTCTACGTACAGCACGGTTCGTTCGACACGCACACCAGTCAAAAAGCGACGCAGGACCGATTGCTCGGCGAATTCTCCGAGGCGATCAGCGCGTTCTACAGCGATCTCGCCGCGCACGGCAACGATAAGAAGGTCCTCACGCTGACCTTCAGCGAGTTCGGCCGGCGCATCGCCGAAAACGGCAGCCACGGTACGGATCACGGTGAGGCCTCGCCGCTCTTTGCGATCGGAGGCGGCGTCAAAGGCGGTCTCTACGGCACAGCACCCGACCTGAGCAACACGAATATGGGCAACGTGCGCTACGCCACGGACTTTCGCAGCATCTACGCGACCGTGCTCGAGCGCTGGCTCGGCCGTCCCTCGCAGAAGATCCTCTCCGGGAATTTCGATCAACTGCCTATAATCGCCTGAGGGTGTCAGCTAGCGTTCTCTTTCTCGGCAGCGGCGGCGCGCGATTCGTCGTCGCGCGCCAGTTTCGCGCGTCCGGCGGCATGTGGCTGCGCCTGGGCGAGACGCAGATTCACGTGGATCCGGGGCCGGGGGCGCTGGTGCGAGCACTCTCGCACGTGCCACCGTGCAATCCGCGCGAGCTCTCGGCGATTGCGCTCTCGCACAAGCATCTGGATCACGCCGCCGATTCGACCGCGATGATCGAGGCGATGACCTCGGGCGGATTTAGGCGCCGCGGGACGCTGCTCGCGCCGAGGGACGCGCTCGAAGGAGAGCCGACGGTGCTTCCCTACGCGCAGCGCTTTGTCGAGCGCGTCGAGGTCCTTGAGCCGCACGCCGGTCCGTATCGCATCGACGACGTCGAGATGTTCACATCGATTGCGCACCACCATGCGGTGGAAACCTATGGGATGCATTTTCGCCGCAACGGTCTGCGCGTGTCGTATTTACCGTGCGGGCGTTACTTCGACGGCCTAGCCGCCGACTATGCGGAACACAAGCCCGACGTGCTGATCGTCAACGTGCTGCGCTTCTCGGATGCGATGAATGTCGATCACCTCACCTGGGACGACGCGCGCCGCGTCGTCGAAGCGGTCTCGCCGCGCGTCGCGATCTTCCAGCACTTCGGCACCAAGATGCTCGAACAGGACCCGCGTAAACTCGCGCAGGCGCTCGAAGACGATCTGGGCATTCGCGCGATCGCCGCGTACGATGGACTCGAAGTCGATCTCGAGACCGAGGTGGCGGCGGTTGCCGATTGAGATCGTGCGCGTGCAGACGCATGCCCTGCTCGATTTCTTTGGTCGGCACGAGCGCGAGGCGTTGCGCGCATTTTACGAATTTCCCGTCGTTTGGCACGAGCAGGCTTACGGTTTCGCCGCAGTTGAAGGCGAGGAAACCATCGCGGCCGGTACACTCTACGTCGCGGCATCGCTCGGCCACGTCGAGCGCCTCATCGTTAAGCCCGATCACCGCCGCACGGGGCTCGGCCGCGCAATTCTCGCGGAAATGGCCGACGTCGCGAACTACTACAACTGCCACAAGATGACGGCGATGGTGCCGCACTTGCGCGCTGCGCAGCGCTTTTTCGAAGCTTGCGGCTATGGCGTCGAGGCGGTGCTCCCGCAGCACACGTTCAAACTCGACATGGCCATGATGCGCAAATACTTGCTTTAGCCGCGAGTTAGCCGGGCTTTACGCGCCGTAGTGGCTGGCGCGGCTGCATCTGACCCTCGCGCTGTCTCGGAGTCAGCAGGCGTTCGAACTGCGGATAGTCGTGCAGAGTGCCGCGATAGAAAATGACTGCGCCGGTTACGCTCGATGCGGTGATGACCGGACCGCCGCCCATCAGCGTTGCTTGCGCATCTTGCGCGCTGCGGTTTACGCCGCCTTCGGTGGCGATGTCGTAGAGAATTCGGCCGGCGCCCGAGTGCGCCTCGATCTGCGCGCCGCCCGCAAGCCCGATCGCAATGTTGCCGCGCGTCGTCTCAAAGTGCGCGAGTCCGGGCTCGAAGATTCCGTTGTCGTACACGATCGAGCCGGTCAAACTCGTGACTTGGATCTGCTGCGAGCGGCACGCGCTCATGAAGATGGTTCCGCGTCCGGTGCGCAGGCGCAATCGTTCGAAGGTCGAGTTTGAAATAAACACCGGGCCATTGTTGACTTGGATTGCCGCCGTGGTGGAGACGTTCTCCACGTGTACTTCTCCGTTGGTGACGTGCGCGACGAAGGCGGTTCCCGAATACCCCGCGATGGTCACCGACCCCACACGCACGTTGATCAGGAGCAGCGGCGTCTGCTGCGGGACCGTCAGCGTCACGTCGCCTTGGCCGCGCACGACCAGCGCATCGTGTTCGCCCGGTGCGAAAGCCGGAAGCTGAAACAACTCCGGCGCGAGATCGAGCTCTTGCCCTTGCGGCGTCTTGATGGTCTGCGCCCAGAGCGGGATCTGCTGCGGAACGCGCGCGGCGACCTGGCGCGGCGGAGCGTGATTGAACGTGACGGTCGGATCGGCATCGATCTGAATCGCCGCGCGGTCCCAGGTGCGAATGTTCACCGAACCGCTATCGATTTGGACTACGACAAAGGGCGCAGGCGTCGTTTGGATAAGCGTCGTCGCGGCATCGGCGCGAACGCACGTGCCGGCCACAAACGCAAAAACGGACAGGAGCCCCGCGAGCCCCCGCCGCCAAGTGGTCGCCATCACATCAAAATGATAGGCAGCAACAGTACTTGCTTCATGAAGACTGGGTGAGGGTCTGGTCGATCTTGGGAAAACGCACCAGAAAGAGCGCGCCGCCCGAGGGTGCGCGCCGTGCCACGATCTCGCCGCCGTGTACGCGCGCGATCGAACGCACGATGGCCAGGCCCAATCCCGTTCCCGGCACGTCGCGCGAGCGCGCTTTGTCGGCACGGTAGAAGCGTTCGAAGATATGGGCGAGCTCGTCATCTGGCACGCCGGGCCCAGTATCCGTCACCTCGATCCAGGCGTCGCGCTCGTCCTGGCCGATGCGCACGGTGACGCCGCCCTGGCGCGTGAATTTGATCGCGTTGTCGACCAAGTTGTTCACCAGCTGACGCAGCAGATGTTCGTCGCCTTCGATGAGCGGCGACGGAGACGGAACCTCAAGGTCGAGCGACAGCTGCTTCTCGGCTGCGCGCGGCGCGGCACCGCGCACCGCCTCTTGTGCGACGAGCGAGAGGGAGACCGGCTCCTTGGGAATGGCGTCGCCCCGATCCGCTTTGGCAAGCATCAGCATGCCATTGACCATATCGGCGAGTTCGGCGCTCTCGTGTTGGATCGTTTGGAGACTCTCGCGGCGGATCGTCTCGTCGCGGTCACCCCATCGTAAGAGCAACTGGGCGTTCGAGTTGATCGAGGTGAGCGGCGTCTTGAGTTCATGTGAGGCGTCGGAGATAAACTGGCGTTCGCGCGCAAATGCTTCTTGCAATCGCGCCAGCAAATCGTTGAAGCTACGCGTCAACTCGCCGATCTCGTCGCTGCGCTGCGCGCCTCGCAGGCGCAGATCGAGACGCTCCGAGCCGATCTTACGCATCGCTCGCGATAGGCGCGTGATCGGAGCGATCGCCTGAGATGCGATCAACAAGGAGAGCGCGACGACGAAGAGCGCGGCGATGCCCAGGATCACCACGATCGTCCGGCTGGTTTGCGCAAACGTGCGGTTCAACTCATCGAGCGATTCAGCCACGTGCACGACGACTGAGAACGCACCGCTACGCAGGAGCCGGTCTTCAATCAAAAACGGGCGCTCGTCGAGCGTCACCATGCGAAACGTGCGGGTGTGTTTTGCTGTGAGCGACGTGTTCGCAGGGATGATCAGCGATCCGAGATTCGGTGAGCGGGCAATCGGGTAGCCGCCGACGGTGTCGACCTGAATGAAGGTCGTCGGGCCCTGCCACGCATCGAGGTTATTGCTGTTGAAGATCTGCAGGAACGACTCGTCGAGCACGACTCCCGCAGGGGACGGGTTGACGGGCTGGGCGGCACTGACGATTTCGTTCATCGTCGCGTCGATGCGCGAGCGCGCTTCGTCGTAAAGAATTGCTTGAAAGCGCCAAACGATAACCGCGCTGGTCGCGCCCAGCGCGGCGACGAGCAGAATCGCGTATGCGGCGGCAATCCGCCACCTCAGGGACAGTTTCAATCCCTGATGGTGTAGCCGACACCGCGTACGGTCGTAATCAGTTTCTCGTCGAAGCCTTCGTCGATCTTGCCGCGCAGGTAGCGAATGTAGACGTCGATCAGGTTGGAATCACCCAAGAAATCGCTGCCCCACACCCCGTTGAACAGCTCATCGCGGGTGTGAACTTTGTTGCGGTGGAGCAGCAAGTACTCGAGAAGCGCATACTCCTTCGCCGTCAGCGTGATCGGTTTGCCCGCGCGTGTGACTTCGTGGCGATCGCGATCCATCACCACGTCGCGATGGTGGATAACGTTGCTCTGCGGCGCGCGTTCGCGCAGACGCGCGCGAACGCGCGCGAGCAATTCCTCGGTCGCAAACGGTTTGGTGAGATAGTCGTCGGCACCCAGGTCCAGGCCGCTCACCCGATCGGGCACGCGATCCTTCGCGGTGAGCATAATGATCGGCACGCGGCTCTTGGCGCGAATGCGCCGGCACACTTCCATGCCGTCCATCCGCGGGAGCATCAAATCGAGAATCACGAGGTCCGGCTCTTTGAGCGCTTTTTCCAAGCCTTCCAGGCCGTCACGCGCGCTCTCTACGTCGTAGCCCTCGTGCTCGAGCTCGAGTTGCAGCACGCGGCCGATGGCGGCATCGTCCTCGATGACCAAAACCTTGAATTGGTGCTCCGGCTCACTCATGTGAGCAGAGTTAGCGACGACGCGCCGCCTCGCCCTCCGGACGCGGTTGGAATCCGGTGAAAATCGAGAGCCAAATCGCGGTTGCGCCGCCGGCGGCGACCCAGAGCAACAGCGTCGTGTTGCTCAGCGCACGCATCGTTCCGGCACCAATGGCCTCCAGCGAGTGGACCAAGAGCGATCCGCCGCCCCCAATCACTGCGGCGACGAGCCACACGACCACCGCGCAGATCGCGCCGAGCGTGATGAGTTCGCGCATCGAGAAGACCGGAGCCGGATGATAGATCGTAGCGCTCAGGATGGAAGCTCGCAAATCAGCGGGCGGCTCTTCCAGCGGAAGGGCAAAGAGTGCCCGGTCGAGCGCATCGTCGTTGTCAAACATCATTCGGCTACCTCCTCCGCGCCCAGGATCTTGCGCAAGTGTTCCTTGGCTCGGAATAAATGTGTCTTTACCGTACCCATCGGTAGTCCTAGCACCTGCGCGATTTCTTCGTATTGTTTGCCTTGCAAGTGGTAGAGCGTGATGACCGTGCGGTACTTTTCGGGAAGCGCGTCGATTGCGTCGTGCAAGCGCCGCGCTTGGTCGAGCGCGATTGCTTGCGATTCGGGACCTGGCCCCGGATCGGCGCGCTCGGGCATTTCTTCATTACTGTAACGCTTGCGGCGGTTGAGACGATCGCAGCACGCATGGTACGTGATGGCGAAAATCCAGGTCGAGAACTTTGCGCCTTGCTTGAAGGTGCGTAGCGAGCGGTAGGCTTTGAAAAAGGCTTCTTGCGAAGCGTCGCGTGCTTCCTCGACGTCGTGCAGCGTGCGATAGGCGAGATGATACACGGCCCGATCGTAGCGCTCGACGAGCATCGCAAAGGCCTCGGAGCGTCCTCCGAGCGTCATCGCCACCAGCTCGCCGTCGCCGGGGCTGGGGCGTACCGTGGTATCTATACGGGGCGCCTCCGCCAGTGCTGCAGCCATATCTCTCCTACGCCGCCGAGCCCGGTGGTGTTTCGCGATGGTGGTTGAAACACCAGGGGCGCCAGACCGTATCTGTGGCAGGACGATTTACGGAGGTCCCACCCAACCATGGTCCTGACGACGACACTGAACAAAACACTTCCCCACGGCAGCCGGCCGACGATTCCAGCAGGCGGTACTGACTCCGCTCAAGCCTTGCGCCCCACCTTCGAGGGTTGGGGACCGCGTCTGTAGGAGCACTACTGTAATGGACCACGACTTTTTTGGCGCGATCGCCGTAATGTTGATCTTCGGTGCTCCGGTAGCCGCGTGGATCATTAGCCGGGTGCTCGCCCACAACGAGCGCATGGAAATGATCCGCCGCGGGATGGTGCCGCCGCAGGGCTCGATCCCCCGCAATATGCCGCCGCCGAACTGGCAACCGGGGCCCATGCCACCGCCAAACGTGGTGGGCAAGGGTGGCGCGTATCCGGCCTACGACGACTACTATTACGCTCAGCGGCAGCTTCGCAAGGGCATCACGGTCACGTTGATCGGCTTTGCGCTCTTGATCGGCTTGGGCTCGATCGGTCCACTCGCCGGGCTCTCTTACGCTGGTCCGTGGCTCCTCGGCGGCCTGATTCCAATGTTCGTCGGGATTGCTCAGGTGATCGGCGCGATGCTCAACGGCGCACGCCTGCCTGGCTTCAGTTCGCCCTATGTGAATCCGCAAGCCACTTACAGCCCTCCGCCGAACGCCGCGCATGGCGCGCCGCCACAGGCACCCGCCGGACCGTATGCCTGGCGTCCTGGCTCGACGCCGGAGATCGAGCGCCCGGTTCCCCCGCCGGATACGCGTTCGTAACGATCTCGCCAAGAAAACAACAACGCCGGTTCTTTCGAACCGGCGCTTTTGTTAGCTGCTCTGGAGGGTTTACTTGCAGGATACCAACGCTATGGCCCATCCTGCTGTCGTTCTCGTTCGCACGAGATACCCGTCCGCAGTACGATCGTAGACCTGATAACCGGCACGAAGCGCGTCGGCTAGCGATTTAAAGACCATGAGACCAGCCATCTGCGGACCCTCCTTTCTGAGCTTTTAACTCTCTATACCATATAACGGCCAATGTTGCGGTGTGGTTCACCCTTTTGCACGGACTTTTTTTAAAATTTGGCGAAAACGCGTCCACGCATATGGCCACTGTCGCGACGTCCGCAGCTCTCCATCACGCGCTCGTCCTCGATCGGCAAGAGCTCGCCCAGGGTGTCGTTCTCTTAGGATTCGACGCGCCGGAGCTGGTGCGCGTGACGCGGCCGGGGCAGTTCATCATGGCCATTCCGCCGAGCGGCGAGCGTGCGGCGACCGCGCTTGGCATCTACGAAGCAGGCGGCAATCGCGCAAGCGTCATGTTTTTTGTCGTCGGCAAACGTACCGCGGAACTTGCCTCGCTCGGCGTTGGCGACCGCATCGCGCTCTTCGGACCGCTTGGCAATGGCTTTACAATCGATCGTTCGCGCAACACTGCGATTGTCGCCGGAGGCGTCGGCATCGCTTCCGTGTTGCTTCCGGCCCAAGCGTTGCTGCGCGCCGGCGCGCGCGTTCGGCTCTACTACGGTGCGCGCACGGCTGGGTTGCTCGTCGATCGCGAGCGCTTTGCGCGCGAGGGATGTGAAGTGCTCGTGTCAACGGACGACGCAAGCATGGGCCATGCGGGCTACGTTTCCGATCTGCTCGCGCAAACGGACGATCCGCCGGACCTGATTCTCGCATGTGGACCGACGCCGATGTTGCGCGCCGTCGC